>ERZ773136.2952-NODE-2952-length-13322-cov-4.006105_pt1 | contig 13322 bp, 10 predicted proteins | sample MGYA00580855_ERZ773136 | MGnify/ENA primary metagenome ERZ773136 (study PRJEB29015, sample SAMEA2737860) | human gut metagenome | biome: human gut; feature: human-associated habitat; material: faeces | place: China | collected 2012 ... | reverse complement strand
CAAATAAATGCTGATTGCCGATACAATGTCTTTCTCATCATCACATACTAATACTTTATACATAATTGCCTCCGGAAGTTTTATGTTGATCTTATTGTATCAATTGTAACATTAAAATCCAATTATGTAACACATTAAGATTTGTTTAAGAAATAATATTAATGAAACTAAAAAGAAGCTGCGATTTACTGATATCAAATCGAAGCTTCTTTTCTTAGTTAGATTATTATATTGGTTATTTACTATATTCGTTAATTTATTATTATGATTAAAGGGGTAAAATACCTTTTGACCCTCATATCATTATAATAACCGGTTGATTTGTTTACTTCGCCTGGAATTTCTTTGCCAATACCTTTGTCAGGATGTTGATTAAGAATACGATTACGAGAAGCACAACCGCAATTCCAAATGCCTGGTCGAATTTTCCTTCACTTGTCGCTGCAAGGTAGAGCTTGATGGTAAGAGTTCCACCTGACTGCATTATCTTTGAGAAATATCCGCTGGCAACCTTTGGAAGCATTCCTGCACTTCCTGCTGTAAAGAGAAGTGCTGCTGACTCACCTACTATTCGGCCGATTGCAAGGATAACACCTGTGATGATTCCCGGCATGGCTGATGGCAACAGGATGGTGCGGATGGTGTGCCATTTTCCGGCTCCAAGTCCGACTGCTCCGTGTCTGTAGCTGTCCGGTACAGTTTTAAGCGCCTCCTGTGTATTTCTTGTGATGAGGGGCAGCACCATGAGTGTCAGTGTCAGTGAGCCTGTCAGGATACTGTAGCCAAAGCCTATTGTCTGTCCAAAGAACATCATTCCGAAGAGGCCAAAGATGATTGACGGTATTCCTGCAAGTGTCTCTGTGGCAAACTCTATTGTGGATACGAACTTACCCGGCTTTGCATACTCATTCAAGTACACAGCTGCTCCCACTCCGACAGGAGTTGCTATGAGCATGGTGATAATTATGATGTAAAGTGTATTGAGCAGGTTGCCCGCTATTCCGACGGTGCCTCTTAAGACAGATGTCTCGCTGGTCAGAAACTGCCAGTTTACCTGGCCGATTCCCCTGACAAATACATATATGATGATTCCCGCAAGCAGCACTACCGATAATGCTGCACACAGATATATAAAAAAATATACTACATCATCGCCTATTCTGCGGCGTTTTCCATTTATACTAGTCATTTTCCACAGCTCCTTTCTTTTTGAGTTTCATAAGGGTGAGATTGATTATCATGATAAACACAAAAAGCACAAGACCTACTGAGAAAAGCACCTGTCTGTGAAGTCCGCTGGCATATCCCATCTCGCTGACGAGCTGTGTGGTAAGGAAACGCACTGAGTTGAACGGAAGTGGAAAGCTTACCGTTCCACCGGCTACCATGTTGATAGCCATCGCTTCTCCGAGCGCACGACCTATTCCGAGCACAATTCCTGTCATGATTCCTGACTTTGCTGCAGGAACCGTCACTTTAAATATTGTCTGTATCTTTGTTGCTCCAAGAGCAAGGGATGCCGCTCTCATCTGCTGCGGTACTGCCTGTATTGATGATACGCTCATGTTGATTACCGTAGGAAGAATCATGATTGCAAGCACTATGATTGCTGCAAACAGATTTGATCCGCCGGTAAACTGATGTGTTGCTGAGTTTGCAAAAATATGTTTCTCCAGCTTGTATAATACCGGATTAAGTATCATAAGTCCTAAAAGTCCATAGATTACTGATGGAATGGCTGCAAGCAGCTCTACTGCCGGCTGTACTACCGCTGAGAGCTTTTTGTTTGACACCTCAGTGAGAAATACTGCCGTAAGAAGAGCAATCGGTACTCCTATGAGTATAGATACCGCTGTTCCTATGATGGATGTGAGGATTATGTACAATATTCCGTAGCTTGGGTCTGCCGCTGTCGGCGCCCATTTTGTTCCGAATAAGAGGTTTAACACTCCGACCTTGAAAAATGCCGGTGCACCTTTAAGGAACATATAAATTGTTATTGATAATACTGCGAATATTGCCACAACCGCACATACCGTGAATATTATTTTGGCAACATTCTCTACTATGGATTTATGTTTCATTTGATACTCCTTGTTTCAAAAAGTTCCCCAGGAAACCTGCCATTTCCTGAAGAAACCCTGTATCTTGTCGATATGTATTAATACTGATGTCTGTATTTCGTATCATTAATATGCCCGATAATTTCTACTGAGGGAGGATAAGGCCCACCTTCTTGATAACTGCCTGTCCCTCATCTGAGTTTACATAGTCAAACCAAGCCTTAACAATATCGTTCTGCTCGTCAATTTTGCCCTTTGTAGCCATTACGAATGGACGAGAAAGGAGATATTTGCCTGCTACGATGTTTTCCTCTGTTGCCTCTACGCCGTCAATTTTCATTGCTGTTACTGTATCATCAAGTACGTCAAGTGAAACATATCCGATTGCTCCCGGTGTTGAGCCTACCTTTGCAAGAACTGCTCCTGTTGAATCAAGCTCCTGTGCATATTTGCACTGATCCTTTACATCAAGAAGCTCCTCGAAGGCTCCTCTTGTACCAGAAGCTGCCTCACGACCGATTGCTACGATTGCCTCGTCTTTTCCACCCAGATCTTTCCAGTTTGAAATCTCGCCTGTGTAGATTTTCTTTAAGTCATCTGATGTAAGCTCTGTTACTGAGTTGTCCTTGTCTGTGATTACTGCGATTCCGTCGATTGCTACGATGTTTTCCTCAACGCCGTTTGCTTTCTCATCATCTGTAAGTGCTCTTGATGAATCTCCGATATCTACGCTTCCTGCTGTTACTGACTCGATTCCTGAACCAGAGCCTGTATACTCTACTGTTACTGTTACTCCAGGATTTTTCTCCATGAATGACTCCTTGAGTGCCTCACAAAGCTTCTCCATTGAAGTACTTCCTGCAAGTGAAAGTGAACCACTTAAGTTCTCATTTGATGTACCTTCATCTGCGCTTGTATCTGCATTGTTGTCTGCTCCGTCTGAGCTTGAGCCACATCCTGTAAATGCTGCTGTCATCATTGTTGCAGCAGTTGCTAAAACTAAAAGTTTTTTCATACGATTTTTCATTTTAATTTCCTCTTTCATTTCTTTCTTGAATTTGTTTCTTTGTTCGTTACAACTGATATAGTAATGGGGAAATGTAAAATGCAAAATCATTAGTGTGTAAAATGCATGTAAAAAAATATTCATATCCCCTATTTCCTGTCCCTTTCTTAAAGCAAGCCAATACACTAGTACTATTTTTCTGCTTTTTTATTGATAAAGATTCCCCAAAAAACCAAATAAAAAAACACGCTATACGCGTGTCCTAAAATGAAATAGTCGATAACTATTCAGATACATTCATAAATAAATCGGCGTGACAAGATTCGAACTTGCGACCTCTACGTCCCGAACGTAGCGCTCTACCAAACTGAGCCACACGCCGTCTGCAATTCGTTTTGCAACTATTAAATAATATCACAATGTATAAATTTTGTCTACCCCATAATATATATTTATGGTATGATTTATGCTGTATAAGATAAAAATTTACACTGTTGTGCCCAGCCTCACAGTGAGGTATCATACCCATGACTGAACGGTAATTTAATCACGTAATTATTTTCTTTATACTATGAAGCCGGCTCGGCGGCGCAGTAACCGGCTTAGCACCACGGTATATAAATTATAAGGAGAATATCATGACAAATCAGACAAATCACATAAATAAAACAGCTATAATAACCGGAGCTTCACGCGGTATCGGTGCCGCCATTGCCAAAAAGCTGGCTTCCTGTGGCTATAACCTCTCACTTTGCTGCCGCAATTCATCTGACAGGCTAAAGGCACTGGCTGATGAGCTTCACTGTGCATACGGAATTGAGGTGCTATGCTACACCGGAAATGTAGGAGACTTTTTCTTTGCCAAGGATATGGTTACGAATACCATTTCCCATTTTGGCCATATAGATGTGCTCATTAACAATGCCGGCATATCGCATATCGGGCTGCTGAGCGACATGACACCGGAGGAATGGAACAATATCGTGGCAATAAATCTGACCGGTGTTTTCAACTTTACAAAGCTCGTCACCCCTTATATGGTTGCCGATAAATGTGGCCGCATACTACAGATTTCCTCTGTCTGGGGCAATGTCGGAGCATCCTGCGAGGTGGCATACTCAGCCTGCAAGGGCGGTATAAATGCATTTACCAAGGCACTCGGCAAGGAGCTTGCGCCATCGCATATTCCGGTAAATGCCATAGCCTGCGGTGTCATAGATACCGATATGAACCGCTGCTTTGATGAGACAGAACGCGCTGAGCTGGCCGATGAAATTCCTGCCGGACGCTTTGCCACAGCCGATGAGGTCGCAGATATGGCTTACTCCGTCATCACTGCACCTGATTACCTCACAGGACAGATAATCACTTTTGATGGTGGCTGGATTTAAAATTGTAATTTTAATTTTCGTATTTTTTAGATATTTGTTGATTTTTGTAATTATTGTGTTACAATTCATTTATGAATAGTATAAATAACTTTCTATTAGAAAAGCAACTATCAACCATTAGTACAACTGTGCCTGACAGGCTTGATTATCTGATGAGGCTCCACAACTTGACCAACATTGCTCTTTCTGAAATCATGTGCTGTGCAGAATCAACTATTTCAGGCTACAGGACAGGTCGTAGAGTGCCTGACATTTTTGTCATTTGCCATTTAAGTACAATTTTTGGTGTAACACCCAATTATTTTCTTGGATTCACAGACGAAATTTGTCCAACTCACAACTGATTATGTGATATATACAAGGCCTTCCGGTATCACTTCACAACCATCACCGGCTGCTAATGCAAATGTCACATAAAATATATTGAAAAATGAAAGGGGGAAATGTTACAGTCTAAGCCAAAACTGTAACGAAAAACAGCCCGGTACACATATCACAATGTGTGCCGGGCTGCAGATTTTATTGTTATTCTGCCACAAGTATTATCGTGGTTCTCGCAGGAACTCTTATGGTGTTGACACCCAAAAGCTCCGTCTTTGCCGTGAAGTCCTCTCCGTCAAAATACTCTGCATTGGTGTTGGTGTCCACATGCCAGTGTTTTCCGTTCGGAAGCACCGGAAGCTGCATCACAAGCGGCTCCCAATATGCATTCATGCAATAGAATACAATATCATCCTCCGTGTCCTCCTCATTTCTTCCGGCATACATGATGCCGATAAGCTTTGTCTTGTAATCGGTCGAGGCATTGAACGGTGTACCGTTGTGCACACTGATTTCCGGGAACTGGCAGGATGAAGGCTTTGTCATCTTTCTGAGTATAGGATGCTCTTTCCTGAACTGAATCATATGACGCACAAAATCATGGATTTCCTTGAATTCCTCAAGCCTGCTCCAGTCGAGCCATGAAATGATATTGTCCTGACAATACGCATTGTTGTTTCCAAACTGGGTGTTGCAGAACTCATCGCCCGCAAAAAACATCGCCGGGCCACGGCTGCACAAAAGCGCTGCAAACGCATTCTTTATAAGGCGCCTTCTAAGTTCGTTTACATTTGGATCATCTGTCTCGCCCTCTGCACCACAGTTCCAGCTATGTCCGTTGTTGTCTCCGTCTGTGTTATTCCAGCCGTTTTTCTCATTGTGCTTTTCATTGTATGAGTAAAGGTCATACAGTGTAAAGCCATCATGACAGGTCATGAAATTGACTGATGCCTTGTGTCCTCTGCTCTCCGGGCTGTAAAGGTCGCGTGAGCCGGTGATACGTGTGATGGCATTTCCCGCCATACCGTCATCGCCCTTTAAAAAGCTTCTCATGTCATCCCTGTATCTGCCGTTCCACTCAGCCCATCTGTTCCATGACGGGAAGCTTCCCACCTGGTAAAGTCCACCTGCATCCCAGGCCTCTGCGATGAGCTTCATCTTGCCAAGTACCGGGTCGAATGCCAACGACTCAAGAATCGGCGGATTGGCCATAGGTGCACCGTTTTGATCTCTTCCGAGAATGGAAGCCAGGTCAAATCTGAAGCCATCCACTCTGTACTCAATGGCCCAGTGTCTCAGACAGTCTATAATAAAGCTGCGCACAACAGGATGATTACAGTTCATAACGTTTCCACAGCCACTGAAATTGTAGTAGTGTGCATCCGGTGTCAGCATATAGTACACGTTATTGTCTATACCCTTGAAGGAAAAGCATGGTCCCATCTCATTTCCCTCAGCGGTATGGTTGAACACCACATCAAGAATGACCTCTATGCCATTTTCCTTTAAAGCCTTTATCAGCGATTTCAGCTCGTCTCCCTCGTGGTTGTGCTCCTCGTTGAAGGCATAGCTGGTATTCGGTGCAAAAAATGATACTGTGTTGTAGCCCCAGTAATTGTAAAGCTGCACACCATCGACCACTCTCGCGCTCTCCATCTCATCGAACTCAAAAATCGGCATGAGCTCCACTGCATTTATTCCAAGATCCTTCAGATACGGAATCTTATCCTTCAATCCGGCAAATGTGCCCGGTGCGCTGACTCCTGAGGACTTATCCTTTGTATATCCCCTCACATGTGTCTCATAAATCACAAGATCCTCAAAGGGCTGCTCAAGCTGCTTTATGTCGCCCCAGTCAAAGCTGCTTTTTACAACTCTGGCTCTGTACTCAAAATCCTTGCCTCCCTCCGGCTTTTCTCCCCATTTTCGCTGTCCAGTGACCGCTCTTGAATATGGGTCTAAAAGGACATTTTCCTCGTTAAACAAAAGTCCCTTTGCCGGCTCATATGGTCCGTCAAACGAAAATGCATACTCAAATTCATCCGGCTTTATATCAAAAACAAGCATGGAGTAGGTATCTCCTATCCTATATGAATCAGGAAACGGAATCCTCGCATACGGCTTTGATGCCTGTGGCTTGAACAATAAAAGAGTGCACCTTGTTGCTCCATGGGAATTGATGGTAAAGCTCACTCCGTTCGATGCCACGCACGCTCCGTACATTCTGAAAAAGCCCGGACGTATCTTAAATCCCTCTACCACATCAAGCGGCAGCAGGCCTGTATTTACTACATCCTCATGCTTTTCTTCTTTACTGCGCTCTCTCCACATATACATATTGCTCTTTGCTCCCTTACTATATTTGTATGATGGTACATGCCTTTTGTTGCATGACTGCTTTTTATCTTAATTCGTTCTATTAATTTACATGCAGCTTTCCAAGCCCATCAATCTCTATATTACTACAATTTTGTGAATATGTGTTCATTAAATTGCATATCTCCTGAGCTTTTTCGCCAGAAGCCACTGTCGGCCTGAAATCATTGTATGAGCTTACGCTGCTTAAGGTACATGGAATAATCTGTGCATCTATGCCCGGCTGCAATTCCCCATTTATCAGAGTAAACGACTGCTGATAAATCGCCGTGTTCTTGTCCGCCGGATTTTTATTGCCTCCGAAGCAGAAATTTCCAAGACTGTAGCATATCATTTTGCCGTTATAGACCTCCATCCCCTGCAGCACATGAGGGTGGTTTCCGACTACCAGGTCTGCTCCCCAGTCAATGATACGATGTGCCGCCGCCTGCTGATAGTCATTAGGGTAATGGTCACCCTCTATGCCCCAGTGACAGCATGCGATAACTATCGCCGCTCCCTGTTCACGAAGCTGCGCTATACCGTTTTGGATATATGCCTCTCGGTCACCGTTTTGTGACAAAAGGCTGACCGACACTATTCCAATCCTTGTCCCATCAGCTGTCTCGTAAATACCGGTATGATCATTGAAGCCATACACTATCCCGGCATTGTCGAGCACATTTCTCGTATCGTCCAGTCCCGCCTGACCATAATCGTATGTGTGATTGTTTCCAAGACTGCAGGCCTCGATGGAGCTGCCCGTCATAATTCCAATGTACTCAGGCTTTCCCTTAAGGTTCCAGCGCTTTTCTACGCGCTCCGTCGCATCCGATAGCACACACTCCAGATTGATGAGTGTCATATCGTCAGCCTCAAAAATATCTCTCACACCGCCGAAAAAGTAGTCCTGTCCCTTTGAGTCATAATAAGAATTAAAGCTGCCGTCATAGCTTTGCTCCTGATTGTTGCCAAGTGTACAGTCTCCTGTGGCCGTAATCACTATGGTTGACATCTGTGGCTTTTGTGTATCCGCTTCTGTTTCGGCTGCTGCATCAGGCTGTGTACTCTCTGTGCCTGCTGCCGTACTGTCAACTGCGTTATCCTCTGCTTTTCCGGCATCCGATGTGTCTTTCACTACATCCACACCATTCTGATTGGCGGCTTCTTTTATATTATCTGCAATATACTCTTTTCCTATGAGTGCTCCTGCCATAATTATGCATAAAACCAAAAGCACAGATAATAGAATTTTTAATCCCTTGTTTTTCATAGTTCTCCTCATATGTAATCTTATACTGTATTGAAGCGGTTCGTAACTACCACACTCTTAGAATATCAACCGTGTGCGCACTTGCTCCCATCAGGTCTTCTCTCTCACATGTTGAAAGATGGTACTGTACAAACATATCAAACTCTTCCTCATCAAGAGCATTCAAAAATGGCCTGATATAATTTGCCGCTCCATCGGCTGCTATTATCTTTTCACGTGTAAGGGCTGCCTGTGCATTTAATGCCTCTATATCTTCCAATCGGACAAAACTGTACAAATCATTAGCTTTTTCTGTACAATGGAAGCTCTCATCGAGCATTCCACCCTCTATGCCCTCTTTTATATGCTTCTCCTTTATGGCATAGGTTATCACGCTGTACTCATTCATAATGTATGCCACAAGTATGTAACCGCCCGGTTTTGTCACCCTTTTTGCCTCATTCAATGCGGCAAGCTTTTCCTCCGCCGACTTCAGATGATACATCGGTCCGAATCCAAGTGTGAGGTCAAATTCATTGTTTCCAAACTTTTTAAGCTTTGTGGCATTGCCCTGGTATGCCTTTACTTTATCGCTCTTTTGCTTCAGTCTGCCGAGGTTATGCTTAACTAACTCAAGTGCCGTCACATCATAGCCCTCCTCGGCAAGAGGCACTGAATATCTGCCTGTACCCGCACCGACATCCAGGATTTTGATCTGCGAGCGAAGATCAAGCTGCTTCTCATTCATCAAGCTGCCAAGACAATCGTGTATATACTTCATGGAGGTGATAAACTCTACCCTGCCGTGACGGCTGTTCAGGCGCTTTTCCTCGTTGAATTTGTTATAGTATTCTTCTAATTCTGTCACGTATATTCCTCCCTGTATTATTCCTCGATATGCTCACGTCCCTGCGCAATGATTGTGCGCACATGTCCGTCTGCAAGCGAATAAAACACTGATTTGCCCTCACGTCTGCTGTTTACGAGCTTGTTTGCCTTTAATATCCTAAGCTGATGTGATATGGCGGATTGTGTCATGTTGAGCACCTTTGCAAGGTCGCAGACGCATACCTCCGCTTCAAACAACACAAAGAGGATTCTGATTCTGGTGGAGTCGCCAAATACCTTAAAAAGCTCTGCAAGGTCGTAGAGCTCGGTTTCCTCAGGCATTGTATCATTTACTATTTTCAGAAGGTCTTCGTGGATTTCGTTGCAGTCGCAGCATTCTATCTGTTCATTTATGTTTTCGCTCATGGTGTGGTGTCCTTTCTGCGTTATTTTTGCGTTATTTTTACTTTATTGGCTATTGGGCGGGTGCTCGGCATAAATTGCATGTGCCCTCGCTCAGTATTGCGATATTAAGACTCTGTAGGAATTATGATTTAGGTTTTGGCTATAGGACGCAACCGGCTTTTAGCGCCGTCCGTGGCGCTAACGCCTTGTCCGTGCGTCCATGCACGGACATTGCTGTGTTGTGACATAATTCCAACAGACTCTAAATATCTCCATATTCGCGATGTCACATGCAATTTCTGCAAGCACCCTTTGGTTTTGGCTCATTGAAGGGTATGGACGCGTCGTATTGGCAGGAGCGTAACTGCTCAGTGCCTTCGCAGTTACGGGGCTGGTCCGGATGCGTGTGGGGGCACTGCAGGAATTTACTTAGCTTTTGTTTATTAGCTATTGCCGTTTAATTGTCTTTTGTTACTGTCACACTTTCGTGTGAACAGTAACTTCTTTTATTATACGCGAAAGACAGAGTGCACCTCTTGGGTGCATTCTGTCCGGTATTCCGTATGCATGGAGAACGTTCCCCGTGGTATGAGAGAGAACAGGAGTTTATCGATGGTGTGCGCCAGCTTACCTCCGGTCAGGATAATGAGGTATGGAGTTTTGGAGAGGATAATTATGAGATATTGAAAAAATATCTGTTTATCCGTGAGCGCCTCCGCCCGTATATCCGTTCCTGCATGGAACAGGCAAGTAAGACAGGGGCACCGGTGATGCGTCCGCTGTTCTTTGATTTTGCAGAAGATAAGGAGAGCTGGAACGTGGAAGATGCATACATGTTTGGCCCGGATCTTTTGGTGGCACCGGTCATGGAAGCCGGAGCGACAGAACGCAGGGTTTATCTTCCGTCTGGTACAAAGTGGACAGATGCATATACGAAAAAAGTATATGAGGGTGGAAACTATGTGACAGTACCGGCACCGATCGATGTGATCCCGGTTTTTATGAGAGAAGGAACTTCTTATCCAATTTATGAATGAGCAAAAAATTCCCAACACAGCGTTTGCAGCCGCTGTGTTGGGAATTTTCATATTAAGAAGGGGGTTTAAGTCATAGTGACTACGGAAACCCAACTGTTAAATATTTAACAGCAAATTTATTATGCACCCAAAAGTACTAAAAATCCAGTGAACATATTGTGAATTTTTGTATTTTAATTGTTAATAAATGAAAGAGAACCGCGAAAGTGGACTGCGGACGACTTGACGTTTCCTTTGCTTTTCCCGTATAATAAAAAAGTATGGGTAAATGCCTGATTATTTTTTGGAATGGAGAATAAAATGTCAATAGATCAGAGTAAAATCAGAAATTTTTGTATTATAGCACATATCGATCACGGCAAATCAACGCTTGCTGACCGTATTATAGAAAGAACAGGAACACTGACCAGCAGGGAGATGCAGGCACAGGTTCTTGATAATATGGATTTAGAGCGTGAGCGTGGTATTACGATCAAGAGTCATGCGATCCAGATGAAGTATAATTATAAGGGTGAAGAATATATACTGAACCTGATCGATACTCCGGGGCACGTGGACTTTACCGTAGAGGTAGAGCGCTCTTTGCGTGTACTGGACGGAGCTGTGGCTGCGTTTTGTGCGGTCGGCGGTGTTGAACCTCAGTCCGAGACTGTATGGCGCCAAGCCGATAAATACAATGTTCCTCGTATCGGTTACGTGAATAAAATGGACCGTTCGGGTGCGAATTTCTTTGAAGTTGTCCGTCAGTTAAAAGACGTTTTGGGTGCGAATCCTTGTCCCATTCAAGTGCCTATCGGTGCAGAAGAGACATTCAAAGGCGTGGTTGACTTGGTGAGAATGAAAGCTATTTATTGGCATGACGAGGCAATGGGAGCCGATTATAGTGTGGAGGAAATCCCAGCTAGTTTGCAGGCCGAGTGCGATGAATGGAGGGACAAACTGCTTGAAAAAATAGCCGAGTGCGATGATGAGTTGATGGAGAAGTATTTCACGGATCCTTCGACTATCACCGAAGAGGAAATTATGCGTGCAATTCGTAAAGGAACGTTGGCTATGCAGATTGTTCCTATGATTTGCGGTTCTTCTTTCAAGAACAAGGGTGTACAGCCTCTGCTCGATGCCGTGTGTGCGTTTTTACCCAGCCCGGTAGATACTCCTGCCGTAGTGGGACACGATGTGAATGATCCTGAAAAGGAAATCGTTCGTCATCCTTCTTTCGATCAGCCGATGTGTGCGCTCGCTTTCAAGATTGCAACCGACCCTTATGTAGGTCGTCTCTGCTTCTTCCGTGTGTATTCGGGAGAAGTCGTAGCGGGCTCTTATGTGCTTAATTCCCGTTCGGGTAAGAAAGAGCGTGTTTCCCGTTTGTTCCAAATGCACTCGAATAAACAAAATCCGAAAGAATCTATCGACTGTGGCGATATTGGCGCAGGAGTAGGTTTCAAAGATATTCGCACGGGTGATACGTTGTGTGCAGAAGATGCTCCTATCGTTCTCGAAGCTATGGATTTTCCTGCACCTGTAATCGGTATTGCAGTTGAACCTAAGACACAGAAAGATCTCGATAAGTTGGGTATCGGCTTGCAGAAATTGGCCGAAGAAGACCCGACCTTTACCGTGGCTACCAATGAAGAGACCGGACAAACGGTTATCAGTGGTATGGGTGAGCTTCACCTCGAAATTATTATCGATCGTTTGAAACGTGAGTTCAAAGTCGAGTGTAATCAAGGCCGTCCTCAGGTTACTTACAAAGAAGCTATTACCAAACCGGTTGAGTTGCGTGAAGTGTTTAAAAAACAAACCGGTGGTCGTGGTAAGTTTGCCGATATTATCGTACGTGTAGAACCTTCTACTCGTGAAGAAGGCGGATTGGAATTTGTCGATGAAGTAAAAGGTGGTAATATTCCTAAGGAATTTATTCCTTCTATTCAGAAAGGTTTCACTACCGCTATGAAAAACGGTGTGTTGGCCGGTTATCCCGTAGACAGTTTAAAAGTTACTGTAATCGATGGTTCGTTCCACCCGGTGGACTCTGACCAGCTTTCGTTCGAACTTTGTGCTATCCAAGCATTTAAAAAGGCTTGTGAAAAGGCCGGTCCCGTATTGTTGGAGCCAATCATGAAGATCGAGGTTGTAACTCCCGAAGAAAGTATGGGTGATGTGATTTCGGACTTGAATAAACGTCGTGGTCAAATCGAAGGTATGGAATCCAGCCGTTCGGGTGCTCGTATCGTGAAAGCCACAGCACCTCTTGCCGAGATGTTTGGTTATGTAACAGCGTTGCGTACCATTACTTCTGGTCGTGCTACTTCGACGATGTCGTTCTCGCATTATTCTGAAGTAAGTTCTTCGATTGCAAAGAATGTATTGACAGAGGTGAACGGTAGAGTAGATTTATTGTAATTAACTATCAAATATCAATATGAGCCAAAAAATCAGAATTAAATTGAAGTCTTACGATCACAACTTGGTTGATAAATCGGCCGAGAAAATCGTGAAGACGGTGAAAGCTACGGGAGCAGTAGTGAGCGGGCCGATTCCTCTACCTACTCACAAACGTATTTTCACGGTAAACCGCTCGACTTTCGTAAATAAAAAATCGAGAGAGCAATTCGAGTTGTCTTCATTCAAACGTCTTATTGACATTTACAGTTCTACTGCAAA
>ERZ773136.2939-NODE-2939-length-13354-cov-3.635687_pt1 | contig 13354 bp, 10 predicted proteins | sample MGYA00580855_ERZ773136 | MGnify/ENA primary metagenome ERZ773136 (study PRJEB29015, sample SAMEA2737860) | human gut metagenome | biome: human gut; feature: human-associated habitat; material: faeces | place: China | collected 2012 ... | reverse complement strand
TTACCCAGTCGGTAGAGGGATTTGTTCAGCGTTTTAGCGCCGAGGGGATGAGCTTGGTCGATTCCCGCGTCTGGCTGGCCGGAGATGAACCGGCGGCGATCGCGATCGTCGCGCGCCGGGGGAGTGCCGCTCGCCTGGCGGCCTTTGCCCTGCGCCCGGCCTGGCGCGGCAAAGGCCTGGGCCGGAAACTGATGCAGGAGCTGCTGATGCTTTTGCAACAGCAGGGGATCGAGACGGTATTCCTGGAGGTGATCCGCGATAACCATGCGGCCGTCGCGCTGTATCAGTCGCTGGGCTTTACGCGACGCTATGGGCTCTGCGGCTACCTGAGTACAGAACTTCTGCCCCCGGTGCCGGGCGTATTGCAGCTTTATCCCACCCTGTCCCTGCTTCGGCGCGCCATTGAGGAGAGTAACAGCCAGCTTCCCTGGCTGCTGGATCCGCTTACCTTCGCCACTCTGCCATGTCAGGTCGTGACGCTGGAACAGCGCGCCTTCGCGGTTCTAACGACGGCGGGCTCGCGCCCTGTACTGTCGTTTTTGTGGGTGGAGCCCGCCGCCCGCCGCCAGGGGCTGGCGCGTGAGCTGCTGATGGCGCTGGCGCAGCAGTTCCCGGGCATTGGTACTTCGGTGACGGTCCCGGAAACTTTTACGCCGCTGTTTGCCGCGGCCGGCTATACGCCGCTCTCGCTGCAGCAGTATGAAATGACGATGGATCTGGCCGACGCGAAGTCGGCTTAGCCAGGAGTGTGCGCTGGACCGCAAAAAAACAGCACGGGCCGTCGATAAGCCTCTCTTTTCCCGCATCATATCCCTTCGTAATGGCGAAGAGGGGGATGCGATGCGTAAAACGGAACTGTTGGCTTTTTTGCAAAATCAGACCGATTTTTTCGGTCCGGATAACCTGAGCGAGGTCTTTACCGCCAGCTGGCTGGCCCGGCGTTTCGCGATGCAAAGAAATACCGCCAGCCATTATCTCAATCAGCTGGTCGCTCAGGACGTGCTGGTGAAAATCAACACCCGGCCGGTCTATTTTCTGCATAAAAAAGCCTTTTGCCAGCAGTTCTACCCGCTTTCCCGCAGTGAGTATGCCAGCATGGCGGAGTTACTCGCGGAGAGCGACCGCCAGCCGGAGCAGGCGGACCATTTTTCGTTGCTGACCGGGCATGATGGCAGCCTGCGTAAACCGATTGAGCAGATGAAAACCGCGCTGTTTTATCCTAACGGCGGGCTACCGCTGCTTATCACCGGCGACAGCGGGACCGGCAAAAGCTATATGGCTGAGCTGATGCATGAGTTCGCCATCGCCCAGGGGCTGCTGGCGCCCGATGCCCCCTTTGTGAGCTTTAACTGCGCGCAGTATGCGAGTAATCCGGAGCTGCTGGCCGCCAACCTGTTTGGCTACGTCAAAGGCGCGTTTACCGGTGCGCAGAGCGATAAAGCGGGGGCGTTTGAGGCGGCAAACGGCGGGATGCTGTTTCTCGATGAGGTCCATCGCCTGGATGCTCAGGGACAGGAGAAGCTGTTCACCTGGCTGGATCGTAAGGAGATCTACCGGGTGGGGGAGACCGCGCAAGGCTTGCCGATTTCGCTGCGGTTGGTGTTTGCCACCACCGAAGATATTCACAGCACTTTTCTCACCACCTTCCTGCGCCGAATTCCGATCCTGGTTAGCTTGCCCGATCTTCAACACCGTAGCCGCGAGGAGAAGGAGGCGCTAACGCTACAGTTTTTCTGGCAGGAGGCGCGCACGCTTGCCGCCCGGCTGCAACTAACGCCGCGACTGTTGCAGGTCCTGACGCAGTATGTTTATCGGGGCAACGTCGGCGAGCTGAAGAATGTGGTGAAATACGCCGTGGCGTCAGCCTGGGCCAGGTCTCCGGGCCGCGAAATGTTGACCGTGACGCTGCACGATCTGCCGGAAAATGTCATGGCCGCGACGCCAGCGCTCAGCGAAGCGATGGGCCAGCAGGAGCCGCTGCTTATCGAGCCGCAGACCAGCCTGGTCTGGCTGCTGCGTGCGCGCGACCCGGTACAGGGGCTGATCTATGACGTTCAGTGTCGGGTTCTGGCGCAGTATGAAGCGGTGCTGAATAAAAAAACGGTCTGGGAAGAGGCGCAAAGGAGCATGGGGGAAGAGATTGAAACCCTCTTCGATCGGTTGATCTTTGATAATCACGACTCCAGTAGCTCGCAGATGCTGCTGCTGATCGCTCATCAGGTTCGGGAGGAGTATTATCGCCTGGAAAAGCGCTTCAATATCCAGTTTAACGGCAACTGCCTCTACGCGCTGAGCCACTACCTGATCCACCGATCCCGACAGGCGCAGTCCACGATAAACAATGAAAAAGCCCGCCAGCTGGAGGACTTCCTGGTACAGAAGTTTCCGCTGCTGTATCGCTTTTGCGAAGCGATCCTCGGTGCGTTGACGCTGAAGCTGGATATTGAACCCCAGCGTATCGACCTGCTGCTGTTAGTGCTGTGGTTCCACAAGAATGGCGCCATCAGCCAGCAGCAGGTGACCCGGGCGATAATTCTCGCTCACGGTTACGCTACCGCCAGCAGCATCGCCAACGTGGCGAACCGCTTGCTGAAAAGCCAGCTCTTTGAGTCATTCGATATGCCGCTGGACGTGACGCCGGAGGCTATCGCTAACCAGGTGATGGCCTACATAGAGAGCCATGCCCTGGCATCAGGATTGATAATCCTGGTCGACATGGGATCGCTGAACGCCATTCACCGCCATTTTAATCGTCGCCTGAGTACGCCGATGGCGATCATCAACAATGTCTCCACCGGTATGGCGATGTACGTCGGGGAGCGCATTTTGCAGGGCGTTATGCTGGAAGATATCGTCCGCGAGATCGGCGATGACCTTGCGGTTGAGCACCAGCTCTATTACCCGCAAACCGATAAGCCGCGGGCGATTTTAACCACCTGCGCGACCGGTTTGGGCGCGGCGGCGAATCTGTCGGCGCTGTTAAAAGCCAGCATTCCTGAAGCGCTTGGCATTGATATTGTGGCCTGCGATGTGGAGACCCTTGCCGATCCCGCGCGACGGGAGCCGATGCTAAGCCGCTATGAGGTGCTGGCGATCGTCGGCACCCTGGATCCGCATCTTGCCAATCTACCCTGGATCTCGCTGGATTCGCTGATCTCTGGCGAAGGGAGTCGTCCGCTGATGCGCATTTTTGGCGAACTGGCGACGGCGGAGCAGGTCAGCGAGATCAACAACCTGATCCTGAAAAACTTTTCGCTGCGCCGGGTGATCGAGTCGGTGACGATCCTCGATACGGCTAAGGTGATCAACCAGGTTGAGCAGTTTTTGCTGCGCTATGAGCATCTGGCCGGGCGCGATGTACCTAACGATCGTAAGGTCGCGCTGTATGTGCATATCAGCTGTCTGATAGAGCGATTAATTCGTCACGCTTCCCCAGCCCAATACACTGGAGGGCAGTGTCCGGATCGCGAGCTGGCTACGCTACGCGAGGCCTTTAGTGTCATAGAGAGCGGGTATAGTGTCAAAATTCCCGTTGTAGAGCTCTGCTACATTCACGATATCCTGACGCGGGAAACGGAATTTATTCAGGAAGATCAAGACTTTTAACACATCTCTTCTTTTTTATCCTTGCGTTAGCCGACGCGCCACTGTTTCTGGCACGTCGGTTGCAATTAAGAAAGCAGTGGAATGCGCTTTCGAGGTAAGGATGAAACGACACTATATTTTTGCCAGCCATGGCAGCTTTGCTAACGGTTTGTTGAACTCCGTGGAACTGATCCTCGGTAAACAACCCGATATACATACCTTGTGTGCCTACGTGGAAGAAGAGGTCGATCTGACGCAGCAGGTGGAAGCGCTAGTGGCGCGTTTCCCGGCGCAGGATGAGCTGATCGTGATTACGGATATTTTTGCCGGTAGCGTGAATAACGAGTTTGTTCGTTTTTTATCTCGCCCACATTTCCATTTATTATCCGGTTTAAATCTGCCGTTAATTATTGACTTGCTGATTTCCGCAGCCGAAGACAATACCGAAAAATTAATTACCGAGGCATTAACAAACGCCAAAGAGAGCATTCAGTACTGCAATCAAACGATTGCCAGCGCGATGACTATGGATAAAGACTTCTGAAATGAGGAAGCATGATGATTACATTATTAAGGGTAGACCATCGATTACTTCACGGCCAGGTGGCCTTTTCCTGGACCCAATATGTCGGCGCCGATTGTATTTTAATCGCCAACGATAGCGTCCCTGGCGATGAGTTGCGGAAAACCACCATTAAGCTTGCCAAACCGCCCTCGGTGAAGCTGGTGATTAAAAATATAAATGATTCTATTGAGGCAATAAAAAGCGGGGTTACCGATAAATATAATTTATTTATTGTTGTGGAGTCGGTTAATGACGCCTGGCGTATTGCCAGCGCCATCGACGAAATAAAAAGCATAAATCTTGGCGGAATAAAGGCTAAAGAGGGCAGTAAAAATATCTCTAAGGCGATTAATTTACTGCCGACAGAAATAGAACAGCTACAACAACTGGTGGGCAAGGGCGTCGAAGTGGAGATTCGCCAGGTCCCGAACGATCGCAAACAGCTTTTTGCGGAATGCGTGTAATTCCGGAGGACAGATTATGGTAGAGGCTCTCTTACTGGGTCTGGTGGCGTTTATCGCGCAATCGGAATATGCCTTAGGGACGTCGCTAATTTCACGGCCTATCGTCACCGGGCTGTTGACCGGGCTGGTGCTGGGGGATGTACAGACCGGCGTCATTATGGGCGCGACGCTGGAGCTGGCGTTTATCGGCTCTTTCTCCGTTGGCGCCTCGATCCCACCCGACGTCGTGACCGGCGGTATTCTCGGCGTGGCGTTCGCCATTACCTCTGGCGCAGGCACAGAAACGGCGTTGCTGCTTGGCCTGCCTATCGCCACGCTGACTTTGATCCTGAAAAATATCTATCTGGGGATGTTCATTCCAATGCTTAGCCAAAAGGCGGACGGGTATGCGGAACGGGCGGATCTCCGCGGCATTGAGCGGATGCATTTGATTGCCGGATTCGGCCTGTCGCTGATGCTTGCCGCGGTGGTCACCGTCTCATTCCTGGTGGGCAGCAACGCGGTGAAATCCCTGCTCGATACGATCCCGGAATTTATCAAACATGGGCTCAGCGTCGCCACCGGCATCATCCCGGCCCTCGGCTTCGCGATGCTCGCCAGGCTGCTGATTAACAAGAAAGTGGCGCCGTATTTTTTCCTCGGTTTTGTGCTGATGGCCTATTTGAAAATCCCGGTGACCGGTATCGCCATTCTCGGCGCTATCGTGGCGGTGGTCATGGTTAACGTCACCGCGTTGAATTCACCTCGTATCACGACAGAACAAGGAGTCAGCGATGACGACGAAGATGATTTCTGAAGAGACCCTGCAGCCGCAGGCGCAGGAAGAAACCCGGATTACGCCGCGCGATTTACGCCGGGTGTTCTGGCGCTCTTTCCAGATGGAGTTCTCGTGGAACTATGAGCGGCAGATGAATCTCGCCTTTGTTTACGCGTTGATCCCGGTGCTGAAGAAGCTCTATCCGCGCAGAGAGGAGCTGGCCGCAGCGCTGAAGCGGCATCTGGTTTTTTTCAATACCACGCCGCATATCGTCACCCTGCTGCTGGGGATCACCACGGCGATGGAAGAGAAAAACAGTCAGCAGAAAAACATGGATGCCACTGCGATTGATAACGTCAAAGCCTCACTGATGGGACCGTTAGCCGGGCTGGGTGACTCTTTCTTTTGGGGGACGCTGCGCCTCATCGCCACCGGGATCGGCACCAGCCTGGCGCTGAAGGGCAACATCCTCGGGCCGATCCTGTTTCTGCTGGTGTTTAACGTGCCGCACATTCTGGTGCGCTGGTGTTTTACCCGCTGGGGCTACGTACTGGGCACCGGGGTCCTGCAGCGGATCCAGAAGAGCGGAATGATGGAGAGCCTGACCTACGGGGCGTCGATTATCGGTCTGATGGTAGTCGGGGCGATGACCGCTTCAATGATCGATATCACCATTCCTCTCTCCTTCGGCGCCGGGGAGGCCAAAACCCAGGTACAGGACATTATCAACGACATTCTGCCCTGCATGCTGCCGTTGGTGAGTTTTGGCATCGTCTACTGGCTACTGGGACGGAAAGTTAAACCGCTCTCAATTATTGGCGGCATGGCGCTGGTGGGCATTCTGGGTTCGTGGATCGGATTGTTTTAACGGGAGTGAGCTATGCGACCAACAATGATGACATATATCAGTGAAGAGCCGGCCTGCCTGGCGCAGATCCTGCGCGACTACCGGCAAAAGCTGGCGCCGATTGAAACCTTCGTCCGCCAGCACCCGGTACGGCGGATATTATTGCTCGCGACCGGATCGTCGCTGAATGCCGCGCTGTGCGCGCGCTATTTCTTTGAGCAACGCTTCGGTGTGCTGCTTGACATTAAAGAGCCGTACAACTTCACCCATTACGACGCGATCGACCCGCATGCCGATCTGGTGGTGGCGATTTCACAGAGCGGAAAAAGCGCGTCGACGCTGGAGGCGATGCGTAAGGTACAGGCTTCCGGCAAGTCGGTTTTCGCCCTGACCTCAGATCCGCAAAGCCCGATAGGAGGCGCCAGCGATGGCGTTCTGGATATTAATACCGGGATCGAGAGCGTAGGGTTTGTGACCCGCGGCTTTAGCGCGACGGTGCTCAACCTGTTGCTGATAGCGCTGATCATTGCTCGTAAGCAGGAGAAAGCCAGCGAGGTCGAGGAGCAGCACTATCTCGCTGAATTGCAGCGGCTGGTAGCGGCGATCCCGGAGGTTATCGTCCGCACCTCGCGCTTTATTGACCGCCATAGCGAAACGCTGCGCAGCGGCGAGCGCTTTGTCGCCACCGGCTACGGCGCGCTGGTTGGCGTGGCGAAGGAGTTCGAAACCAAATTTACCGAGACGGTGCGCGTGCCTTCCAGCGGCTTTGAGCTGGAAGCCTATATGCATGGCCCCTATCTGGAAGCCAATGCCCGCCATGTGATGCTGTTTATTGAAGATACGCCGGACGCGCGAACCCGGGCGCTGCGCGACTATCTGGCGCCGTCCATTGGCCGGGCCTTTACCCTGACGCTGGGTGACGAAGAGGATGCTCAAACGCTGGCGCTAAACTGTCCGTGCGAGCATCACCTGGCGCCTCTGCTGCTGATTGTCCCAGTGCAGATGCTCGCCTGGCATACCGCAGGACTGAAAGGCATCGATCTGGCTAAACGTATTTTCGACGATTTTGACCGCGTCTTAAAAAGTAAAATCTGAATATTCAGGAGAAAACTATGTTGGGTTTTAATCAGGACGAGTACCTGACCAGTGCTCGCGAGATCATCGCTGCGCGTAAACAGGCTGAAACCGTAGCCGACGATATTTATGACAGCGGCTGTAGCGCATTATTTTTTGCTTCGGTAGGTGGTTCCCTGGCGCCGATGATGGCAATTAATGAATTTGCCAAAGAATTAACCAGCGTGCCGGTATATCTTGAACAGGCCGCGGAGTTAATCCATCGCGGACATAAAAAATTAAATAAAGATGCGGTTGTCGTTACGTTATCTAAATCCGGCGATACCAAAGAGTCGGTCGCCATTGCCGAATGGTGCAAGGCACAGGGGATCCGCGTGGTGGCTATTACTCGTCACGCCGACTCGCCATTGGCTGCCGCCGCCAGCTGGCATATTCCGATGTGCCACAAAAATGGCGTGGAATATGAATATATGCTGCTGTACTGGTTATTCTTCCGCGTTATTTTTCGTCACGGCGAGTTTGCTGATTATGCGCGATTTGCCAGCCAGCTCGAGTTACTGCCGGAAAATCTCCTGCAGGCGAAACGCCAGTTCGATCCCCGAGCGGATAGCATTGCCGCGCAATACCATGACTGCGACTATATGATGTGGATTGGCGGCGCGGAAATGTGGGGCGAGGTCTATCTGTTCTCAATGTGTATTCTCGAAGAGATGCAGTGGAAGCGGACGAAGTCGGTGAGCTCCGCTGAATTTTTCCACGGCACCCTGGAGCTGCTGGAAAAAGAGGTTCCGCTGTTTCTGGTGAAAGGCGAGGGGAGATGCCGGGCGCTGGACGAACGCGTCGAGCGTTTTGCCGAAAAAATAACTGACCATCTGGTGGTTATCGACCCGCGCGACTATCCGCTGAACGGCATTGATGACGCGTTCCGCTGGATTATGGCGCCGTGCGTGGTGTCCACCCTGCTGGTGGACCGGCTGGCGGCCCACTTTGAACACTATACCGGCCACGACCTCAATATCCGCCGTTACTACCGGCAGTTTGATTACTAAGCCGTGATGATGGCGGCCAGCCGGGCTGGCCGCCATGCTATTCTCCGAGGCGCTTCCCAGAAAATTGTCGTCAAACCCAACCGGGTAAAAACCGGTGATAGAGTCCGGCTTACCTTCTCTTTCAGGCAAGCGGATGGCCATGAAAAAACGGATGACCTCGACGCCGCACGATGCGGTCTTTAAGCGATTTCTTCGTCACCCGGAGACAGCGACTGATTTCCTCACCCTCTACCTTCCCGAAGCGATCCGTCAGCGGTGCGATTTCTCTACCCTGAGGCTGCAATCGGCGAGCTTTATCGATGAGGATCTGCGCGCCTGGTATTCAGATGTCCTCTGGTCGGTGCAGACCACCTGCGGCACGGGGTATGTTTACGTGGTGATAGAGCACCAGAGCTCACCGGATAGCCATATGGCCTTTCGCCTGATGCGCTATGCGATTGCCGCAATGCAGCGCCACCTGGATGCCGGGCACAAAACGCTGCCGCTGGTGGTGCCGATGCTTTTTTATCACGGTGCAACCAGTCCGTATCCTTTTACCCTCAACTGGCTGGATGAATTTGCCGACCCGCAGCTGGCGAAGACGCTGTATGGCTGTCCGTTTCCATTGATCGACGTGACGGTGATGCCGGACGATGACATCGTGCAACATCGGCGAGTCGCCTTGCTGGAGCTGATGCAAAAACATATTCGCCAGCGCGATCTCAGCGGCATAACGGAGTCGTTGGCGGCCGTTGTGATGCTGGGATACACTAACCGTCGGCAGTTGAGAATGCTGTTTCACTATATGCTGCAGTACGGTAATACGGCCGAGCCGGGCGTGTTTCTCCGCCGGCTGGCCCGCCGTCTGCCACAGTATGAGGAGACATTGATGTCTATCGCGCAAAAGCTTAAGCAGGAAGGTCGGCAACAAGGCCGACTGGAAGGCCGGGAAGAAGGGCACCTGGAGGGCTTGCAGGAAGGCAGCCGACGCGAGGCGCTGCGCATTGCCGGCAGTATGTTACAGAATGGCCTCGACAAAGAGATGGTAAAGAAGATCACCGGACTGTCGGCTGATGAACTACAGCCGCTGTGTGGTTAACGTCCTGCCACGACAACCGCTGCCCGGCGCGAAAATTCGCCGGGCAGGATTGCGTTAGCCTTCGCTTTTCACCACTTTGATCTCCACCATGCCGATCCCCAACTGACGCGGGGAGTGGCCGAGGATATTGCCCTCGTTAGTGGTTTGCGGGTCCGGCGGGGTGATGATCAGCGTGTTGCTGCGCGTTGGGTTGTCAAAATGCAGCGTCGTGGTAGTCACGTCATTATCCAGAGTGAGCACTTGCTTACTTTCTCCAACTCGCACCGGAATCGGCTTATTGGCGTTTGGGCCATAAGCTTTGGCGGTGATCACCAGATCAAATTTCTCCGGTAGCGGCTCTTTATATTCAATCTTCACGTCGCTGCCCAACTGAGCATTGGACCACCGCCCCCACGACTCGGGACGCGAAATACCGCTGAACTGTTTAACCTCTTCCGGGGCGCCAGCGACGTTAAACACGAAGCTGTCGGCCTTATAGCGAATATCGTTGTCGACAATTTTCAGCGTATCGACGTTGCCCTTATAGCGCTCCATATCGATAAGGGTGTCCCTGAAGGCGGTCTTGCCGTGCCACTGCGGCTTATCAACGTGCTGGACCTTCTGCTCACCCCCCAGCTGTCCCTGCGAGACGCACCAGTCGGTGGAGAGCGCCAGCTCAGGCGACCACAGCTGGCCCATTTTATAGCAGCGATCGACCCACACGAAATTATCCCGTGGCGCGAAATCGGCCAGCTGGAAGCGCAGCGGCGCAGAGTATTCACTCTCTGGCAGCGGTTCTACGCGCTGGTCAGATACCCGCAGCAGCGGCAGACGGAAATGGCTGCCGGAGAAAGCGATCATATTTTTCTGCGAGTCGATGGTGAAATTCTTCATTTCTTTGGGGAAATTCCACAGGCGGATCACGTCAGGCTTCCATGCCAGGACTTTCTCTTTCATATTCATGAAAATACCGGAGAGCGACTGGCCGGAGAGGCTGCTACGCCCGAGGCCGATATAGTTATCGCCGCCGAGAATATCCAGCACCGTCGCGCCGTTATCCATGGTGTTGCGTTTCACCGCCAGGGTCTCCTGCTGCGGTTTATCGCCGCGCAGGACGAAGAACAGATTGCTGCGATCGTGCTTGTTGAGATAATCCCAGGCGCTGTTCTTCATGGCCAGGTGATCGGAAGAGACCACGATGACCGTGTTTTTGAAATAGGGTGAGGCTTTAATCTTCTCTATCAGCGCGGCGATATGTTCCTGACTGCAGCTAACGGCGCTGAAAGAGAGGTTTTTCTTGCCGTCCACATCATAGCGTTTACGCTCGCAGGTGCGTGAGATAAAACCGTCGGGATGGTGGGTATCCACCGTCAGGGCGAAGAGCGAGAAGCGTTTCCCGGACTGCGACAGCTCTTCGAATTTTTTCCAGGTCTCGTCGAGTACGGTGTCGTCATAGAAGCCCCAGTCGTTGCGGTAGGTAGGATCCGCCACCGTAGTTTTTAGCTCTTCCGCCCCGTACAGATGATCGAAGCCGTGGGATTTAAGAAACACGTCTTTGCCGGCAAAGCGCAGGTTAGCCCCCTGCACAAAGTAATTCTCGTAACCGGAGTTCTTCAGAATATCGCCAAGGCAAATATTCTGTGGAAAGAAGCTGGAGACTGAGGCTGAGGCATTACCTTCGAACGGCGCGAACAGCGGAATGCCGCACTGTGAGGCGACCATGCCGGCGATAGTGTAATCGGTCCCCGGCAGCTGCATGGTATTGCTGAAATCAATGGCCTCATCTTTAATTCTGCCAAGCTCAGGGGTGAGGTTGGGGAAGGCGTCGTTATCAAAATAGGTGCGCTCGAGACTTTCGCCATAGATATAGACCAGGTTCAGCTGCGGATTGTCGATTTGCTTCGACGGCTCTTTATAGTACGCGGCAAAGTCTGGATCGCCCTCGCGTGACTGGGATTTCACCAGCTCGCTGATCTGATGGAAGGCCGGGCTGGCATCAACGGAGGCCAGCGCCAGCAGTAGCGCCGCCAGGCTGTAACCGACGTGATGAGGATGATGCCGACGGCGGCGCAGCACCCAGCCGAGGGCGCCAAAGACGGCGACCAGTGCGACGGCCACGCCGACCCCCGGCAGTATATATTTGCCGATCCCGGCGCCGGTCAGGCTGTTGGTCAGAGTGTAGAGTACCGCGTCGTTGATGCCGTCGCCGGTGAAGTAGTCACTGGCGTAGAGGGTGATATTCAGCACCACGAACAGGCCTAACACCGTGAGCGTGGCGGCAAACCACCAGGTGTTACGACCCGCTTTCCAGGCATACAGCACCACCGAAGCTAAAAATAAGGCGATGGATAACAACTCTGACACAGCTCATCCTCATTAATGCCAGTTATCGGCTGGCAGAACAGATTACTTTTCAAGCCCCACTGTAATTGCAGCGCCATCTTGCTGCAATTCTAGCGTCATGAAAGTGTGCAGTTATTCAGAATTGGTTTAGAAGTTGCCTTTTTTGATCGGCATCGCATCGTGCGAAATGGGAAAACGGAACAGGAAAACTGCAAAAAAAGCGTTTCAGGCCGCGGCGCCGCCGCGAAGGCAACAAATGCGGCCTTGTCAGTCAGGATCAGGAGAGGAAATTAACACCCTGTTTTAAGACCAGATCGCAGGCTTTGGTTTTTACCTGTTTCGCCAGCGAGCTATTGCCGAGCGTATTCAGGTCCAACTGCTGGCCGTTTTTGCTGTTGAGCAGCCCCTGCAGGCCATCCAGATAGCTGGTGTCCTGTTTTTGTTTTTCCGGCGTGCTAAGCCCCAGTTTATCCAGCACCTGATTTTTGACGTTATCGGCGCTGGTCACGGAGGCCAGCTTCTGTTTCGCGCAATATGACAGTATCCCGGCCGCATTATTCATGCTGCTGGCGGTCAGGGATTGGCTGCTGCCGTTGAGCAGGCTGGTTAGCGAGGAGACGGACATGCCGCCGCTGGCCTGGGCGTTACTGCCGCTGAGCTGGCTGGCAGCGCTGTTAAGGGAATCCTGCCAGGAGGCGGCGTGGGCGCCAGAGAGGGTAAACGCGCTAACGGCAAGCGCGGCAATAACGCTATTTTTAAACGATTTCATAGACGGACTCATAAGCGTGACTGAATAATCGCTTTAGTATAACGCCGTCGTCGCCCGGAAATCTCTTAATACTCCTTGCCTGTAACGCGGTGCCGGTAACTTTCCCAATTGAAGATAACCCACAGGCTGTTGCCGAGCCGCATACGGTCCATCACCCGCTCGCCGAGCAGTTTGTTCATCTCTTCCATATTGCTGTTGGTGAGCATCCCGGTAGGTCGTTTGGAGGATGAGCGCCGGTCAACTATCTGATTGATAATGACCTTTTCATAGCGAGACTCCGTCTGCATCCCAATTTCATCGATCACCAGCAGGTCGACCATGCTGAGGTCGTTAAGCAACTGTTCTTCGCTCGTTTCCCGGTTGCCGAAGGTATCTTTCATCGCCGACATAATATCGGCCACGGTGATGATTAAGACCGATTTCCCGCGCAGCAGCAGCTCGTTGCAAATGGCTGCCGCCAGGTGGTTTTTGCCAGTGCCCGGTTTACCGGAGAAGATAAAGCTGGCGATATTGCCATCGAACTCTTCCACGTACTGGCGCGCCCGGGCGAGCGCATTCATCTGCCCCTCGCACTCGACGCGATAGTTATCAAAGGAGCAGTTCTGATGCAGCGGGCGGATCCCCGAGCGGTTGAAGGTGCGCTGCATTTTCATCGCGCGATTCTCTCGCTCCAGCGCTTCGGAACGCAGCCGGCCTTGCTCTTTTTGCCAGGCCAGCAGCTCTTCGCCGGTGTACAGGGCGCAGCCGGCAGCAGCCCAGATCAGGGCAATGATGCCTTCGGAAACCATGGCGCCGTAGAACACGAAGTGGCCCTGCTTCTCACTCTTCATGCAGCGAGCCATCA
>ERZ773136.2932-NODE-2932-length-13384-cov-10.568460_pt1 | contig 13384 bp, 8 predicted proteins | sample MGYA00580855_ERZ773136 | MGnify/ENA primary metagenome ERZ773136 (study PRJEB29015, sample SAMEA2737860) | human gut metagenome | biome: human gut; feature: human-associated habitat; material: faeces | place: China | collected 2012 ... | reverse complement strand
GGCTTGAACCTGGGACCTCCAGATTATGAGTCTGTTGCTCTAACCAACTGAGCTAAAAGCCCGGTGAAACAGATTAGCTCTGATTTCGGATGCAAAGGTACACTTAATAAATCAAATAACCAAATGTTTTTTGCAAAAAGTTTTAAAATATGATGCCTTTATATTAGGTGTATGGCCTTTTTTAACTAACTTTGCCCATCATTTGGCCGTTTGCGGGCCGTCGGCGGCCTTGTCGGCCGGGCCCGACAAAGCGCCGCGGCGGGCATGCAGGAACGTTGCGGCGGGCATGTACGATTGATGTCCGTACCTGTCGGCGGCCGTTGCCGGCGGGTTGCGGCGCTGTCGGGCGCGGCCGTTGCAGGCGTGGCCGCCGCATGATAAGAAAAAAGAAACCAAACACTCAATATCAATAAATGGAAAAAGAAAGTATCACGGAAAACGTCAGGCGCGGGCTATCGTCGGCACAGGCCGAGGAGAGCCGCCGCGCGCATGGTGAGAACGTTCTCACGCCTCCCAAGCGCACACCGCTGTGGAAGCTCTACCTGGAGAAATACAACGACCCCATCATCAAGGTGCTGCTCGTGGCCGCGGCCGTGTCGCTGGCCCTGGCCATCATCGAGAACGAGTTTGTCGAGGTGATCGGCATCTTCCTGGCCATCTTCCTGGCCACCACCATCGGCTTTTACTTTGAGCGCGACGCCGCCAAGAAGTTCGACGTGCTCACGGCCATCGGCGAGGAGTCGCCGGTGAAGGTGGTGCGCGACGGCAAGGTGCAGGAGGTTGGCCGGCGCGAGGTTGTGGTGGGCGACGTGGTGTTGCTCGGCGTGGGCGACGAGGTGCCGGCCGACGGCACCCTGTTCGAGGCCACCGACCTTCAGATCGACGAGTCGGCGCTGACAGGCGAGCCCATCATCTCGAAGTTTACCGACGTGCGCAACGACGGCGCCACCTACCCTTCCAACATGGCCCTGCGCTCAACGATGGTGATGAACGGCAGCGGGCGCATGGTGGTCACGGCCGTTGGCGACGCCACGGAGATTGGCAAGGTGGCCCGCAAGTCGACGGAGATGACGTCGGTGAAGACGCCGCTTAACATGCAGCTCGACCGGCTGGCCAAGCTCATCAGCAAGGTGGGCACGGGCGTGGCCGTGGCTGCCTTTGTAATATTCCTGGGCCACGACATCATGACCAACAGCCTGTGGCACACCGACGACTACCTGCGCATGGCCGAGACCGTGCTGCGCTATTTCATGGTGTCTGTAACGCTCATTGTCATGGCCGTGCCCGAGGGACTGCCCATGGCCGTCACGCTGGCCCTGGCGCTAAACATGAGGCGCATGCTCAAGAGCAACAACCTGGTGCGCAAGCTGCATGCCTGCGAGACGATGGGGGCCGTGACCGTGATTTGCACCGACAAAACGGGCACGCTCACGCAGAACAAGATGCAGGTGCAGGAGATGTGGGCCGAGGGTGCCGACGCCGGCCTGCTGCGCGCTGCCATCGCCGCCAACTCGACGGCCGAGCTCGACGGCGACAAGCCCATAGGCAACCCCACGGAGGGCGCGCTGCTGCTGTGGATGCACCGCGAGGGCCACGACTACCGCCGGCTGCGCTCTGAAAACGGCGTGGTGTGGCAGCTGCCGTTCTCTACCGAGCGCAAGTATATGGCCACCATAGCCGAGGTGCAGGGCCGCCGCTACCTGTTCATGAAGGGTGCCCCCGAGATTGTGGCCCGCTACTGCGACATGGGCGAGGCCGACCGCGCAGCCCTCCGCGAGCGGCTGCTGGGCTACCAGAACAAGGCCATGCGCACGCTGGCCTTCGCCTGCAAGCCCCTTGACGCCTCTGTCGACAGGGTTGAGCTCTCGCCGGACGATGCCCACCTGGCGCTGCAGGGCGTGGCTGCCATAAGCGACCCGCTGCGCACCGAGGTGCCCGACGCCGTGCGCCAGTGCCGCAAGGCCGGAATAGACGTGAAGATTGTCACCGGCGACACGTCGGCCACGGCCATCGAGATTGCGCGCCAGATAGGCGCGTGGGACGACGCCACGCCGGCCGAGGCGCAGATAACAGGCCCTGAGTTTGAGGCACTGGGCGACGACGAGGCCTACGAGCGCGCCCATGTGTTGCGGGTGATGAGCCGGGCCAGGCCTACCGACAAGCAACGGCTGGTCAACCTGCTGCAGAAGCGCGGCGAGGTGGTGGCTGTCACGGGCGACGGCACCAACGACGCCCCGGCGCTCAACCACGCCCACGTGGGCCTGTCGCTCGGCTCGGGCACGAGCGTGGCCAAGAACGCCAGCGACATGACTCTCATCGACGACTCCTTCGGCAGCATCGTGCGCGCCGTCGAGTGGGGCCGCTCGCTGTACAAGAACATACAGCGGTTCATCTTCTTCCAGCTCGTGGTCAACGTCACGGCGCTGCTGCTCGTGCTCGGAGGCTCCATTGCCGGCACCGAGCTGCCGCTGACCATCACCCAGATACTGTGGGTCAACCTCATCATGGACACCTTCGCCGCCATGGCGCTGGCATCGCTGCCGCCGTCGCACGAGGTGATGGACGAGAAGCCCCGCAAGCAGTCCGACTTCATCATCAACCCCCACATGGCGTGGGCCATCTGCTCTGTGGGCATACTGTTCTTCGCCGCCCTGCTCGGCATGTTGGTATGGTTCAACGGCCGGGGCGAGGTCACCGTAGGCCAGCTCACGGTGTTCTTCACCGTGTTTGTCATGCTGCAGTGGTGGAACCTGTTCAACGCCAAGTCGCTCGGCTCGAGCCACTCGGCCTTCCACGGTTTCTTTGAAGACAAAGGGCTCATGATAGTGCTGCTCATCATACTCGTGGGCCAGTGGATCATTGTGACATACGGCGGCAGGATGTTCCGCACCGAGCCGCTCACGGCCGAGACATGGGGATGGATCATACTGTGCACCTCGCCCGTGATGATCATTGGCGAGCTGATGCGCGCCGTGTCACGACTGAAGCACAGGCCATGATGCAAACCACGTTTCTCACCCCCGGCACACCGCTGCCGCCCCCCTGCGCCGCCACGATAGGGTTCTTCGACGGTGTGCACCGGGGCCACCGCTACCTCATATCCCACGTCATCGACGTGGCTGGGGCCAAGGGGCTTGAGCCTGCCGTGGTCACATTCGACAACCACCCGCGCCAGGTGCTGCACTCCGACTACCGCCCCGCCCTGCTCAGCACGCCGGCCGAGAAGCTGGCGCTGCTCGGGCAGACGGGCGCCGCGCGGTGCTTCGTGCTACATTTCGACTCGCGCATGGCCGCGCTGCCGGCCAGGCAGTTCATCGAAGACGTGCTGCTCGGGCAACTCAACGTGCGCCACCTGGTAATAGGCTACGACAACCGCTTCGGCCACGACCGCGCCGAAGGCTTCGACGACTACCGCCGCTACGGCCGCGCCGTGGGCATCGACGTTGAGCAGTGGCAGCCCCTCGAGGTGGGGGGCGTGCGCGTAAGCTCGTCGGTGGTGCGATCGCTGCTGCTGGCCGGCGAGGTCGACATGGCCTCCCGCTGCCTGGGCTACCACTACACCGTGAGCGGCACCGTGGCCCACGGGCGGCATGTTGGCACGTCGCTTGGGTTCCCCACGGCCAACATAGTGCCCGACGACCCCCTCAAGCTGGTGCCAGCGACCGGCGTCTATGCCGTAGAGGCCTCCATCGAGGGCGAGGAGCGCCCGTTGCCGGCAATGCTCAACATCGGCACCTGCCCAACGTTCGACGGCACCGCCACCACCATCGAAGCCCACGTGCTCGACTACTCGGCCGACCTCTACGGGCGCCGCATGGGCATAGCCTTCGTCAAAAGGCTGCGCGACGAGCGCAAGTTCCGCACACCGGCCGAGCTCGCATCACAGCTCCGCCATGACATAGGCCACACCCGCGAAGCCCTGGCAGCCTCCCAAAGCTCCCAGAACTCCCAGAACTCCCAGCCCTCCCAGAACTCCCAGAACTCCCAAAAATAAAAAAGAAGAAAAAAAATGAAGAATGCTCTGATATACCTAATAGTTTTCATAGCCATACAGTGCGGCGTCAGCATAGGCGTGCGCGAAGTGTGGCGCATGGTCACCGGCTCACCCGACATAACCACTATGATGCTCGTTGTGTCGATGACCCTGTTCAGTGCCATCACCATAGCCATCTTCCTGCTCGCGCGGTGGTGCGAGGTAGCCCGCAGCTACGTGCGCTCCCGCCCCTGGACGGCACTGGCGTGGTGCGTGGTGGCCTCCGTCGGCGCCGTAATTCCGTCCACATGGCTCCAGGAGCAAATGCCCGAGCTGCCCAACTACCTGCTCGACGAGTTCTCCATGCTCATGGGCGACCGCTGGGGCTACCTGGCCATAGGCCTGCTCGCCCCAGTGGCCGAAGAGATAGTGTTCCGCGGTGCCATACTGCGCTCGCTGCTCCGCGCCATGCGCAACCACTGGGTGGCCATAGCCATCTCGGCCGTCATCTTCGCCATCATCCACGGCAACCCGGCCCAGATGCCCCATGCCATGCTCGTGGGCCTGCTGCTCGGCTGGATGTACTACCGCACCGACAGCCTCGTGCCGGGCGTAGCCTTCCACTGGGCCAACAACACCATAGCCTATGTGCTATACAATGTATTGCCCGCCCCCGACGCCACTCTAATACAGATCTTCGGCGGCAGCCAGACGCGGGTGCTCATGGCCGTGGGCTTCTCGCTCTGCATACTCGTGCCGGCCATCATCCAGCTCAACCTCAGGCTGAAGAAAGCCGGCGGCAGCCCCACCCCGACATGGAAGCGCTGACGCGCGGCCACAGCAGCCTCATCGCTTAGCCGGCTGCTGCTGCCGCCAATAAAATGCATGAGGGCCTGCGGGACAATCCCGCAGGCCCTCATGCATTTTATTGGCCAGTCCTCCCAGTTCTCTCAGTCCTCCCAGTCCTCCCAGCCATTCTCAAGTCACTCTCCCGTTTCGGGAGCTTCGTTATAGCTGAAAATTATCCTCCTGCCTATAGATATGTCCACCTGGGCAAGCACTTTCAACTCTTTGTTGTAATACCTCTGCTCCACAAAGATGCCGTCGGCACCGCCGATTGCCTCAAAGCCCTTTGATGCCATGAATTGCTCAAAGTCGCCCTTGCTGAAGTTGTCGGCGCTGCACCCAACAATCACCTCTCTGAGCATCGACTTGTCGTCGGTCAGCACGTATACTATGTCGACCAGCGGCCTCTTGGGCTCGGCCTTGTCAACAGTGAACATGTTGTCCATCCATTCCGACACCTTGTGGCCGGCCGACTCCTCGTAGGCGTTGATGGCGGTCATCGGATCGTCAACGTTGAAGCACAACAGCGGCAGGAAGTAGCCGTTCTCGTCTTTTTCAAACACCTGGCCGCCGCCGGTGCCCGGGCCGTCGTCTTTGTTTTTCTTAAACTCCATCAGCCCGCTGTCGGTGAACACCGTCAGCGCAACCTTGCCTGCCTTGTCGCGGTAAACGGTGGCAAACATGTCGGAAGAAACTTGCTCAAAACCGGCATCGCGCAACATGGCCGCAAACTCGCCGGTGAGCAATATGTCCTTCGACGAGGCAAACTGCCTGACCACTGTGAGCCTGTCGCCCACAAACTCGTAGACGGCACGGGCAAACTCCGACTTGCCTGTGAAGGTGAATACGTAAGTGCCCAGCGAACTGCCCTCCTCGCGCTTGCTGCCGCGCCTGCCCTCGTATACGAGCACGTCTCTCACCGAGGCCTCGAAGTTGAGCAGCGGCATGGTGTAGCCCGACGTCGACAGGCGCGTCGAGGTGAAGGTCATGGTGGCATACCTGCCGTTGTTGTCGTCGGCAGACCTCACCTCAAGCCTTATCTCCCTGGCCTTGTTGTAGTAAACGTTGCTTTCGCTGTCAGAGTCTTCAAAGCCGTTGTCCGACAGGAACTTCCTGAACGACGTGTTGTCGGGGCTCAGTATGCCTTCCTTGTCTTTCTCAAACTCCTCCACTATCGACATCAGACTGTAGTCGCCTTTCGCCAGCTGGTACTTTCGCGACACATGGGTGCCGTCGCCAAACCTCACCACGAAGCTCTCGCCCAGGGCCGACGTCTCGCCGTAGGTCTCAACCGTGTTGCCTAGGCCCTCTTCGTAAGCCTTTATGTGGGCGGCGGGCTCTGCCACGCCAAAAGCATCCAGGTCGGGGCTCTGCAGGTCGTATGCCACATCCTCGGCCTTGGGCAAAAACTTCATCTGCGCGTAAACGTTATCGTCGCTGTGCCTCCAGGCTGTCACCTCGAGCTGCACGGGCATGCCTTCCTTGTTGAACACAAACACGTCGCCATCGCTCTCGAGCGCCTTCCACCCGTTGGCGGCGGCCAGTTCCTCGAAGTTTTTGTTAAGCCCCCAGTCGTAGCTGTCGGCAATGGGGTAGATGGCATAGGTCAGCGGCCTGAACAGCAGCGAGGCCAGCTTCACCGCCTTTGTCTCTATGTCCACCAGGTAATACCTGTATGGGTTCTGCGGGTCGGTGGTCTCATAAAACATTATCGACGAGTTGTAGTAGCTCAGTATTCCCTCGTATATAGCCTCGATGTCCTGCATGCGCTTGCTGCCGAGCTGCTTCTCCCTCGAGTCTACCTCGCTCATAGGCATCTGCCCAATGCCGCGGCAGATGGTCTCGGTGTCCGGCCACGAGGCAAACGTCGGGAACGCCGTGGCTTTGCCCGACGACACCACGGCCTGGCTTATGTTTATCCTCTCGAGGCTCTTGCCCGTGGCCAGAGCCCTGAGGTAGTCGATGTCTGAATAGTCTATCAGGCCCTCCACCGACAACGAGCTTATGCCGTCGGCCACGGCCCCCACCTTCTCCTCCAGCTCACCGGGCCGGTCGGTGGCCACCATCAATTCCTGTGCACTGACATGCAATGCCGCCATGGCCATTGCCACGGCCACGAGCACTCTGTAATATACCTTGCCCATCATTGTCCTCCTTTCATTGCTTTACGGTTATTTTATACGGCTTTCCGCCCACTGTCACCACATACGTGCCAGCGTCCAGCCTCACTGCGTATGCGCCCATGGCCACGGCAGTGCCGCCGGCCACCAGCCGTCCCGACATGTCGTAGACCCTGACGTCGCTGCCCTCTCGGCCGCCGTTGCTTACAGTCAGCATACCCCCGGGCCCTGCCGACAGGTCTATGTTGCCGGCGCCCGCCTGTGCCACTCCCGTGGGGTGCAGCACCACCACCTTGGTGTGGCTGAAGCCCCTGTCGCCCTCAACGCGGGCCTTCACCCCGTCCGTCTGCACGGTGATGGTAAGCCCGTCGCGGTCGGGGAAAGCCCCCTCGCCCACGTGGGCTATGTCAAGGCTGTAAATCACCACGCTCTCGAGCCTGTCGCATCCGCTGAAGGCCCCCGCCCCTATCGACGTGATGTTGTCGGGCAGGATGATCTCCCTCAGCAATGCGGCGCCAGCAAAGGCGTTGTCGGGGATGGCATTGTCCAGCATTCCTTCCGGCGAATACTCACGGGCCTGCACAACCCCAATCCCGCGGGTTGTTCTGACAGTGGCCTGGGCGTGCAGCTCTGCGGCTGCCATCGCCCCCAAGGCAACTAATAGTAACGTCTTTTTCATAAACTGTTTGTTTAATGTGGTTATTACTGTCTACGAAGGCTCCCAGGCCTCCTAAGAGGCCTAAGAGGCCTAGGCTTCCTAAGATTCCTAGGATTCCTAGGCCGCCTAGGCCGCCTAGGCCGCCTAGGCAACCTAGGACCCCCAAATCTTCATCTACAAAAATAACCATTTTATCGTTACACTTTGTTAAACTATCCGATTTTAACTTTTAAAAAATCGCATCGCCCGCCCATCTTGTTTCTATGGCGAACTCCATTGTCCGCCATGCCCGGCCCGCCACGGCCGCCCGCTTATCCCGGCGCGTCACTTTATGGCATACCCGCCCTTGTCTACATACATCATGGCCTTCTTGTCGTCGGCCACGGCACTGATGTAGCGCTCGTACTCTCGCAGCACGTCGGCAATTATCTCCTCCTGGCTCAGATACTGAATGTCGTTGCCCGAACGCCCGTCGCTGTAGTAAGTCACCGGGATATACTGCTTGTTGGTGCTCACGTCGGGCGTGTTCTCCTCGTCGATAAGGTACTCCGATATGCTGCGCCGCTCGGCGGCCACGCCATACCTGAAGTTCCATATCCTCTCGTGCCTTATCACAATCTCCACCGACAGGGCCCCGCGGCGCCCCTCGTTCACCTCCACGTCGATGCCCCGGCCGGCAAACTCGGCGGCGAGCTCGGCGAAGGCCGGCCTTACCTTCTGGCTGAAAAAGCGCTGTATGTCGGTTTTCTGCGAGAAGGTGAGTATCTGCGTCAGGCGCTCCCGCCAGTGGCTGCCGTCCCAGTTGCGGCTGCCGTAGGGCAGGTTTGAGCTGTGGTAGAGCATGTCGGTGTGCAGGGCCCTCACCAGGCAGAAGCACAGCACCAGCATTATCAGGCCGAAGGGCAGCGCCATCACGAGCGTCATCGTCTGCAGCGAGCGCATCCCTCCGGCGTATAGCAGCGCCATGGATATCAGCGCCAGCAGCACTCCCCAGAAGGCGTTCTGCCACTTGGGCGAGTTGGGCGCGTTGCCCGACGATATGCTGTTCATCACGAGAATGCCCGAGTCGGCCGACGTGACGAAGAACACGGCTATCATGACTATGCCCAGCACACACAGCGCCCCGGCCATGGGAAACTGGCCGAAGAAGCTGAAGAGCAGTATGTCGGGCTGGTCGGCCAGGGCCGAGAGGGCCCCTCCGGCCACGTGGCTGTCTATGTGGATGGCCCCGGCGCCGAACACCGTCATCCACATGAACACAAAGAGCGACGGCACGAGCAGCACGGCCACTATGTACTCGCGTATGGTGCGGCCCTTCGATATGCGGGCTATGAACAGCCCCACAAACGGGGCCCAGCTTATCCACCACGCCCAGAACATGACGGTCCAGCTGGTAAACCACCCCCGGCCGTCGGTCTCGAAGGCAAACGTGTTGAACGTCAGGCCGGCAAGGCGCTGCACATAGTAGCCCAGGCTCTCGCTGAAGGCGCTCAGCAGGAAGGTGGTGGGCCCGAGCAGCAGCACGAAGGCCATGAGCAGCACGGCCAGGCACAGGTTGGCCTCGCTGAGCCGCCTCACGCCACGGCTCACGCCTGCCACGGCCGAGAGTATGGCCACGGCGCTCACCGCGGCTATGATGGCGCACTGCAGGGCGAAGCTCGTGTGGCCCAGCAGGCCTATGTGCACCAGCCCGGCATTGAGCTGCACCACGCCGAAGCCCATCGACGTGGCTATGCCGAAAAAGGTGCTCACCAGGGCAAACGTGTCGGCGACGTTGCCTACCACACCTTTTATGCGCTCGCCCAGCAGGGGGTAGAGGCCGCTGCGTATCGACAGCGGCAGGCGGTAGCGGAAGGAGAAGTAGGCCAGTATGAGCCCCATGAGAGCGAAGATGGCCCAGGCGTGCAGACCCCAGTGGAAAAACGTGGCCAGCATGGCCTCCTTGGCGGGGTTGGCCACGGTGGGCAGCGCCGGATGGACGTAGTGCGACATGGGCTCGGCCACGCCGAAGTACATGAGACCGATGCCCATGCCGGCGGCAAAGAGCATGGCTATCCATGAGAAGAAGCTGTACTGGGGCCTTGAGTTGTCGGGCCCGAGGCGTATGTTGCCGGCCTTGCCGAAGGCCAGCACCAGCAGGAAGATGAAGAAGAGCGATACGAGCATGGTGTACACCCAGCTGAACTTGCGGTATACGTACGACTGGACTGCGAGCAGGGCCTGCTCGGTGCGGTCGGGCCACAGGGCGCACAGCAGCGACAGGGCCAGCAGGACCAGCAGGCCGGGGATGGCCACGGTCCGTGTGAAGGTGGTTTTTTCTTTCAGTATGTTCATTTCATCGATAATGGGTTGACCCCCATGCCCCAAAGGGGCGCTGGCGCAAGCCGCAAGAGGGATGGCGCCGGGGGCGGCCTCGGGCCGCGGGCAGGGAACGGCGGCGGAAGGCTCTCGGTGAGAAAAATGCGCGGCAGCCATACAACACAGCCCCTGCCATGGTTGCCGCACGCTTTATGCAAAAATACAGAAAAAATGCGGAAAACGGGCCGCCACTATGCCATCTGCCGACAAACAGGCACAAAGCCACACCATAACGGCCACGCCCCACAGCCCCGCGGCTATAGCTTTATGAATATCCGCATGCTGCCAAATGTGAGGAGGAAGAAGACTTTTTCAGGAGGTAGAAGATATTTTCAGGAGTTAGAAGGAGGAAGAAGACTTTTTCAGGAGGTAGAAGGAGGTAGAAGAAGGAAGAAGGAGTTAGAAGACATTACCCGCAAAAGCTGTGGCCTGCCGACTCCGGGCTACAGCAAGGAAGCCCAACAACCGTCAGCTACCTATAATTACTTGGCTACTTGCATACACTCACATGTTTTTTTTGGCCCGCCGGCTTGGCCATTTCGGCAAAAAAGGCTATATTTGTGGCACCCAAGCCTTTGGCTGGGGCAAAGACGAAAACCTAACAACCATACGCAATGATTATGAAACACACTTCGCTGATATGCTGCATGGCCATGGCGGCCATGCTTTGCTGCGCAACAGCCGGGGCACAGCAGCCGCAGGCAACCGCAACTACAGTGGCCGCAGGGCCGGGGGCCAAAGCCACCCTCGAGCGCTTTGTCGGCAACATCTCTACATTCAACCGCCTCTTCCCGCAAGAGAAGGTCTACCTACACCTCGACAACACGGCCTACTTCAGGGGCGAGACGATGTGGTTCAGCGCCTATGTGGTCAGGGCCGACCGCCCTGCCCTCACAGACATGAGCCGGGTGCTCTACGTCGACCTGCTCGACCCAACGGGCGAGACGGTGGCCACGCGCAAGGTGAAGCTCGACCATGGCCGAGGCTCGGGCTCGTTCAAGCTCGACAAGTTGCTCACCTCGGGATTCTACGAAATCAGGGCCTACACGCGCTACATGCTCAACTGGGACGCCGCATGGGCCTTCTCGCGCGTGCTGCCGGTGTTCGAGGCGCCAAAGGCCGAGGGCGACTACTCGGAGCCCACCATGGCCGCCCACGACTACCGCAAGCGAATGCCCTCGGCCAGGGCCAAGGCCGGCGACGGCAAGGCCCGGGTGCGCTTCTTCCCCGAGGGCGGGCGCCTTGTCATGGGACTGCCCTCGCGGGTGGCCTTCGACGTGACCGGGCCCGGCGGCGAACCGCTGCAGGCCGGGGGCACGCTCACCATGGCCGACGGCAGGCGCGTGGCAGTGGAGACGCTGCGCGAGGGCCGAGGGGTGTTCGACTACACGCCCGCCGAGGGCAGCGCCACGCTAACACTCACCGACTCGGCCGGGCGGTGGCACAAGTTTGAGCTGCCCGGGGCCGAGGCCGAGGGCTGCGTGCTCACGGTGGGGGCCATTGAGGGCGACTATGTCAACGTGGCCGTGACGCGCTCCAAGGGCTACGACGAACCGCTGGCCATGGTGCTCGTCAACGGGGGCAACGTCGACGCGGCCGACATCCTGATGCCTGGCGAGCGAACGGCGCGCAGGCGCTTCTTCCGCCCCGACATGGCGCCGGGGGTGAGCCAGGTGGCGCTGATAGACCGCAACGGAGACATAGTGGCCGAACGCATGGTGTTCGTGAGCCCGCAGGCGGGGGTCGACACCATCGCCTTCAGGGCCGAGGGCTCGCTCGCGCCATGCGGCAAGCTGGCGCTCGAGGCGCAGACGGAGCCGGGGGTGACGTTCTCGCTGGCCGTGCGCGACAGGGCCGCCGACGCCAACGGGGCCGACGCCGACGCCGCCACGTGGCTGCTGCTGTCGTCGGAGCTCAAGGGCTACATACGCAACCCGCAATACTATCTTGAGGCCGACGACGAGGAGCACCGCAGGGCCGCCGACCTGCTCATGATGGTGCAGGGGTGGCGCCGCTACGACGTGGCGCAGATGGCCGGCAGCAAGGAGTTTGTCAGGAGGCAGCCCATGGAAGACGGGCTCTACCTGTTCGGGCAGCTGCACCAGGCCAGCAGGCGCAACAAGACGGCCGGCGTGAAGCTCACGGCCACGCTCTACAACAGGCAGGGGGTGGCCATGGGCGGAAAGGCCACCACCGACTCGGCCGGCATGTATGCCTTCAGGCTGCCCGACTGCGAGGGCGAGTACACGCTGCTGCTCAACACCACCAACGCCGAGGGCAAGGCCAAGAACTACAGGGTGGGCATCGACCGCAACTTCGCCCCGGCACCGCGCCCGGTGTGGCCAGCCGAGACCGAGCCTGTGCCGATGGGCGAGGCCAGGCAGCTGGCGGTGCCCGAGGCGGGCTTCGACACGCTGGCCACGAAGCTGTCGATGGAAGACCGGGTGCACATGATAAGGGAGGTGAAGGTAAAGGGCAAGCGGCTCTTCGAGAAGGCGAGGGCCGGATGGGAAAACGAGCAGCGCGGAGCGTTCAAGGCTTACGTGAGGTATGACTGCGACCGGGCCGCCGACGAGATATACGACGCCGGCGATGACACGCCCACCATCTTCGAGTGGCTCGCACAGAAAAACCCGTTCTTCGGAGGCAACGAGGTAGACCAGGGCGACGAGGGCTACGGGCTGGCCGAGCCGCAGGAGCTGCCCGTGGAGCAGCAGCTCTCGATGGTCAACGAGGGCGGGAAGCTGCAGACGGAGGTGAGCCAGATGGAAGACATGCAGACGGAGAGCGTCCAGGACCAGTACAGGGGCTTCCTCACGCGCGACGGCATGTCATACAAGAACAGGCCCATAGTGTGGGTGCTCAACAACACGTTCTACATGGGCACGTCGACGCGGGGGGTGAGCACGGCTGACATTGTGAACATCAGGGCCGAGACGTCCGAGGAGATGCCCCGCTGGCTCGACGAGTACAAGAGCGTCTACATATCTGAAGACGAGGAAATATGGCGCAACTATGTCGAGGCGCCCGAACTGGCGCGGTACAGCCCCGTCACCATCTTCCTCTACTCACACCATGAGTTCCCGGCCAAGAGCAAGGGGCTGCGCCACACCCACTTCGACGGCTACAGCCGCGTGGAGACGTTCCAGATGCCCGACTACAGCCTCATGCCGCCCATGGCCGACCACAGGCGCACGCTCTACTGGAACCCCGCCGTCAAGGCCGACAAGGACGGGCGGGCGCGGATAGAGCTCTACAACAACTCGTCGTGCAAGCAGATTGCCATCTCGGCCGAGGGCATCAGCTACGACGGGCGGGCCGTGGTCTACAGGCCGTGAGGCGTAAGTGAAAAGAATTAAGAATGAAAGGTTAAGAATTAAGAATTAAAGAGCGAAAGGCAAAGGGGGCCGGCGCGCCATCGGCGTGCCG
>ERZ773136.2922-NODE-2922-length-13416-cov-16.071252_pt1 | contig 13416 bp, 11 predicted proteins | sample MGYA00580855_ERZ773136 | MGnify/ENA primary metagenome ERZ773136 (study PRJEB29015, sample SAMEA2737860) | human gut metagenome | biome: human gut; feature: human-associated habitat; material: faeces | place: China | collected 2012 ... | reverse complement strand
AGCAATTCATCTCACTACCTTAGAGGTAGGAGACTTCTTGCTCAGTATGGTTAAAAAAATCCTATTTACCTAAAATATATCTTTCAATACCATAAGCTACACCATCTTCAAATACTGATGGAACTACAATTTTAGCACTATTTCTAGCTTTTACACTGCCATTTGCCATTGCCATACCCATTCCCACTGTAGATAAAATTTCAATATCATTATCTCCATCACCAAAAGCATAGCTATCTTTTATATCTATATTCAATAACTCTAAAACCTTTAATGCACCTGTAGCTTTGGAATTTTCTTTAGCATAGACTTCTAAATGACAATAATTATGGTTCATATCTTCTACATAAGTCATATCTTCAGGCAAATTCTCTATGATATATTTTCTATCTTCATGTCTAGGTGAATCTATTTCTAATTTATAAACATCTATAGCTTTTTTATCATAATCGAAAGTCAATTGGTCAGCAAATATTCCATACTGCCCTAAACGATAGATTAGATATTCAAATTTTTTATCTACATAAGTATGAAAATCTCCCTGTAAGCTATACTGCATATCATGTTCATCACAAATAGATGTGATTTTTTCTACAAAAGATTTTTCAAGTGGCGCTCTATAAATAATCTTATCGTGGAAAAATATAACTGAACCATTGAGCAATACATAGCCATCGAAACCAAAATTTCTTATCTTTTCATCAAGAAAAGCAAGTGAACGACCACTAGCAATAAATACATAATGACCTTGCTCTTGCAATTTACGAATTGCTTTTTGTACGTTTTCACGCATATAACGATAATCTGGATGTGTACCTTCAATCAAAGTTCCATCAACATCAAAAAATACTGCTTTCATATCTATTATATTTTATCTCCTTTATAAAAATTATTTGCATTATCCATAAGATTATTGTACCATAATTTAAGATCTAATTATATTAATGGAGGTTTCATTATGTCAAAAGAGAAGATTATATCTAGTTTAGATAATCTTATTTTTGCTTGTCTAGTTATTTATTCATTAACTTTTATTACTAATATTAATACCAAATTTTTATTTTTCGCTTTTTATATATGTATTTTAAAATTATTTTTTATTAAACCCAAAATTAATTTATCCACAAAACATATTCATTTTATAATATTATTTATCACCTGTTTATTTATATCTCTTATATCTAATAACTTATTACAATTAGATAATATTACTGAATATAAATCTGATGTTCTAAATCCTCTAATTGGACTAATTATATTTTTTATTTATAAAATAACCTATAAGAAATTTTTAATATTATTATCAACTTTTTCTATTTCATTATCTATAAATGCCTTAATTATTTTATATCATTCTTATTTAGGAGAAGTTGGTCGTCCTGTAGGATTATGTGATTTTCATTATATGTTTTTAGCTGGTGTTAATTTATTAATAATACCATTTATTCTAACTTATTCTCTAAATAACACTACATATTATAATAAATTACATTGGTTATTTCGTTTTACTATTTTTATAAATATTCCTGCTTTAATATTTGAAAATACTCGTATTGTTTGGTTAGCTTTTTGTATCATTTTTCCATTAGTAATTTTCCTAGGAATAAAAAATAAATTCAAAGCATTTCTTATCATTTGCTGTATAGCTATCTATAGCTTTGGGATCTTCCAAATGTCTCCACAATCTACAAATAGATTAGAAAGTATTACTAATAATAACTATGAAAACCAACCTAATTATGAACGTTTATTAATGTGGCAATCAGCTTCTAATATGTTTATTGATCATCCTATTTTTGGTGTAGGCTATGGAAATTACTATACTAACTATATTTCAGAATATCGTTCTCCTTTAGCCAGAGAATACCAACGTCACCCACACAATACGTTCTTAGAAAAATTATCTGAAGCTGGTATTTTAGGAGGTATTAGTTATTTATTGCTAATATTATATTTTATTTTTAATAGCGTAAAAACTTTTATAAAAAACAAAAATCCTATTAATTTATCTTATTTAGCTTGCATATTAGCATATTCTATTGGTTGCTTAACAGATTGTTTATATTCATCATACAATTTAAAAGAATTAACTTATATATTTTACTTATTTACAGGAATATATTTGATTTTAAATTCTTATATAAAACAGGAGCATAAATATGAATAAAATTAGTATTATTATTCCTATTTATAACGTAGAACAATATTTACCACAATGTTTAGATAGTATTATTAATCAAACATATAAAAATTTGGAAATTATTTTGATAAATGATGGTTCTACTGACAATTCTGGTAAAATTTGTGACAATTATGCTAAAGTAGATAATCGCATCCATGTTTTTCATAAAAAAAATGAAGGTGTTAGTTCTGCTCGTAATTTAGGATTAGATAAATGTACTGGTGATTTTATTGGTTTTGTTGATCCTGATGATTTTATCGAACTAAATATGTATGAGATATTATATAACGAGCAACAGAGAACTAATGCTGATATTGTTTGGTGTAATTATCTCTTATATTATTCCGCGAATAATCAACTGTTAGGTGAAATAAATTCAAATATTGTTTATAATCTATTAAATATTAAGCAAAAAAATAAATTTTATTCTGATTTATTTTATAAATATCATATGAAAGCTTATTTAGTGAACAAACTATATAAAAAGGAATTACTTTCTAATTTAAAATTTCCATATAAAAAATCTTTTGAAGACTTATTTATTTTCATTTCTTTAATAAATCAAGCTAATATAATTTCATTTACTAATAAAAATTTATATTATTATCGCCAAAGAAAAAATAGTATTTGCTATAAAAATTCTACTCAATCTGTTTTTAATTTTGATATGATTGAAGCCTATATCAAATCTAGTATTGATTATGCATATTTTTCCAATAACAAAAAAATATCAAACATCTTATTTTTTAAATCTTATTTATACGCGTTAAAAAATATACTATTTTATCAACAACGTAATTTATATAAATCAGAAGAAAAATACATTATCAACAAATTAAAATCATTATTAAAAACAAATATCTCTATAAAAAATAAATTTACCATTTTAAGAATAACATATTTTCCTAATTTATATAGAAAAATAAAACTACTTAAGCATCCTAATTTAATAAAAAAATAATTTATTGGAGGTTTTATTTTGTATACCTTAGAAAAAGCCATAAAAAATACTATTATTTTAGGCTCTTCAAATAACTTTAATGAATCTATTCATATATGTTACGGAATAGATAATAATTTTGTTCGTGGTTCTATCACATCTATTGCTTCAATTATAAAAAACAATCCTAATAAGCATTTTTCCTTCCATATAATAATATCAAATTTAACGAATTATTCAAAAAGTATGTTTGAGATTTTAGCCAAACAATATTCCTTAAACATTTATATTTATGAAATTGACATAAATATTATTGCTAAAATTGTTAATCTTGGCAGATTCCAAATTTCTCTATATTACAGATTTATTTTTCCTTTAATATTAAAAGATACTACTAATAAATGTATTTATATTGATGCTGATATTGTTTGTTTAAATAATGCTGACGAACTTTTTAATATACAACTAAATAATAATATCATTGCCGCTATTCCAGATACTATCAATACTAATAAAGAACGTTTTCTAGATAAAAAACTATCCATTTTAAATCCATCCACACATCAATACTTTAATGCAGGATTATTAGCCATTAATATTCCATATTGGAATAAATTAAATATATCTGAAAATGCTATTAATATGTTAAACAGCGAAAATTTTCAATGTAAAGACCAAGATGTTTTAAATATATTATGTACAAATCAAATAAAATATTTACCAAAAGAATATAACTGTATAAATCTCTCTGAAATAAAAAATATTAAAAATGTTGTTTTCTTACATTTAACAATTAGTCCAAAACCATGGTTTCTCGCTTATCAAATAAGTCCTTATTTTGACAAAATTAAATATGATTATTATATGGCCTATGAAAAATTCACACCATATAAAGATATCCCATTACAAGAGCCAAAAACATATAAAGAGCTTGAACATTATTCTAAAATGCTTAGAAAAGCTGGTTATCCTTTACAATCTATAAAATATTATTTTAAATATCTTATTACAAAAGTTCTAAAAAAATAAAAACTTCCTGAGGTTATATTTATGTATCAACTTGAAAACTCAATAAAAAATACTATACACTATTCTTTTTTATCTTCCACTGATAATATAGTTCATATTGGCTATGGTATCGATAATAATTATTGTCGTTGCTGTGCTACTTCTATTTGTTCTTTCTGTAAAAATAATCCTAAAACAAAATTTCAATTTCATATCATGATATCCAATTTAGATATAAAACAAAAACAATATTTTCAAACTCTCGCCAAAAACTTTTCTATCAATATTACTATTTATGAAATTGATATTTCTTTTTTTAAACAGTTACCATCTAGACTAGCATTTCCTTTACCCACTTATTTTAGATTTATTTTACCTTTAATATTAAAAGATTTAAATAAAGTATTTTATATTGATGCAGACATATTATGCTTAAATAATGCTACCGAACTTTTTAATACTAATTTAGATTCTTCTAGTATTATTGCAGCTGTTCCTGATACTATCGAAACTGCATTTAGTAGAAATACTAGTTTAGGTTTAACATCTCATATCTATTTTAATGCAGGTGTTCTTTTAATTGATATTCAAAAATGGAATAAATTTAATATTTTCAATAAACTTATTAAAGAAATTTTAGATAACCCTAAAAAATTTTACATGTTAGACCAAGATGCTTTAAATTTAATATTAACACAAAAAATACATTACTTGCCTAAAAAATTCAATTATTTTAATGGCTTTTATCCATGGAATAAAGATATAATTGCCAATAAAGAAGTAATTTTACTTCACTTTACTTCATCTCCTAAACCTTGGGATTTAGGCTGGAATGTTAGTCCAATGTCTAATGAATATAATAGAAATCTATATAAAAACTATGAAAATTATACACCTTGGAAAGATTCCTTACCTGTATATCCAAAACATTATCGTCGACTTCGTATATATGCAAAAGATTTATATCATCATGGCTATTATTTAAAAAGTCTTAAATACTATTTTGCTTATTTATTAGCTAAAATTAAAAAGTAGAAGGTACAATACCTTCTACTTTTTTTTATTATAAAATATTACACCTGCTTTTTTCATCATATTTCTATATACTGGATGAATTTCTACTTTTAACAAGTCTGCTAAGCTTACCGCTTTTATATTGGTTTTTGCAAATTTATCTACATTCATCAATGCTGATGATTGATAACTTATTACCGCTTTTAGCTTAGGATTAGAAACAAACATTAATTCTGCCGGTTCTGCTCCATCATAAATCTCTATCCATTTAAAGTTATCTTTATAATATTTTATTTTATCTGGATTGTCATGAGGATGAGGTTTATAATACAATGTTATTTCTTCATTAAAAGATTTTACAATGTTTTCTAAACATTGCGCTTCCTGTTCTATTGTAAATTTTCCCATTTCTACCATTGGCTGACTTAAATATAATATACTATTTTCTTTTAATGTTTCTTTTAATAACTGATGAAATGATAAATCCTGTAATGCTTGATTTATCATTTCATCAGTTATTTCTTGCGTTTTATTGGATTTTCTTTCTAAAAGCCAAGGTTTATACATATAATCTATTAAACCTGCTGGATTTTCACCTTCTGCTTCTGTATTAAGATACATACTTCCTTTTATTCCGCAAGCCCATTTTAATAAATATGCTTTAATTTTATGAAATATTGCATGACTTTTTTTTCTTCTTCGTGTACCATTAAAATATGAATACATACCATCTTCTATTCTATAAAAAGAATCTTTACCAATAGCTTCTACAAATAGTTGATTAGGAATAGATGTGTCTACTCCTATAAATACATTATCTATATTTAAAACTTTAATATTTTCTTCTACATATTGTACTTGTTTTTTATATGTTTGACTTCTATTTTTACTCATCAGCCAATCCAACAATATAAAAACATCTTTGTATCCACATTCTTTTGATGATATATATTTTAATATTTCATTATTTTTCCATGTTTCAAATTTAGGTGGACGCATTATAACTAAATAATTTTCATCATTTTTAAAAATACTATGTGTTAAAATAAATGCTGTTAATGTATGATAAATAGAATTTACTACAAATATATTTTTCATTATACTTCTCTATCCCTTCTAGATAAATTAATGCTATAATTATAACATAATAATTTATTATCAACTAATATTGTGAGGTTAATTATGGAGTTTTTTCAAAATATTATTTTAAAACAACACTCTTTTGGAAATAATACTATTTTAAATGACAAAAATACTTTTCATATTGCTTTTGGTATTGATGCTAATTTTACCATTGGTACCGGAGTTTTAATTTATTCTATTTTACAACAAACTAATCATAATATTATTTTTCATATTTTTACTGATACTATATATGACAATGATATTGAACGCTTTAAAATGCTTTGTGAAAAATATCCTAACATTGTTATTAATATCTATTATTTAAATCCCCAAAAATTTAATCAACTTCCTACTGGATATATTTGGTCTAAAGCCACATATTACAGATTTATCGCTAGTAATTTTTTATCATCTTTAACAAATATATTATTATATTTAGATTCTGATATTTTATGTTTAAATAATTTTGATTCATTATTTAATATTGATTTAAAAAACTATATTGCTGGTGTTGTTTCCGATAATCCTTATATGTTAGATTATGCAAAAAACACTTTTAATCTACAACAACCATACTATTTTAATGCAGGTTTTTTATTAATTAATTTAAAAAACTGGCAAAAAGAACAAATATCTGAAAAAGCTATCGAATTACTAACTAAAAAAAATAATTTTAAATACTTTGATCAAGATGTTTTAAATATACTACTTAATAACAAAACACTACTTCTTGATAATAAATACAATACCATTTATCGTTTAGCTGATATGAAAACAACCATTAATGATGATACTATATTTCTTCATTACACTGGTAGTACCAAACCTTGGCAAGCCTGGGGACAATATCATAAATTAACTCCTTTATGGTTAAATTTAAAAAATGCCTCACCTTGGAAAAAAGTTCCTATATCACAGCCAAAAACATATAAACAAGCGAAATTTATGGCTAAAAATTTAAAAAGAAATAACCATAAACTATTATCTATTAAATGGTATTTAAAATATTCTTTATTAAAAATAAAAAACAAACTATAAAAGAGGTCGATTTTTCGACCTCTTTTTTATATTGTTTCTATTACTTTTTCATATTTAGCATACATTATATTCAAAGCAAAATATTTTTTTACAAATATATCTGCATTTTTTACTAATTCATTTTTTAATTCTTGATTATTTTTTATTTGCAATATTTTATCAGCCAAGTCTATTTTATCACTATCATTTACTAATAAACCATTTTTATGATTAAAAATCACTTCATCTTTTACCCCAACTACCGATGTTGATATTACTGGAACTTTTGCCGCCATAGCTTCACATAAAACCAAACCAAAACCTTCATAATGTGTTGCCAATACAAATACATCTAATTTTGTAATTAACTCTTTTATATTACCTTCAATAATTTTTATATTATTATTCAAATTATGTTTTATAATATATTCTTCACATTTTTTTCTAGTTTTTCCTATGCCCATTAATAACAAATTAATTTTTTCATTTTTTTCTTTAATCAAATACTCTATCGCTTTAATCAAAGTCATTTGATCTTTTTGTTTACTGAAACGAGCAACCATTCCTACTGTGAAAATGTCGTGCTTTTCCTTTGGTAAATCAAAACTTTGTATATCAATACCATTATAAATTACTTCTACTTTTGATTTATCTATGCCTTGCTTAATCAAGTGATTAGCTACACCTTTTGATACACAAATATATTTATCTGTATACTTATCTAATTTTCGTGTTAAATAACGTCTAAATGGTGTATATTTCTCTGTATTATGTTCTACATGTATTAATTTAACTGGCATTTTAGCATATGCTAATGCTAATTTAGTCCAAATATGTGTACTATATCCATGAACGATAATTAAATCTGGTTTACTATGTCTAATAAATTCACCTAAAGATAATATATAGTCTATAGTAAATTTATCTTTTATAACAATAATTCCTTTTAAATCTGTATTATTGTATTTACGAAAAATATCAATAACTTCATAACCTCTAGTTTTTAAATAATTACTTATATCTATTGCAATATTAAGTGAACCTGATGGATTTCCAGATACAATACTTAAAATCTTTTTCACTAAATTCACATCCTTCTAACTTTACCATCCAATTACCATCCAATTAATTTCCCATTCTTAATATATCTGCTAATTTTTGTACACCTACATAAAGCTCTAATTTTGTTAATGATTTTGAATATGCTCTACCTCGTCCATTACCTGTGATTACTATTAGATCTGTATTACTTAATTCTTTTATTGCTCTTTGAAAAACATATTTACTAAGTTTTAATTCTTCTTTTAATTCTTTTGCTGTATATTTATTTTTACCATTTTTATCAATATAAGTAAAAATTAACTTAGCTTCCTTTGATAAATTCGGATATGTAGAAACTAAATCTACTTTCCATATTTTTATGTTTGTTTCTTTGAAATTAGTTTCTACCTGTGGTTGTTTAAAACTATTAGTAAATAGGTTTCTGTTGATGAGTTGCTTCTGGTACATTAATAATTATTATTGATTTATCTTCTATTTTTTTTATTTGTACATCGTTATTAGATAAAAGATTATAATTTACTTTATTAGTATTTAATATACATGTCCAAAAATCATCACATACTTTAGTTGGATTTTCAACACCTGTAATTTCAAATTTATTTTTCTCTATATTTTTTATCTCAGTAATACCTAAAATAATTTTACCACCATGTGTATTTGCAAACGCACTATATGTTGACCAAAGATCTTTCGGTAAAATTCTCTTGCACTGTTTACATTCTATATCTTGATTTTCTGCTTCTAAATTATTTATAAAAGTAACTATATTTTCTTCTGTCTTCATTTAACATTAATATCTCCTATAAAACATTAATTAGTTTTATTATCTATTATCTCATTATATACTTCTATAAGTTTTTTTATCATTATTTGATTAGCAAAATCTTTTTCTACTTTTTTCCTTGCATTTATTCCCATTTTGCTACATAAATCTTTATCTTGAGCTAATATATTTATCTTATTTAATAAATCATCATCATCATTATATTTTACAAGAAATCCTGTTTCTTTATCACTTATAACTTCACTAATGCCACCAACATTAAAAGCTATAGCTGGCTTTTGCATTGCCATTCCTTCAGCTAAAACCAATCCAAATGTTTCAAAATATGATGGTAAAACCATAATATCTGCTATATCTATATAATTTTCTACATCTGTCTTATGACCTAATAAATGTACTCTATCTTGTAAATGATATTCTTTTATTTTTTTCTTTAAATCACTGAAACCTTTTCCTTTACCAATTACTACAAGATGCCATTTTTTACTAACTTCATAATTTTTCAATACATCAAGTAAATGCTGATGTCCTTTATTTCGCAAATTTTTAATACGCGAAACTATAATCATAGTAAAAGCCTCTTGTGGTATATTATATTTTTTTCGTAATAAATTTTTATTTTGTCGATTGGGTTTAAATTTATCAGTATCTACACCATTATATATTACTTGAATTTTTTCAGCTAAAAAGCCTTCTTTTATTGCAGATTTCCTAGAAAACTCACTTACAGCAATAATCTTATCCACTTGATTTATAATGTCTTTCACTTTTGCTGGTAATACACCATGAGCTGTATATACTATAGGAATATCTAATTTATACTTATTTCGTGTCTTTACAGCTACAATACCTGCTGCTTCCGAATTGGCATGTATTAAGTCTATATTATATTTTTCTACAATACGTTTTAATAATAATCCTGATACAAACTTACTTAATCTAATCGGTAAAAAAAAATGTTTTATTCCTTCTTTTTGTAATTCAACCGCCAACGCTCCACCAGCAGAAGCAATAAATACATTGTAGCCTAATGATTTTAAACTACGAGCTACTAATGCTACATATGATTCAGCACCACCTATATTCATACGAGGTACTAATAATAAAATATTTTTCATAAAAAATTACTCCATAATTTTTCTTAAAGAATTAACAATATTTTCTACCTTTATATTTTCTGTTAAAACCTCACAACGATATAATGATTTTTCAGGAGCCCATGCGTCTAGATGTGCTTTTGTATGAATATAAAATAAACAAACTGTAGGTACATCTACTGCCAAACCTAAATGCATAGTCCCTGTATCCACACTAATTAAAGCTTTACAATTAGCTAGTAGCGCTCCAAGTTGAGCAATAGTTGTCTTATCTACTAAATTTATAAAATCATCTTTAGCTATTTTAGACAATTCTTCTCCATATTCTTTTGCTACATTCCCTGCACCTAATAGTAATAAAGTATAACCTTTACTTTTTAATGTTTGTATTAATTCTTTACAATCTTTTAAAGGCATATCTTTTTCTTTCTTTTTAGATGTAGTACATATTGCTACTAATTTATTATCTTGTATATTTAAACCTTCTAATAACACTTCAATATCATCATATGATGATTCTGGTGGTATAAATTTCATCGGTAATTCTCTTATAGCTTTTTTACTATATTGTTCTAATAAAATACTATTTTTAGTCTGTACTTTTGTTTTACCATGATAATCTATTTCTCTAGGATTATCTAATAAAAAATTTATTATACCTTTATTTTCAGCATATACTTTTTTAGCCCCAAATAATTTTGCTAAAACAATACCTCTTTCATTACCATAGATAACAAAAGCTGCTTCAAAGCCTAATTTAAATTTTTCTTTATATACAATCCTCTCATTTCCAAGAATATCTGTATATATTTTCCCTATATTACCAGCCTTTGTAAGTCCTATTAAATTCTGTGGTTTCAAATACTTCGCCGCCACTATTGGTTTTGTTTCTATGTAATTCTTCTTTTTAGGCATCGTTCTGGACAAAAATCTTTCTTTATAAATATCCCCCTCTTTCTCATACTGAATAATGTCATTTTTATAAAAAGATAATCTAAACTCGTATCCTTCACCTTCTAAATCCGTTATTTTCATACCTGGCTTAAGTATTTCTTCCTTAACAAGAATATCTTCGTAGGATGCCTCATCTAATATATATCTTCCTTTGACAAACTTAAAATCTGCATATTTCACTCCTATTATTCTGTAATTATTTTTTCTCGTGTCATAATACAGATCAGCCCTGTAAGGATTTAATGTGTCCATTATTACCTTTTTGTCATCTTTGTTATATCCGTAATTAGCAGATATATCTATGCATGAACCAACTTCGCTATCTGCATATTTTATCTTCTTTATCACGGGGCCATTGTGCTTCTTAGAATACTTTCTTATCTTTTCACCTGTTTCCTGCTCAAAAGCCACAAAAGGATTTTTTTCGTCATTGAATTGTTCATATATTGACATAAGCATCTCAAAAGTCTTTGGATCATTCTTATACATTAAAAAATATTCCTGTTTTCCTCCAGCTATAATCTTTCTAATTGAATCTACATCTTTATTATCCCTTATGTCATAGCTTACAATCTTATATATCTTATTATTGATATTTCTTGTTCCGTAGATAGTAGCATTACTCAATCCACGATTAGCTTTCTTATCAACCCTATGGTGATACTTAACTATTCCATTATTCTTCTCACTTTCAGCATATATTCCTCTGCTTACTACCGTTGTCTGTGGATCACCTTCTGCTTTTTTAAGATTATTTCTAATCTTAAGTACCTGGGAAAATAAAGCTTCATCATAATACTTCTCATCATAGCAGTACTGAATATCTGCCTCTTTATATACTTCATTATCAAAATCTATAAACCTGCTTTGTATTTCTTTAAACTTCAATAAGCCTAACTGGGTATAACATATAATAGCCGCATCAATAGCATGATGGCTATATGATTTATCTCTATCCTTTTCTAACTTTAATCTGTTTCTTAGCTGATGCGTGACCATTCCATTGATAACTCTTACTGTTGTGTTACAATCCCTGCTTGAAAAGTATAGTTGTATAGCATTCAATATGCTGCGTGATGCATACCTCGTGTCATTCAAATTCCTGTTTATAAAACCTTTTACAACATCTATTTTAGTTATATCTTCACCATATAACAGATTAGATTTCTTTTTAGGTGGAAACTTTTTATTTTTCAACACATAATCCATAAATTCGTGCACATCATAATCTCTGTTAACATTAGCCAGATACGCCATTGGTGTATTATTTCTTTTACTCTGATTCTCATCTCTGTAAACCAACACCTTATTATTTCTTCCATCATCATAAGATATACTCAATGGTATGATATGATCAACTTCAAACATATCGTGATGATATAATAAATCATTTATATTAATATGCTTGCCTGAATAAGGACATTTTTCTTCCTGTTCTACCCATAATTTCAGTTGTAATTCCAATCCCTTATGTTTTCTGAAATGTTCATCCGTTAATTCTATATTATATTCTTGTTTAAGCTTATTTTTTATTTCTTTTAATTCGTTCTCTCTATTCTTCTGAAACTTCTTAATTCTATCCTTCTGTTCATCCTCATTCTTGTCTCTTGGCATCTCTACTACAACATCATCTGGATATCCATACTTTTTAATAAGTGCATTTAATGCATCAAGTGCAACACTAACAGATCTTTTAACAACCGGATTATATATTTCACTTATTATGATTTTTTTTGGAATATATATACTCTTAACAAATTCATTCTCTTTTTCCTTAAAAATACCTTTTTCAGTTAATAATACCATCTGATTTACACTTCTTTCATATAAATCTGGTATAAGCTCTCTCATAGCCCTAACTGATAACGACTGCCACTTATTAAATGCTAGTGAATTTTTTCTTCTTAAATCAATTAATGCATTAATCTGTTCTTCAGTTAGAGACACTTTGCTTTCTTTAAAAGCCTCCTCTATTCCCTCTTTTTCTGTATTAATAGTAAGTATTCTTCCTATCTCATCCAATTCATCTACTGATAATTCAGCTATATCAAAGCCTATTAATTCGAAGGTCTTTCGCATTTTATTATATTGTTCAAATGAATGGTATATATGCTTACCATTCTTATCAATTCTGGCACCTTCAATAAATGGTTTCTTACTCCCTATACAATCTCCTATTATTTTTTCTACACTCACTCTGTTAGCGCTTTTTATGCTTTCTATTATAGAAACC
>ERZ773136.2920-NODE-2920-length-13429-cov-10.602213_pt1 | contig 13429 bp, 10 predicted proteins | sample MGYA00580855_ERZ773136 | MGnify/ENA primary metagenome ERZ773136 (study PRJEB29015, sample SAMEA2737860) | human gut metagenome | biome: human gut; feature: human-associated habitat; material: faeces | place: China | collected 2012 ... | reverse complement strand
TGCAGGCAGCGGCGCACGGCGCCATAGCGCCGCTGGGCGGCGGCACGGGACACCATGCGGCTCAGGGCCACCGGCAGTCCCGCCGTGGACAGCACCAGCAGCAGACTGTAAATGTTGTACGCGGCGTAGAAATGCGCCATGCCCTCCCGGTCCAGCAGGTTCCCCAGCGGGATCTTGTACAGGGCACCCAGCAGCTTTGTCACCGCCACAGCCCCGGCCAGAATGGCCGCGCCGCCCATGAAGTTTTGCCGCCGGTGGGTCATGGTGCCTCCTTATCTCACCGCGCCATCTCCTGATGGAAGCGGCGGAACGCCTCTAAATTCTCCGTCAGCTTTTCCGGCCGCTGGATATACTCCAGCGGGAATTTGGGGTGGAACACGCGCTCGATGCGGTTCCGCTTCGCGTCCACCATCTTGGTGGAGCCGCCCGCGCCCAGAGACAGGATGCTGTGCAGCTCCTCCATGATGTAGATATTATACAGGCCCTCTGCCCCGGATATGCACCAGCCTACATTCTCAAAGCTGCCGGACATATACTTCTGGCGGTAGAGGTAATAGGGGGTAAAGCCCTTGGCCCGCAGCGCCGGGTCGGCATAGTCCAGCATGGCCGCCACGTCCTCCGCCGAGGGGATAGGCAGGCCCTCCAGCAGGATGCGGCTGCCCTTCTTCAGACTCAGGGTGTGCACGGTGATGTTGTCCGCGCCGAAGGTCAGGCACGTATCCAACGTCCGGCGAAAGCCCTCCGGTGTGTCGGCGGGCAGCCCGGCGATCAGGTCCATGTTCACATGGGGAAAGCCCATGGACGTGGCCAGCTCCATGGCCTTTTCGATGTCCTCCGGGCTGTGCTTCCGGCCGATGGCGGAGAGCACCCGGGGCTCCAGCGACTGGGGATTTACGCTGATCCGGTCCGCACCGTGATCCAGCAGCACCTGCAGCTTCTCCCGGTCGATGGTGTCCGGCCGTCCCGCCTCGATGCAGTATTCCACGCAGTCGGACAGGTCAAAATTCCGGTTCACCGCCGTCAGCAGCGCATCCATTTGACTGGCGGACAGGGTGGTGGGCGTGCCGCCGCCCATGTAGAACGACTTGATCCGCAGGCCCGTCTCCTTCACCATGCGGCCTGCGGCCTCCACCTCCGCCGTCAGCGCCGCCAGATACGGCTCCATCAGCTTAAAGGATTTTTCCACCGACGCCGACACGAAGCTGCAATAGGCGCAGCGGGTGGGGCAGAAGGGGATGCCGATGTACAGAGAGATGTCCTCGGGGCGCAGGCCATTCTTGGCCTTAAGGCCCGCCTCGGCGCTCTCCAGCGCCAGACGCCGCCGCGCCGGAGAGACGCAGTACGTATCCCGCAGCACCCGGTCCGCCTGGGCGGGGGTCATGCCGTCCTCCAGCATGGTCCGCACCAGCTTGGCCGGGCGGATGCCCGTCAGCGCGCCCCAGCTGGGCGTCACGCCGGTGACGTCCCGGGCCGCCCGGAAGAAGGACAGCTTCAGCGCACGCTGACGCAGGCGTTCCCGTTCGTATGCGTCGGAAACGCCTGCGGTCCGAACGCGGGCCTCGCCCCGCGCCGTTTTGCCGCCATAGGTCAGTGTCGTGACCCCGGTGGCATATACATTGCCCTCATGCAGTGTGACCTCCGCGTGGCTGTCCCCGTCCTCGCCCTCATATACCGGGCGCTCCTCCGGGAAAAAGGCCAGCAGGCTCTGCTCGATGGCGTAGCGGTCCTCGTGACCGCGCAGGTTCAGCTTCATTGCGCCGTCCCCTGCCGCATATAGGGGTTCATGCGGCGCTCAAAGTCCAGCGTCGTTTCCCGGTCATGGCCGGGCAGGACCCGCCAGTCGCTCTCCAGCGCCGCCAGACGGCCCAGGGAGGCGAGCATCTTGGGATAGCTGCCGCCGGGGAAGTCGCATCGTCCGCAGGAGCAGCGGAACAGGGTATCCCCGGCAAAGATCACGTGCTCCCGGTCCAACAGAAGACACACGGAGCCCTCGGAGTGGCCCGGTGTTTCCATGACCCGCAGGGACAGCCCGCCCAGGGGCAGCACGTCGCCCTCCTTATAATACCGCTGGTGCTGCTCGTCCACCCGGGTGAACAGCAGCTCGCCGCCCCGCCCGGTCACGCTGTCCTTCTCGTGGATGTACACCGGTACGTCCGGGTATCTCTCCAGCAGGGGCCGCACGGCGGAGGTGTGGTCAAAGTGCCCGTGGGTCAACAGGATATACCGCAGGGCGCAGCCGCTCTGCTCCACCAACTTCTCTACCCGGGCGGCATCGTCGCCGGGGTCGATCAGGGCACAGACCTTCGCGTCCTCGTCGCACAGCAGGTAGCAGTTGGTCATGATGGGGCCCACTTGCAGTGTTTTGATGGTCATGGTGTCCTCCTTACAGAGTGTCGGTGTCCAGAATGATGGTCAGCGGTCCGTCGTTCAGGCTGTCCACCTGCATATAGGCGCCGAATTCACCCGTCTCGGTGTGAAAGCCCTTGTCCCGGCACAGCTGCACAAACTTTTCGTACAGGGGGATGGCCACCTCCGGCCGCGCCGCCGCCAGAAAGTCCGGCCGCCGGCCCTTCTTGCAGTTGGCGTACAGCGTGAACTGGGACACGATCAGCAGCTCTCCGCCCACATCCGTCAGGCTGCGGTTCATTTTTTCATGTTCGTCCTCAAAGATACGCAGGCCCGTCAGCTTGTCGGCCAGCTTTACCGCCTGTGCCTCGGTGTCCTCATGGGTCACACCCAGCAGCACCAAAAAGCCCTCGCCGATCTGTCCGATGACCTTGCCGTCCACGGAAACGCTGGCGTGTTTTACACGGGTCAATACAGCACGCATAATTCTATCTCCTTTATACTGTTTGTATTCACATTGGCCTTATCCGGCCGGTCTTGTCACCCGCATGACGCCCGATATCTGCTCCAGGCGCCGCATGACGGTCCGCAGCTGCTCACTGTCCGGCACGTCGATGTCCAGCGACAGCAGGGCAAAGCCGTCCGGCGTGCTCCGGGCATTCAGCGAGGAGACGTGGGTCTTGGTGCTGGACAGCACCGTGGACACGTCCATGATGATGTTGATGCGGTCCTTGGCGGTGATCTCCAGCGTGGTGCGGTAGCTCTCCCGCGTGTCGCTGCCCCAGGAGACCTTGATCCACCGGCCCGCCTCGCTGGGCTTGCGCCGGGCCGGGTCCGCGTTGGGACAGTCCGCCCGGTGCACGGAAATGCCGTAGCCGCGGGTGATGAAGCCCACGATATCGTCTCCCGGCACAGGGGTGCAGCACTTGGAGAACTTCACCAGACAGTTGGTCAGCCCCTCCACCACGATCCCCTGCTCGCCCTTGGCGCGCTGGGGCACAGCGGGACGCATGAGCTGCGGCTGGTCCGCCACGGGCACCTCAGCCTGCCGCTCCGTCTGGTGCTGGTGAATGATGCGCTGGACGTCCTCCCGCAGCCGGCCGACGACCTTCAGTGCCGAAATGCCGCCGTAGCCGATGGCGGCGTACATATCGTCCAGTGACGTGAAGCACAGCTTCTTCAGCACGCCGGGCAGGTTCTCCTCGTTGGTCAGCTCCTTCAATGTCACGCCGGTGCGCTTCAGCTCCGACTCGAAGCTCTGCCGCCCGTTGACGATGTTCTCGTCCCGCTTTTCCTTCTTGAACCACTGGCGTATCTTGCTGCGGGCGTTGCTGCTCCGGGCGATCTTCACCCAGTCGCGGCTGGGGCCGTGGGCGGATTTGCTGGTCATCACTTCCACCACGTCGCCGTTGCGGAGGTGGTAGTCGAACTGCACGATCCGCCCGTTGACCTTGGCGCCCACCATGTGGTTGCCGATGGCGGAGTGTATGGTGTATGCGAAGTCGATGGGCGTGGCCCCGGCTGGCAGGTTGATCACGTCGCCGTTGGGCGTGAACACGAACACCTCGTCGGCGAACATATCCACCTTCAGTGAGTGGATGAAGTCCTCGGCGTCGGCGTCCTCCTGGTTTTCCAGCAGGCGTCGCACCCACTCATAGCTGCGCTCGTCCCCGGCGCCCTGCCCGTTCTGCTTGTACTTCCAGTGGGCGGCCACGCCGTACTCCGCCACCTCATGCATCTCCTTCGTCCGGATCTGTACCTCGAAGGGAATGCCGCTTTCGCCCACCACCGTGGTGTGCAGGCTCTGGTACATATTGGGCTTCGGCGTGCCGATGTAATCCTTGAACCGGCCCAGAATGGGCTTGAACAGGTCGTGGATGATGCCCAGCACGTTGTAGCAGTCCGCCACCGTGTCCACGATGACCCGGAAGGCGAACAGGTCGAACACATCGTCCAGGCTCTTGTTCTGGGTGTACATTTTGCGGTAGATGGAGTAGGGGTGCTTCATCCGGCCATAGACCGTGGCGTCGATGCCCTCCTCCTTCAGCCGCGTGACGATGCGGTCGTGCACGGCGGACATGAACCCGTCGTACTCCGCGGCCTTCTCGTCCAGCGCCTCGGTGATCTCCCGGTAGCCCACCGGGTCCAGATACTTCAGCGACAGGTCCTCCAGCTCCCATTTCATCTTCTGCATACCCAGTCGGTGTGCGATGGGAGCGTAGATCTCCATAGTCTCAAAGGACTTCTGCTTCTGCTTCTCCGGCGTCTGGTACTCCATAGTCCGCATATTGTGCAGCCGGTCGGAGATCTTGATGAGGATGACCCGGATGTCTTTGGCCATGGCCATGAGCATCTTCCGCAGGTTCTCCATCTGCTCCTCTTCCTTGGAGGTGTAGTGGACCCGCGTCAGTTTGCTGACGCCCTCCACCAGATCCGCCACCGTAGGGGAAAACAGCTTTGCCAGCTCCTCGTGGGTGGCGGTGGTATCCTCGATGGTGTCGTGCAGCAGGGCCGCCACAATAGACTCTGTGTCCAGGTGCAGCTCCTCCGCCACGATCTGTGCCACCGCCAGGGGATGTGTGATAAAGGGCGAGCCGTCCTTGCGGTTCTGCCCCGCGTGGTGGGTATCGGCGAATTCATAGGCGGCGCGTATCTGGTCAAAGCCCGCCGCCGGGTTGTAGCCCTTTACCGTCTCCACAAGATGTTCGTATTGCTCCTGAGGTGTCACAGCGCACCGCCTCCCTTCTCGTTATCGTTTTGCAGCGTGTTCATCAGCGGCGACTGATCCAGTGCTACGTGTTGTCCCCGCCGCAGATGCAGCGTGATGGCGTCGCCGTTCAGCTGCCAGTCCAGCAATCCCCGTTCCCGGAACACCGCGGCGCACATGGCTGCCCGCAGTACCGGTTCCGCGCCGCCCAGCTCCGCCGCCATCAGCCGCAGCAACGGCAAGCGGTCTGTGGTCAGCCCGTCCTCGGGCACTGTCCGGTCTAAAAACCGCCAGGCGGCGGCGAATTGCTCCCGGGTGGGCAGCGCCCGCCGCGCCTCCCGCAGAGAAACGGCCTTTCCGGCGGCGCACCGGTGGGCCAGTGTCAGCGCCTCCTGCTCCCGCCCGCTGGCGCAGAGGGAGGGCCGGATGTCCACCATCTGCAGCTGCACCGTCCGGCTGCCCCGGAACTCATTGATCTGCAAATAAAATGCCGCGTCCACCCGGTCGCCCGGATGGCACCCGCAGCGCTCGGCCACGGTGGAGAAGAATATGCCGTCGAACTGGGCGCAGCCCTTGCCCAGCCGCAGCTTCAGATGCCGGTTCTGGCCCACGTTCTGGGTCCGCAGCAGCGTGGCGCCCAGCAGGCAGAACAGCGGTCTGGCGTTGCCGCTGCCATAGGGCTCCAGCACGGACAGGGCCTCCAGCTCCTCCAGCGTCACCGCGGCGGGGTGGGCGATGGCCACGTCGATCTCCAGCGCCGACTCCGGCTGCTGTCCGCCGCAGTAGCTGCGGGCATATTCATTCATCCGGTCCCGGAAGGCCGGTATGTTGTCCCGGTCGATGGTAAAGCCCGCCGCCAGCTCATGTCCGCCGAAGCCCAGCAGCAGGTCCTTGCAGTTTTCCAGCGCGGCGAACAGATTAAAGCCGCCCCAGCTGCGGCAGCTGCCTTTGCCGGTGCTGCCGTTCAGATGGATCATAAAGCTGGGCCGGGAGTATTTTTCCGACAGGCGGCTGGCCACGATGCCCACCACGCCCTGGTGCCACCGGCTGCTCTCCAGCACCAGCGCGCTGCGCTGGCGCTCCGGCATCCGGTCGATCATCTCCTCCGCCTGGGTGTAGATATCCTGCTCTACGTTCTGGCGCTCCCGGTTCAGGGCGCACAGCTCCTTAGCCATGGCCTCCGCCGCGGCGGGATCGGTGCACAGCAGCAGCTCCGCCGCCTTGTCCGCCGCGCCCATGCGTCCGGCAGCGTTGATCCGCGGCGCCAGCACAAAGCCGATCTGCACCGAGGAGATCTCCTTCCCGCTCAGACCCGCCTCCCGCAGCAGGGCGTGCAGGCCGATAAAGTCCGAGTGCTCCAGCGTGGCCAGCCCGCGGGAGACGATGGTGCGGTTTTCGCCGGACATCTGCATGACGTCCGCTACCGTGCCGATGGCCGCCAGTGTGCAGTACCGGGCAAAGAGGGGCTCCTCCCGGTCCGGCCCGCCCAGGGCCAGCACCAGCTTCAGCGCCACGCCGCAGCCGGCCAGATGCTTGAAGGGGTACGCGCAGTCCGCCCGGTGGGGGTCCACCACAGCCACGGCCCGGGGCAGGACCTCCCGGCACTCGTGGTGGTCGGTGATGACCACGTCCAGCCCCAGTGAGTTGGCGTAGTCCACCTCCTCCACACCGGTGATGCCGCAGTCCACCGTTACCAGCAGGCGCACGCCCTGGTCGAAAAGGCCCTTGATGGCATCACGGCTGAGACCGTAGCCGTCCTCGATGCGCCGGGGAATGTAGTGCACCACGTCGGCGCCCCGGCTCTTGAGATAGTCTACCAGAATACAGGTGGCGGTAATGCCGTCCACATCGTAGTCGCCGAACACGGCGATCCTCTCGCCGCCCGCGATCGCCTGCTGCACACGCGCCGCGGCCTTGTCCATGTCCCGCATCAGGAAGGGGCTGATGGTCAGCTTGTCCTCACGCTCCAGAAAGGCGGCGGCCTGCTCCGGCGTTTCGATGCCGCGCGCGGAGAGCACGGCGGCTACCAGATAGGGATAGCCGGCCGCGCGCAGACATGCCTGCGCCTCCGGCTTTTCCGGCGCGATATGCCACTTGCTGAACCGCACGGCGGTCACCTTCCTCTCTGCATGATAAATGGAACTTTCATCCCATGATAACATTACTAATACTTTATTATATCAACATCGTGCGGAAAGGTAAAGAAAAAATTTCTTTTCCGCACCTGTTCGGAAAAGAAAACAACAGCTTGCAATCCGCGGCCATATGGTCTATGATGGATACAATACAGACAGAATCGAGGAACTGCTCATGCGCCCTGACGGAAAGCGAGTAAAGGACCTGCCCCCCATCGTGGCAGCCATTCCCTACATCATGCCCAAGCGGTACGATGCCTGGAACACCATCACCGAAAACATCGACGAGGAGGGTATCAAAGCCTATATCCGCGAAAAACGGCGCGCTGGGATCCGCATCAACCACATGGCGGTGATCATCGCCGCCTATTACAAGGCCTATCAGACCAACCCCAAGCTCAACTGGTTTGTGGTCAACAGTCATCTCTATGAGCGCAACCATTTCTGCGTCTCCTTTGTCATCCTGAAAAAGCGGGCCGACGGCAGCCCGGATGAGACAACGCTGAAGATCTATCTGGAGCCCAAGGACACTATTTTCACCATCAACCAGAAGATCGCCGATGCCATCGCCGTCAACAGCCAGACGGAGCAGAAGAACAGCACCGACAAGTTCGCCAAGATGATGTTCTCCATCCCCGGCCTGCCCAAGTTCGTGATCTGGCTGGCCTACCATCTGGATAAGCACGGCCTGCTGCCCCGGAAGATCGTTGACCTGAGTCCCTTCCACACCAGTATGTTCATCACCAACCTGGCCTCCATCAAGACCAGCTATATCCACCACCACTGCTATGAGTTCGGCACCACCAGCGTGTTCGTCTGCATGGGCAAGCCGGTGCCTAACTACATGAACGGCGACCTGAGCAAGAAGATGATGCCTCTGGGCATCGTTATGGACGAGCGCATCTGCACCGGCTATGAGTATGCAGCCTTCTGCCACGACTTCCGCCGCTGCCTGCGGGACCTGACCTGCCTGGAGACGCCCTTCGACGGCAGCGCCCCGACGGAGATGCCGCAGGCAGAGGAAGCGGCTCCCGCCGAAGCGTGAATACAACAAGCCCCGGAGCGATGCCCCGGGGCTTGTTCTCTGCATATTACCAGTTATCCTCGCCAAAGGGGTCATGGGGGCGGAACTGATCGTCATCCTCCGGCCGCGGCGGGAAGAAGCCTACGCCCTTGATCTTTTTGATCTCCTGGAAGAAGGCGATGTTGGCCTGCGCCCGATAGGGTGCCACCCAGATATCCAGAATGCCCAGTGTCAGACTCACCAGAATATTCCAGCCGATAAAGCTCAGATCCAGCACGAACAGCTGCCACTTGAAGCCCAGGGTCTGGGCTTTGCTCATGTTGAGGGCCTCCATGACGCCGATCTCCGGGTTTTCACACAGGTTCAGCATAGCAAAGCGGTAGCGGTAGGCCGCCACGATGCCGGGGATCACCAGCAGCAGCGTCCACAGGGAGATGAAGATGACCTGCACGACATACAGCAGAATGATCTTCCCGACGAAGGCGAAGCCATCGAACAGGGTGACGAAGGGCATCTCCTCACCCCGACGGATGCCCAGGTGATACAGGGATGCACCGGCGGTGAGCACCACGCCAAGCAGCGTGCACACGATGGTCACAAACCACACCGCAAAAGCGGGGAAGGCCCGGTGCAGCGCCAGGAAGCTCAGATCCATATCGAACCGCAGGGAGTAGACATAGGCGAACTCGTCGTCCATCTGCACATAGTCGCTGATGCCGTTGATGACGAACATGATGGCCAGCAGCACCAGCGTAAACAGGTAAGGGCTGACCTGTGCGGTTTTCAGCAGCGCCTTGGACTCCCGCTTCAGGGAACCACGGTCAAGTACCATACTAAAATACCATCCTTTCGGAATAGAGTTTGATATCCGGCGGAGGACCGTCTGCCGCAGTGCAGGAAGTTTTTTCCGGCGGTGTCCGTCCCTCTACCGTATAGTGTAGCACAGCTGCCCGAAAAACACAAGAGGCGGTCTTTGCCGGTGAAGTTTCCGACAAAAACCGCAAAAAAACGTGGGAATTTCAACGCGGGGCTGGACAAGAGAAAAGTTTTGTTGTAATATTTAAGACAGTATGCGGTGGCATAGCGCCACCCGGTAGTAAGATGAGGTGAAGACAATGGCACAAGCATTCTTTGGCGGCGTTCATCCCAACGACATGAAGGCCGCAACCAATGAAAAGGCCATCGAAAAGCTGGCGGCGCCGGCTGAGGTGGTCATTCCCATGTCTATGCACATCGGTGCGCCTTGCAAGCCTATTGTAGCGGTAGGCGACAAGGTTAAAATTGGACAGAGGATCGGCGAACCCGGCGGATTTGTTTCCGCCCCCATCCACGCCAGCATCTCCGGCACGGTCAAGGCCGTGGAGCCCCGTCCCTTCTCTATGGGCGGCAAGATGATGTCCGTGGTCATTGAAAACGATTTCCAGGATGAGGTCTCCGAGGAAGTCAAGCCCGTGGCGGATCCCGACAGCCTGACGCCCGAGCAGCTGGTGGAGATCGTCAAGAACGCCGGCATCGTCGGCCAGGGCGGCGCAACGTTCCCCACTCACGTGAAGATCAGCTCCGGTCTGGGCAAGGTGGACTATGTGATCATCAACGCCGCGGAGTGCGAGCCGTACATCACCGGCGACCACCGCACCTGTCTGGAGCGTCCGGAGCAGGTCATCAAGGGCGCGACCCTGCTGGCCAAGTGTTTCGGCGTGGATAAGGTGTACATCGGCATCGAGGCCAACAAGCAGAACGCGGCTGACGTCCTGAACGCCAAGATCGCGGAGCTGAACGCCCCCGTGGTGGTGGAGGTCCTGCACACCCGCTATCCCCAGGGCGCTGAGAAGCAGCTGGTCCAGGCCGTCTCCGGCCGTCAGGTGCCCAGCGGCAAGCTGCCTGCCGACGCGGGCTGCTGCATCTTCAACCTGAATACCACCTGCGCCATCTACCGCGCGGTGTATGAGGGTATGCCCGTGGTCAACAAGATCGTCACCGTCTCCGGTTCCGGCGTCATCGAGCCCAAGAACATCGAGTGCCCCATCGGCACCCCCATTACCAAGCTGTTCGACGCCTGCGGCGGCCTGAAGGACGAGACCTACAAGCTCATCATGGGCGGCCCGATGATGGGCCTGGCCCAGTACGACGTGGACGTCTCCGTGGGCAAGGGCACCGGCGCCATGCTGGCCTTCGCTGACAAGGAGGAGCAGTACGTCGAGGATCCCCAGTGTATCCGCTGCGGCAAGTGCGTGGGCGTGTGCCCCATCCGTCTGGAGCCCATTTTCATGTACAAGTACCTGATGAAGGGCGACGTGGACACCTGGCAGAACGTGCTGCACGGCATGGACTGCATCGAGTGCGGCGCCTGCACCTACACCTGTCCTGCCCGCCTGCCCCTGACCCATGCGTTCCGTCTGGGCAAGCAGGAGGTCAACAACGCGAGAATGGCCGCCAAGGCCAAGGCGGAGGCCGAGGCAAAGGCCGCTGCCGAAAAGAAGGAGGCGTAAACCATGACTGATTACAAGAATCTCAAGCTGATCGCGTCCTCCTCCCCCCACATCCGTTCCAACGAGGATACCCGCAGCATCATGCTGGACGTGATCATCGCACTGCTGCCCGCGCTGGCCTGGAGCGTGTACTGCTTCGGCTGGAAGGCCCTGCTGCTGACCGCTGTGTCCGTGGTGTCCTGCGTGTTCTTTGAGTGGGCCTACCGCAAGGCCATGAAGAAGTCCTGCATGGTGGGCGACCTGTCCGCCGTGGTCACCGGTATCCTGCTGAGCTTCGTGTGCCCCGTTGACCTGCCCTGGTGGGTCATCATCATCGGCGCGTTCTTCTCCATCGTTGTGGTCAAGCAGCTTTACGGCGGCATCGGCTGCAACTTCCTGAACCCCGCGCTGGCGGGCCGTGCGTTCCTGCTGGCCAGCTATGCCACATGGATGACCACCTGGGCCATTCCCCAGATCCGTCCCGATGTCACCTCCGCCGCCACCCCCATGGCCATTATGAAGGAGGGCACCGAGGAGGCGTTCACCACGCTGATGAGCAACTACTCCATCGGCGATATGTTCCTGGGCAAGGTCGGCGGTTCCCTGGGCGAAGTCTCCGCCCTGTGTCTGCTGGTGGGCGGTGTCTACCTGCTCATCCGCAAGGTCATCTCCTGGCAGATCCCCGTGGCGTACATCGGTACCGTGGCCATCCTGACCCTGATCGCGGCGCCCGCCGGTATCGACAACGTGCAGTATATGCTGTACAACGTGTTCGGCGGCGGCCTGATGCTGGGTGCCATCTTTATGGCTACCGACTATGCCACCTCCCCCGTCACTAAGCCCGGCCAGCTGATCTTCGGCCTCGGCTGCGGTCTGCTGACCTGCTTCATCCGCCGCTTCGGCTCCTATCCCGAGGGCGTCTGCTATTCCATCCTGATCATGAACTGCACCACTTGGCTGCTGGATAAGTACATCCGTCCCGTCATCTATGGTGCGCCCAAGAAAGAAAAGAAGGAGGCGGCGAAGTAATGAAGATCTCCGGTAAGTTTATTCTCAAGGTCGCCGGCACCTTGACTGTTATTTCCCTCGTTGTGGCCGCCCTGCTGGGTCTGGTCGACAACGTGACCGCCGACAAGATCGCCGCCATCGATGCGGAGAACACCCGCATCGCCATGAGCGCTGTGGCTCCCGAGGGCAGCGAGTTTGGCGACAAGCTGGACATCACCGACGACATGACCGCGGCGGCTGCCTCTCAGGGCGGCAAGCTGGTGGAGCTGTATCCCATGACCACCGCCGGCGCTGACAATGGCTATGTTATGAAGATCTCCGCCTCCGGCTCCCAGGGCAGCATCGTGATGATGGTGGGCGTGGACGCCGACAAGGCCATCACCGGCATCTCCGTGGTCAGCCACGCCGAGACGTCCGGCATCGGCACCAAGGTCGTGGGCAACGAGCCCAACGCCGCCGGCGAGCCGGTCCTGGATCAGTTCATCGGTGAAAGCGGCGCGGGCTCCCTGGTGGTGGGCAAGAACATCATCGCCGTCTCCGGCGCTACCGTCTCCACCAAGGGCATCAACATGGGCGCCAATGCCGCTCTGGCTGTTGCCGAGCTGCTGGGCTAAGAAAGGAGGAGCTGCATTTATGAATTTCGGTAAGCAACTGAAAGAGGGCCTCATCACACAGAACCCTGTGCTGGTGCAGGTGCTGGGTATGTGCTCCACCATGGCCATCACCACGTCGTTCTTCAACGGCCTGGGCATGGGCGTGTCCGTGCTCATTATCCTGACCCTCTCCAACATCTTCATCTCCCTGCTGCGCAAGATCATTCCCAACGAAGTGCGTATCGCCTGCTACATCGTGGTCATCGCCGGCTTCGTGACCTGCGTGGATCTGCTGCTCAAGGCGTTCGTTCCCGCCCTGTCCAGCTCTCTGGGCGTGTTTATCCCCCTGATCGTCGTGAACTGCATCATCCTCGGCCGTGCGGAGGGCTTCGCCTCCAAGAACGGCGTGGGTGCCTCCGCGGTGGACGGCATCTGCCAGGGCATCGGCTATACTCTCGTGCTGATCGTCATGTGCGTATTCCGTGAGTTCTTCGGCGCCGGCACGTTCGGCGGCGGTCTGCTGGGCGGCGGCGCACTGGGCAGCGCACCCGGCGTTGAGATCTTCCCCGCCGAGTACGGTGTCAGCGTGTTGACGCTGCCCGTGGGCGGCTTCCTGACGCTGGGCTGCCTCATCGCTGTGATGCAGTGGGCCCTGGCCAAGAGCGAAAAGAAAAAGGAGGCCAAGTAAGCTATGAGTGTGACTACCTTGCTCGCCATCTCTCTTGGCGCTATTCTGACCAATAACTTCATCTTTGCCCAGTTCCTGGGCATCTGCCCCTTCCTGGGCGTGTCCAAGAAGATCGACACGGCCATCGGTATGGGCGCCGCCGTGACCTTCGTTATGGGTCTGGCCTCCGCATTCTGCTACCTGATCAACATGGTGCTGGTGTCCCTGCATCTGGAGTTCATGCAGACCGTGGCCTACATTCTGGTCATTGCCGGTCTGGTGCAGTTTGTGGAAATGTTCCTGAAGAAGAACATCCCCACCCTGTACACCGCGCTGGGCGTCTACCTGCCCCTGATCACCACCAACTGCGCCGTGCTGGGCGTGGCTCTGCTGAATACCCAGAATGACTACAACTTCATCGAGTCCGTGGTCTACGGCATCACCGGCGGTCTGGGCTTCCTGCTGGCCATCTTCCTGTTCG
>ERZ773136.2918-NODE-2918-length-13443-cov-6.905438_pt1 | contig 13443 bp, 13 predicted proteins | sample MGYA00580855_ERZ773136 | MGnify/ENA primary metagenome ERZ773136 (study PRJEB29015, sample SAMEA2737860) | human gut metagenome | biome: human gut; feature: human-associated habitat; material: faeces | place: China | collected 2012 ... | reverse complement strand
CCCCGGTGCCGAGGCCGCCGTGGCCGCCAGCCGCAACAAGCGCATCGTGGTCATCGCCACCGAAGCCACCATCGCCGGCGGCGCCTACCAGCAGGCCATCGCCTCCCTGTGCCCCGAGGCCCGCGTCCAGGGCAGGGCCTGCACCCTTTTCGTGCCCCTGGCCGAGGAAGGCTGGATGGACGGCCCCATCGTCGAGGGCATCGCCAGCCGCTATCTGGGCGACCTGTTCTCCCCGGGACGGCCCGACAGGCCCGACACCCTGGTGCTGGGCTGCACGCACTTCCCCCTGTTCCGCGAAGCCCTGCGCCATGTGGTAGGCGATGACGTGCGCATCGTGGATTCGGCCGAGACCGCCGCTGTGGCCGTGGAGAACCGCCTGCGCGAGCTGGGTCTGCTGCGCGGGGAAGACGTCCCGGGCTCCCACCGCTTCATGACCACGGACAACGTGCTGCGCTTCATCCGCACCGGCAGCCTTTTCCTGGGGCACCCGCTCAAAAGCGCCGAAGTCAGCCTGGTGGACCTTTCCTGACCATCCGCTGATGCGTCCCGGGGTCGCCTCGCCCGAAAGCAATGCGAAAAGTATGCCCGAAAAGGCTCTGATGCCCGGAAAACTTTGATATATGGGCATTTTCCATTGACACGGGCCAAGCCCATAACGTATGGATGCCCTGTCTGGCCTACAGATTGAAACCCGAAACTCTTTTTTTGGAGTATAACTATGACCAAAGCTGAGCTTGTTGAAAAGATCCATGCCAAGGCCGGCCTGCCCACCAAAGCCAAGGCCGAAGAAGCCCTCGACGCCGTCGTGGCTGCTCTGCGCGAAGCCCTCGCTTCCGGCGAATCCGTGACCTTCACCGGTTTCGGCAGCTTCAAGGTGGTTGAGCGCGCCGCCCGCAAGGGTCGCAATCCCCGCACCGGCAAGGAAATCACCATCCCTGCCAGCAAGGTTGCCAAGTTCACCCCCGGCAAGGGCCTGAAGGACGCCATCAAGTAGTATTTCGCTCAGCGGATCCGGCGGCGTCCTCTTCTGGAGGGCGCCGCTTTTTTTATGGTCCGCCGGGCTCTCCGGCAGCTTGCCCTTTGCGCTCCGGGCCCAAAAGTGCTATATGCTTCTGGCTGTTCTGACGGGCAGGCCCTGCGCCGTGGCCCGGCAGCCCGCAGACGAAGCACCGCCCAAGGCCATGGGCCCTGCACACAGGGTTGGCGCAGGAGGCGGCGCGGTCTGCTCCGCACGGAGGGGTGGCAGAGCGGTTGATTGCGGCGGTCTTGAAAACCGCTGAAGGTTCACGCCTTCCGGGGGTTCAAATCCCTCCCCCTCCGCCAAACTAGAGTTCACCAAAGTTCGTAGAAGTCCGCAAAGCCTTGAGCTGCGCGGACTTTCTTCGTTTTTGAGGTTCGTTGAAGTCCGCCAAGGTTCATAGACAGCCGCGAAAAAGGGGGGTACTTTTGTGGGGTATCTGAAAAAACATACCCCCTGAAAGTCAGGAGTACCCCCAATGGCCAAGAAGCTGACGGATACCGCTGTGAAGACGGCGAAGCCCAAGGAAAAGCCCTACAAGGTGGCGGATGGTGACGGGCTGTATGTGCTGGTCAACCCAGGCGGCGGCAAGCTCTGGCGGCTCAAATACCGCTTTGAGGGGAAAGAAAAGCTCCTGGCCATCGGCACCTATCCTGCCGTTTCTCTCAAGGAGGCGCGGGCCCGGGCGGTCACGGCAAAGGAAATGATCGCACGCGGCATAGACCCCTGCGCCGCACGCAAGGCAGCCAAGGCGGAAGCCCTCGCCAAGAGCCTGACCTTTGAAGTGGTGGCGCGGGAATGGCACAAGAAGAAGCTGGCGGGCTGGACGCCCAACCATGCCCGGCAGATCATCCGGCGTCTGGAGACCCTGGCCTTTCCTGATCTTGGCAGCAGGCCCATTGCCGAGCTTGGCGCGCCTGACTTCCTGGCTGTGCTGGGCAAGGTGGAGCGGCAAGGCCACCTGGAGACAGCCCGCCGCCTTGCCCAGATATGCGGACAGGTGACGCGCTACGCACGCCTTGCCGGGATGATCGTCGCCGATCCGGCAAGCCACCTGACCGAAGCCCTGACCACAAAGCCGGTGCGCCACCATGCCGCCATCACCGAACCGCGGGAAATCGGCGCTCTGCTCCGGGCCATAGACGACTATCCGGGGGACGTGTCCGTCTCCTTTGCCTTGAAGATCATGCCGTATGTCTTTGTCCGCTCCAGCGAGCTGCGGCGGGCCACCTGGTCAGAGATCGACCTGGACAGGGCGGAATGGCTGATACCTGCCGAACGCATGAAGATGCGGCGGCCCCACCTTGTCCCGCTTGCCCGGCAGGTGGTTGAGATGTTCCGAGCCCTGCACGCCATCACCGGCAACAGGGAGCTTGTCTTCCCCGGTACGGCTTCCGCCACGCGCTGCATATCGGATGTTGGTCTGCTCAATGCCCTGCGCCGTCTGGGCTATGGCCGGGATGAAATGACCATCCACGGCTTCCGCAGCATGGCTTCTACGCGGCTGAATGAAATGGGCTACCGCCCTGACGTGATCGAGGCCCAGCTTGCCCATGCCGAAAAGAACAGCGTGCGGGATGCCTACAACCGCGCCCAGTATGTAGAAGAGCGCCGCCGCATGATGCAGGAGTGGGCGGACTACCTGGACAGCCTGCGGGCCGGAGAAGGGGCATAGACAGATTATGCTCCCTGCCCTGCCGGAACCTCTCCCTGCCTTTATTGTTTTCGACTGTCCCAACCGTCCCAACTGTCCCACGCCCTACAGCCACAAGGGTTTACGGGCGAAACACCTTTAAAAAGGCTTCGTGTTCCTTCCTGTTCCCGTGTTCCCTGCGGCCAAGGCTGAAGCCACCACCCTTGCCGGAGGCTTGCCTCTTGACGTTGTAAGCCAATGACTTACAATAGAGCCATGCACACACCACCTATGACCGTCGTTGAAACTCCTTCCTTTTTGCGCAGGGCCAAGGGCCTGCTTTCTGAAACGGAACGCGCCGACCTGGTGGCCTACCTTGCCGAACATCCCGACAGCGGAAAGGTCATGGAAGGCACGGGCGGCGTTCGCAAGCTGCGGTGGGCAAGAGAAGGAGAAGGCAAAAGCGGCGGCTACAGGGTGATCTACTACTTTCATTCCGAGTGCATTCCCCTGTTTGCCCTGCTGATATACGGGAAGAACGAAAAAGCGAATCTGACGCAAGCCGAAAAGAACGATATGCGCCGCCTGACGGCGCTGCTTGCGGCATATGGGAGGCAAAAGCCATGAGCACGATAGGACAAGAAATCATCGCCGGTCTGACCGAAGCTGTGGGCTACATGGACGGGACGGCGGACAGGGAGCAATACGGCGTGCATGACTTCCCCCCGGCCAGTGCTCCCGAACGGGTGGACGTGAAGGCCATCCGGCAAAAGCTGGGCCTCTCCCAGACCGTATTCGCGGCGGCCTTTGGCCTGTCCCTCTATACCCTTCGCAATTGGGAACAGGGCAGGAGACAGCCCGATCCGGCGGCACGGGCCTATCTGCGTGTCATCGAAGTCGCCCCGGACGTGGTGCGGCGGGCGCTGTGCGAGGCATGACCGCACGGCCTGGAGCGCATCCCCCGGCACAAGCGGCTGGCTACAAGGACGGCCTGCCTCTCTTTCTGCCGGGCAAGGTGGTCTGAACTGTTTCCATTTTGGAAAAGGTTGCTGTTGCCCTCAGATATGAGGTGAGTTGCCCCTGCCGGAAGGTGGGGCCAATGACTTTTCCCCGGCTAGGCATGGCGTCATGAACCATGCCGAAAAGGCGGATAGCCTTGTCGCCCTGCCGGGGATCTATCAAGGGAAACCCTGCAAGGGAATTATATGAATCCGTTTTTCTTCCCTCTCTCTTTCGATTCCTCTGCAAATGAGCCCTTCATAGTAATACGAAAAACCTTCTTTGATTTTCGCTCAGTACATGTAGATATTGCTATAGCTGCATTGCTGATTGCCGGAAAAGACAATAATGGAATACATCTTTCCATGTTCAGAATAATTCTTGAGCATGCTTATTTAAATGATATTGATATATATTAATATATGAAATCCATATATCGTAATGACACAAAAATTATAAATAATTTAACTATCCATGATATATATAGAATGCCTGATGATGCAAGTCCGATTGATTGTGAGTATGAAATAAAGAAGAATGCCTACACTCTTATGGAGGAAGTAGGGAGAGTGAAAGAACTTTTCCTCAATTATTTTAATGAGGAAAAGATGATTTCTCCATATCGTTTTATTGAATGGGCCATCAGCTGTGATTCAATAAAGGTTCCTCAACAAATGATCGCGTGGAAAGCGACACAGGACAAGAAGGCTGGCCAGCAAGATATAGTGGCAGCCCTGACTGCCCTTGCGGCCAAAGATGCTGAGATGATCGCCCTTAAAACGGATCTGAGACAGGCCCGGCAAGAGAATGCCGCCTTGCAAGCTGAGCTGGAGAAGACCAGAGCAGAACTGAAGCAGGACCGGCAGGGTGAAGGCCAAGGCTTGAAGTGGTACGGCCTGATTGCCGTGGTGGAACAGTGCCGGAAGGAGGGCAAGACACCCCAGGAGACGGCGGCCTGCTTGAAGGGTGCCGGGGCCTCCTGGGCTATGATCGGTGGTTTGCTCCATCCCAGGGGAGAGCTGAAAGATTGGCAGCAGTACGGCAAGGATCTGTTCAACGGCAGCACCAAGACCTTGCCGTGGTAGGCCTTACCCCACCTTGCCGGGCAAAATACCATACCACGCAGACGAAAATACCACGCCTTACCCCGCTTGTTTACCATACCGCATAGTGCGCTAACCTCCTTGCAAATGCATCAAGCTGCAAGGAGGTTTTTTCATGCCCGCTACTGTCCAAAAGCCGTCCGCCCCTACCCTGCCGGAAACCGGATTCCTGCGCCTGTCAGACGTGCTGCGGTTCGTACCTGTCTGCCGGACTGCCTGGTACAACGGTGTGAAGTCCGGGCTGTTTCCCCAGCCCGTGGCCCTGGGCAAGCGTGCCCGCGGCTATCGTGTGGAAGATGTGCGCGCCCTGATCGACCGTCTCAATGCCGGTGAGGGGGCTGCCAATGCGTAATAAAAAAGCCCCCAGCTTGGCGGCGGTGGGGGCAGGTAAAAAAGGCGGCAAGGTGGTCAATCTTGCTTGCCCCCATTCTGCCACACCGCCCCGCTCCGCGCAATCCGAATGCTGCGCCAATTGCCAGTTTTTCCGCGTTGTGGCCCTGGCTTCCGGCCATGATCGCAAGCTCTGCATGATGACCGGCGAAAAGCTCCGTACCGCCGCCGGGTGGTGTGACCTGTTCGCACCCGGCAAGTGGGAAGAGACCTGGGCCGATCCTGCACCGGCCCCCCGTCAAAGCTGGCTCTGCCGTGTCTGTAGGCATGGCATCGTGCCGTCCTTCCGGGCCGCCATCATCGGCCTTGTGGGATGCCGTTCCCATTACCTGCCGGACGGTCGAGGCTGGCCTGTCCTCTGCCCCGGCTTCACGGTGAAGGAGGGCTGCCATGCTGCGTAGCAATACCGCTGGATCTTTGCGGCCCTTGACGCGCGCCCTGGCTTTGGGCATGGTTGAATTCCCAAACTTTGCGAGGCGTAGCAAGCGCCTTTCCAGCATCCCCAATGCCGGAAGAAGTCTTGCCGCGCAGACTGCTTTTGCTGTCAATGCTCCTGCCGGACGTATGCCCGGCGGGCTGCTTGCACATATTGGCAGGGTTGTAACGTCCAGTATCCGTGAGGACTGGCGGCTTCGCAAAGGCCGGGGAGCGTTATACCCTGCCTTTTTTGTTTTCCCCAAACTTTGCGAGGCCCCCATGCATTCCATCCCCCTTTTCCGCCCCGCGTCCTGCGGTGGCCGTGCGTCCCTGTCCTTCCTTCTTCGCAAGCTGGCCCGTGCCGGTGAAACTGCCGCCCTTGTGGCCCTGCTGGGCACGTCGTTGTCCACGTCGGCCCGTGTGCGCTGGGCCATGCTCGGCCATGTCCTGACCGTGGTGGAGGTGCGCCATGCGTAACTATTGCGCCCGCTCTTCCAGCATCCCCCGGAGCCTGCGGCACGTCTCCCCCAACAGCGCATTGGAAGACGCTGCCCACCTTGCCAATTTCCTGCGCAATGTCGTGGGCGACATGTTTGCCCAGGACGGCAACGGTCTGCCCTCTGATGAAAGCAATATGGGCCTTTCCCTCTGCTTCGACCTGCTCCTGGACAAGATCGTCATCGCCGGCGGGGAGCTCTCCTTCCCCCTTGCCGGGCTGCCGCATGAGCGCGACCTGCCCCCGCTGTGGGATCCCGAACGGGAAGGGGGCGACCATGAATAGTGACATCCTGAGCGCCTTTGAAGAGAGCCTGCGGGCTGCCGGGCTGCTGGTGGAACACGTCCAGGCAGACGGCGTGCTGCACCGTTGCGGCACCACGGACAAGCCCCGCGGCAAGGACGGGGCCTACCGTATCCACCTGGATGATCCGGCCTGCTGCTGGTGGAAGAACTGGATCACCGGTGATGAAGGATCGCGGTCTACCAGACCGGCCAAAGACCTGTCCCCTGCCGAACGCAAGGCCCTGCGGGAACGCATCGCCGCTGCCCGGAAAGCTGCCGAAGAAGAACAGGCCACACGCTGGGCCGCGTCTGCCAAGCTGGCCCGGGCCATCTGGAAAAGAGCGGGAAGTGCATCGGATGCACACCCTTACTTGCAACGGAAAGGTGTCCCTGCTCTTGGTGGCATCCGGCAGCGGGAGTGTCAGGGCATTGTAGAGCTGTTGCTGCCTGTGCTGGATGCTTCCGGCACGCTGGTGAGCCTGCAAAGCATCCTGCCGGAAAAGCCCGCTGACGGGCCGGACAAGCTCTTTCTGAAGGGCGGCAAAACGGCGGGCGGCTACTTCCCCATTCCGGCAAAGGACGGCACCAAGGATGGCCCCCTGCTCATAGCGGAAGGATACGCCACCGCCGCAAGCCTGCACCTTGCCACGGGCCACGCCTGCCTTGTGGCCTTCAATGCGGGAAACCTTGAGGCCGTGGCCCGCATGGCCCGGGACAAGTATCCCGACAGGGAGATCATCCTCTGCGCTGACAACGATTGCGAGACCATGAAGGAGGGCAAGGCATGGAACCCCGGCGTGGAGGCGGCTACCAAAGCCGCTCAGGCCATTGGTGCAAAGCTGGCCGTCTGCCCTGCCCTGGACGGCGCAAAGGCGGACTTCAATGATCTGCACAGGGCCCGAAGCCTTGAGGCAGTGCGCAGGGTGGTGGAGAAGGCCCGCTTGCAGGACGATGCCTGCCCCATGCCGGAGGGCTTCTTCATGGTGGCCGAGGGGAAGCGTGCCGGGCTGTACAAGCAAGAGCTCAAGGCGGACGGGGAAAGTAATGACATCCGCCTGGGCCCGCCGCTCTTTGTGCGAGGCATGACCCGCGACGCCGACGGCAACGAGTGGGGCCTGATGCTGGAGTGGAACGATCCGGACGGACGGCTCCACCGCTGGGCCATGCCTGTGGAACTGCTCAACCGGCAGGGAGGGGAGTGGTTCGGCACACTGGCGTCCGGGGGCTGGTTCGGTGTGCCCGGCACACGCGCCAAGCTGGCCACCTTCCTTGCCAGTGTGCGGCCTGTACGTCGCATCCGCTGCGTGCCCCGCGTGGGCTGGCATGAATCGGTCTACGTCCTGCCGGATGCCGTCTTTGGAGCTACGCAGGGGGAAAGCGTCGTGCTGCAATCCGCCTACCACACGGGCCTCTACGGCACTGCCGGGACGCTGGAAGGCTGGCAGGAGATACCGGGCTTGTGCGCCGGGAACGTGCGCCTGGCCTTTGCGCTCTGCATCGCTTTCGCCGGGCCCCTGCTGCGTCTTGCAGGGATGGAGGGCGGCGGCTTTTCCTTTGAGGGCGGCAGCTCTTCCGGCAAGACGACGGCCCTGCAGGTGGCGGCATCCGTCTGGGGCGGCCCTGGCCACGTCAAAAGCTGGCGCGTCACGGACAACGCTCTGGAAGGCGTGGCGGCGCTCCACAATGACGGTCTGCTCATCCTGGACGAAGTGGGCCAGGTCAATGCCCGGGTGCTGAGTGAGGCGGCCTACATGCTGGCCAACGGTTCCGGCAAGTCCCGCTCCAGACGCGACGGCAGTTTACGCCGCTCCCATGTCTGGCGGCTGCTCTTTCTGTCATCCGGCGAGCTGGGCCTTGCGGACAAGCTGGCGGAAAACGGCATGAAGTCCCGGGGCGGGCAGGAAGTGCGCTTCGTGGGCCTGCCTGTGGACAAGGCCATGCTGACGGATCTTCACGGCCTCCCCTCTGCCGGTGCAGTAGTGAACCGCCTCAAGGAATTGTCGGAACAGCACTACGGCCATGCCGGAAGGGCCTTCCTGCACTACCTGATCCGGGAGATGCCCACGCTGATGGAACAGCTCCGCCCCTCGCTTGATTCCCTGGTGGGTCGCTTTTGCCCTGCCGATGCCGACGGGCAGGTGCGGCGTGTGGCCCAGCGCTTCGCCCTCTGCGCCGTGGCAGGAGAGGTGGCACGGCAGGCTGCTGTCCTGCCCGACTGTTTCCAGGCTGTGACCTGCGCCGAACATTGCTTCACGGACTGGCTGGCCGCCCGCGGCGGGGCCGGCGCTTCGGAAGATGCGGCCATCCTTGCCGCGGTGCGCCTGTTCATCGAGCAGCACGGGGCAAGCCGCTTCCAGGACATGGACACCAACGCCACCACCTGCATAGGCCGGGTGGGCTTTAGGCAAAAGGGAATGGACGGGAGGACGGAATACCTGATCCTGCCGGAATCCTTCGGGGCCGAGGTGGTCAAAGGATACTCCGTGCGCAGGGCTGCGCGTGTGCTGGCGGATGCCGGATGGTTACGTCGTTCCGATGACAAGTCTTCTGCCGTAAGGACGCTTCCCGAATTGGGCAAGAAACGCGTTTACGTTGTGGTGTTCCCTGATGAATGCTTTTAGCCCTGTACACCCATATCAAAAAAACGTGTTCTTCGTGTTCGTTGTGTTCCCTCCTTACAGCCACAAGGGTTTGCGGGGAACACACGAAAAAAAGTTTTCGTGTTCCGGGAACACAAAGGTGTTCCCGCCCAAACGAGGTACACGGGAACACGAAGGACACAAACGTATTTTGGTCGTGTTCCAGCCGAAAAGCCTTGTCTGCCAACGCTCGAAACACGAGAACACGAAGAACACCACGAAACGGATAGCAAGGTGACGGAAAGGGGGAATCATGCTTGATCTTCGTCACCTTCAACAGACTACCACGACGGGACATCCCCATCCGTGGCCGGTACTGCACGAGCTGAACGAGACATACAAGGTGGGGGCCCTGCCTGCCGATGATGGGAGCGGACTGGTACTGTGGCCGGCACCGGGCCTGCTGCGATCTGAAAAGGAGGCAGCCCTGCGCTATGCCCGGGACAATCTGGAAGCCCTGCTGCATGATCTGGATCTGGAGCATCTGCCCCGGCAAGTATGGCTGGCTGTGCCCGTCAACGCACCGTCCAAAGGAGGGCGGCCCCGCATCCTGCCGGATTGCCCGGAATGCGGCGGCAAACTGCTGGTGCAAGGTACGGCCAAGCAAGGACATTGCCTGAACCGGCAAGCGGTGTGTGCCAAGTGCGGCAGGCATAGCCGATGGGTGGAAACGCCGGACGGAAAAATCTACCAGGCCAAAAAGGGAAGGAGGGGCAGCGGTGCGCGTGATTGTGGATAGCAGGGAACAGGCTCCCTTTCCCTTCCGGGGGCCGCGCTATGAAGGCGTGACGGTGGAAGTGGGAGCCCTGAGCGTTGGCGACTATTCCCTTGCCGGGCTTGCTGACAGGGTGGCGGTGGAGCGCAAGAGCCTGCCGGATCTTGTCATGTGCCTGGGCAGGGAGCGGGAACGCTTTGAACGTGAGCTTGCCAGAGGGGCCGCCCTGGACGCCTTTTGCGTGGTGGTTGAAGCGAGCTGGCAAGATCTGGCCGGGGGGCAGTACCGCAGCAGGATGAACCCGCATGCGGCCTGTCAAAGCGTGCTGGCCTTCGCCGGACGGTACCGCCTGCCCTTCTTCTTTGCCGGGAGCCGGGCTGCGGCGGAGTACACGGCCTGGGGCTTCCTGCGGCAATACCTGGAAGGGGCCCGGAAACGCTGGGCCGCCATCGTGAAGGCCCATGATGCTGCGTAACAAAGTCAACGGGCAGTCAACACCGTTGCCTGCAAAAAGGAAAGATGCACGGTATGCCGGTACGCCCCCCAAAAGGAGAAAAGAGCATCGCTGAGTTGTGGGCCAACATCAAACGGCTTGCGGAACGGGAAGAAGACGAGGCACAGCTGCCTCCACCCCGTACCTTGCCGGGCCAGACATGAGGCGCCAAGACCAGGGCCGGGACGCCCTGCAAGAGGAAAGACCTTTACAGCAATGGACGGTGCCGCCTGCATGGCGGGCTGTCCACAGGGCCGAGGACAGAGGAAGGCAAGCGGCGTTCCGCTGCCAACGGTAAACGGCCCAAACGGAAGCGCAAAACAGATGGAGAAAAGCAAACCCCATGAGAGGGTAAGAAATGTTGAGGTCTGACTATGGCAAGCAGGCCGGACAATACCATCCCTGCCAGGGGGAGTGAGACAGGGGCGACCTCCGGGGCCGCCCCTCTGTTTTTTTAATCAGGATACAAGGGGGCCCCTTTGGCATGCCGGGGCGGGAAAAGCCATGCGTCCATGCCGGGGAGTTATGGCGCTGGCGTAGAGATCAGGGGAAACGGCAAGAGCGCGCCACCCGCTCCCCAGGCCGAAGCTGGGGGCGGTACGCACTGGATCTGTTCAAGATGACCTGTCTGTGCCCTGTCCGTCATGCGGTAATGAAGACGGTATCGTCAACACTTGGTGCTGCCGGCATGGCAAGGCAGCCGGGGGAATAGAGATACGCAACAGCGTCAGGCACCGACGAAGGATGCCTGACGCTGCCAAGGGGCCGGGGATTACTCCCCGGATGTAACACGCGCAGCAGACGCCGCAGATCGGGGATGATCTGGCTTCAATGGAGCCGGGGATCGCTCCCCGGATATAACAGCAGTGTTACTGTTGTCATTGTTGATGATCTGGCGGCTTCAATGGAGCCGGGGATCACTCCCCGGATGTAACAGGTCTTCTATCCTGACCAAGCACCTCGACATCTGGCTTCAATGGGGCCGGGGATCACTCCCCGGATGTGACGGAGAGTTCAGAAAGGAAAAGCGCCCAGAACCCTGCTTCAATGGGGCCGGGGATCACTCCCCGGATGTGACACGAGCCATCAAACGACGCGCACGGACAGTATGATAGCTTCAATGGGGCCGGGGATCACTCCCCGGATGTGACAGACGGCACGGCGTCTGCCATGAGACCACGCGGGGGCTTCAATGGGGCCGGGGATCACTCCCCGGATGTGACCGGTTCGTTCCCAGCATCGTCGATCTGGTGCATACTGCTTCAATGGGGCCGGGGATCACTCCCCGGATGTGACGGCAGCTCGTCCCGATTGCAGAGCTGGTCTGCCAGGCTTCAATGGGGCCGGGGATCACTCCCCGGATGTGACCGCTACGTTGAACCGTATCACCTCGGCACCTACAAGCTTCAATGGGGCCGGGGATCACTCCCCGGATGTGACGTGCTGGGCCGGGTCCACCTGTGACGGGTCATCCGTGCTTCAATGGGGCCGGGGATCACTCCCCGGATGTGACGAGAAGCCAATGTCAAATTCCGCTATCCAGTCAGGCTTCAATGGGGCCGGGGATCACTCCCCGGATGTGACGCCCCTCCGTTCTAGCAAGGCCCGGCGCGGCCTGTAAAGGCATGGATCGAAGACCTGTCGTCCTTTGCCCTGCGGCAGGCCGCCTGCCGTGCCCGCTGCAAGAAAAAGCCCTGTTTTTTCAGTCCGGTTGCACCAGCGAGAAAGGTACGGTATTTTGAAGTATGTTTCCGGTCCTCGCGGGCAGGCCCGCCCGCGCCATCTTCCAGCAAGAGGAGTCCCGCGTGCCATCCTTGTCTGACTGGTATTCGGCAGCGCTCGGCGTTTCCCCCTATCCCTACCAGCAGCGTCTGGCGGACGAGCCCTGGCCCGACGTGCTGGAGATCCCCACCGGCCTCGGCAAGACAGCGGCCATCCTGCTGGCCTGGCTCCACAAGCGGCAGCGACAGGATGCCCACACGCCCCGGCGGCTGGTCTGGTGCCTGCCCATGCGCGTGCTGGTGGAGCAGACCGCGCGGCTGGCACGGCAATGGACCGCCACTCTGGCCGGTGCGGGCCTGCTCTCCCGTGCGCCCGCAGTGCATGTGCTCATGGGCGGTGACGTGGCGCGGGACTGGGACCTGCGCCCCGAAGATGACGCCATCCTCATCGGCACACAGGACCAGCTTTTGTCCCGTGCCCTCAACCGCGGCTACGCCATGAGCCGCTTCCGCTGGCCGCTGGATTTCGCCCTGCTGCACAACGATGCCTTCTGGGTCTTCGACGAGGTGCAGCTCATGGGCGCGGGCCTGCCCACCTCCACCCAGCTGGAGGCCTTCCGGCAGCGCTTCGGCGTCGCCCTGCCCTGCCGTTCCCTGTGGTGCAGCGCCACCCTGCATCCGCGCTGGCTGGCCAGTGTGGACTTTGCCGCCCGCTGTCCCGCCCCGCAGCTGCGGACACTGGACGCGGCGGATACGACCTTCCCGCAGGTGATCCGGCGCATCCATGCCGCCAAGCGCCTTCAGCCCCTGGCCATCAGAAAAACCAAAGACCTGGCGGCATCCGTCCTCAAAGAACACCGCCCCGGCACCCTGACCCTGGTGATACGCAACCGGGTCAAGGATGCCGTGGATCTGTTCGCGACCCTGAAAAAAGACAAAAAAGCCCCGCCCCTGTGCCTGCTGCATTCCCGCTTCCGCCCCGCTGACCGCGGCCGCGTGCTGGAAGAGGCTCTTTCCGCACCGGGAGAGGCGGGGCGCATCATCGTCACCACGCAGGTGGTGGAGGCCGGTGTGGACATCTCCGCCGCCACCCTGTTCACGGATCTGGCTCCGTGGTCATCGCTGGTGCAGCGCTTCGGACGCTGCAACCGGGCCGGGGAGCTGGAAGATGCCCGCATCTTCTGGCTGGATGCCCCCTGCAAGACGGAACAGGCGGCCCGCCCGTACACGCCGGCGGCTCTGGCCAGGGCCCGCGCGCTGCTCTCCGGGCTGGAGGGCGACAGCGCGTTATTGGACATGTCGCTGACGGTAACAAAGCACATTACGGAGGGGCAGCTTCGGGAGCGCTGGCGCGAGGCGGCGCAGCAGGTATATTCCGCGGTCACGCAAGCGTTGGGAGCTGATTATGCAGCCGGTGAACGTTTACCGCGTTTGCCCGCGACCGCGATGCTTCAGCAGATCGGCGAAGCGGACTGGATGCTTTCCCTGACGGACAGTCTGGACTCCCCGACGATGAACTTGATGCTCTCTCTCCC
>ERZ773136.2906-NODE-2906-length-13485-cov-4.815934_pt1 | contig 13485 bp, 13 predicted proteins | sample MGYA00580855_ERZ773136 | MGnify/ENA primary metagenome ERZ773136 (study PRJEB29015, sample SAMEA2737860) | human gut metagenome | biome: human gut; feature: human-associated habitat; material: faeces | place: China | collected 2012 ... | reverse complement strand
CTGTGCCGACAATACTTAGCTGGCGACGGCTTGGTAAGATAGGGCAATGCTAACATCTTCTGCGGATGTGGCGGAACTGGCAGACGCGCACGTTTGAGGGGCGTGTGAAGTATTTCATATGGGTTCAAGTCCCATCATCCGCACCAGAAAAGAGCACTTGCATTTGCAAGTGCTCTTTTCCTTGAATAAATACTTTGTTAATTCACAAAATGCAAATATGAATATAATGATATTTGCGAATATGAGTTTCTAATAATTCAATAGAAAGAAAGTCAAAGCAAATGAAAATTTCTCTTCAAGAGTTTGAAAATATACTATCTTGGGATACAGAAGGTAAATACTGTATTGATGTGAGGTTTTCAATAGACGGATGTGAGAAACACGAACGCGTGTATCTTGGTAAGATCCCCGACACGGATTACCCTGAGGTTGATATTTACTGGCTGCGTTTAGTTCCGGATGGCGGCAGTGAATATTTATTTCATTCAAAAGAAGAGCTGTTTACGGTAAAGGCTTTTGACGGAAAGAGTTTGGAAGATTTATGGGATCAAGTTACGATCCGTGAAATATGCGGTTGTCGCCCGGAGGACAGTATCGGAGCATATGTGGTATAAATCGTATACATTATAAATTAAGAGGTGCTTTATCTAATTAGATAAAGCACCTCTTTTGTACAAAAAACCGGTCGAGGAAAATCTCCTCGACCGGAAGCCCCGCAAACGGCGGTCTTATTACATGGCAAGCTTTGCCCGAAGCCGTAATTTGTCGGCGATGAGCGCAATAAATTCACTGTTGGTGGGCTTTCCGCGCGAACTCTGTATCGTGTAGCCAAAATAGGAATTTATCGTGTCAATATCGCCTCTGTCCCAAGCAACTTCTATTGCATGACGGATCGCTCTTTCGACCCGCGACGCCGTGGTTCCGTAAGTCTGAGCAACTGCCGGATATAACCGTTTGGTAACTAAATTGATGAGATCCTCATCTTCAATTACCATCATGATCGCACGTCTTAAGTATTGGTAGCCTTTGATGTGAGCCGGTACGCCGATCTGATGAATCATATCGGTCACCTGCGCTTCAAAATCTCCCATTTCGACCATTTGTGCCGAACCGATGCCCGTTGTGCAATAACGCTTGGTCAACGCCTTTTGAAGCTTGTTAAGCAGCCCTTCATAGTCGCACGGACAGATCACACAGTAATCCGCACCGGCAGCAAGAGCTTCCCCTAACATAAACGAGTTCGAGACCGAAGTCGTTATAAAACAAATCGGCGCTATGGCAGGATGTGCCGCTTTTACGGCAGAAACGACTTGAGCTCCGTCAAGTCCCGGAAGCAATAAACCTGCAATGACGGCGTCGGGATGCAGCGCGGCTGCTTCACGGACTGCTTCCTTGCCGTCGCTGCACTCGCAAACGACTTCATACCCGGCGCCCGTGAGATGGGTGCGTAATCCTTTTAAAAAGCCCGCGTCGGTGGTGGCAATTAAGACGCGGCCTTTCGTGCCGGTGTACGACATATTTATCACCTTTTCTGTTAAACAGCATATTTGATATTGTACATTTTTGGGAACGAAAAGATTATAGCATAAATAAATAGGAAGAAACAGAAAAGTTGAAAAAATCGGCAATGTTTAGCAAAACTGCACAAAAACACAGTAGAATATCCCGAAATAACCGTCTGTATGCATAGAAAACAAGTAAATTTACACCCATATTTCGCCGGATTATTATTTCGTTCATAAAATACCGGTATAATTCACATATTTGAATTAAGCGTAACGAAAGCCTATGTAAAATCTACGTACAATAGACCATTCGTTCACACAATCATCGATATTGGCGGGATTCCACTGTCGAATGGCAAGATTTGTGTCGAAGGGTGTCGAACTTGAGCGCAAAAATCTGCATTTTTGACAGTTACGGACAAGAGTAAAGTGAAATATGAGAGAAAATGTATTGACAAAATCGCATTTTAATAGTATGATATTATGTGAATAAATAGCGCTATTTTTATACGGCTGCGATTATGTCTCACGCAAGGCTGCACATAGTTCAAACCGTATTACAAACCTTTAAAAATAGGGATAGCCGACCTCGGCAAGTTCCGGGAAAACCGGTAAAAACGCGCTTTAACTAAGGATCAAACTATGAAAATCGCTGTAATATCAAGCCACACTCCCTCCCTTTTCTGGTTTCGGATGGATATGATGTTGGAATTTATTCGCCGCGGAAGCACCGTCATTGCCATCGGAAACGAGCCGGAAAGCAAATGGGCGGAAGAATTCCGCAAGAGCGGCATTCGCTATCTTTCCGTTCCGGTGCAGAAAAATGGAACCAATCCGATCAAAGACCTCGAAACCTATCGGGCGCTCAAACGGGTCTTAGCTACAGAACGTCCCGACAAGGTTTTTACCTATCAGGCAAAAACAGTCATTTACGGCGGCATGGCGGCACATAAGCTCGGAATCGGCGCCTATCCCTTGATTGCAGGCGTCGGTTCGGTTTTTCTGTCTTCAGGCATCAAGGCGAGTGTCGTTCGCGTGGTGCTGAAAACGGAATATCGCGTCAGCATGAAGCACGCTGAAAAAGTCTTCTTCCAGAATCCCGACGATGTCAAAGTTTTTACCGAAAATAAGATCATCTCGGCAGATTCGGTCGTTATGCTGAACGGCTCAGGCGTCAATCTCAATCGATTCAAGCTTGTGCCTTTGCCGGAAAAGCCGGTGTTTTTGTGCGTCAGCCGATTGATACGGGACAAGGGTGTCGGCGAATACCTGCAAGCGGCAAAATCGGTAAAAGAGCGCTTTCCGGAGGTTCGATTCTTACTTGTCGGGCCGTATGACACCAATCCGAGCGCCTTGACGCCGGAGGAATTGAAGCCGTACATTGACGATGGAGTCATCGAATATTTCGGCGAACAGATGGATGTGCGTCCGTATCTTGCCGAATGCAGCATTTTCGTTTTGCCATCCTATCGCGAGGGAACGCCCAAAGCGGTACTCGAAGCCATGGCTTGCGGACGAGCGGTTCTGACTACCGACGCGCCGGGCTGCAGAGAGACTGTTATCGACGGCGAAAACGGCTATTTGGTTCCGGTCAAGGATGTTCCGGCTTTGGTACGCCGTATGGAAGAGCTGATACAGGATCCCGGCTCAGTGAAAAAAATGGGGGCAAGCGGCCGTAAACTCGTCGAAGAAAAATTCGATGTGGACAAGGTCAATGACACCATTTGCCGCGCCATGGGAGTATAACATCGAAAAATACAGGAAACGGTATATTAAGGGGATAAAACATGTCACTTTACGAAAAAATCGTCCGCAGAGAAGAAAAAATTGCACTTGTCGGACTTGGCTATGTAGGAATGCCCATTGCTGTCGAATTTTCCAAGCATGTTGATGTCATCGGGTTTGATATCAATAAGGAGAAAATCGAAGCATATAAGCGCGGCACCGACCCGACTATGGAGGTTGGCGACGACGCGATCAGAGCTTGCTCGGTGGATTGGACTTCGGATGAAACACGGCTTAAAGAAGCAAAATTCATTATTGTTGCCGTACCGACGCCCATCAACGCCGATACCACGCCGGATCTTACGCCAGTTGTACGTTCGAGCGAGACTGTCGGACGAAACCTCACGCGCGGCGCTATCGTGGTTTATGAATCGACCGTTTATCCGGGTGTGACGGAGGAACTGTGCATTCCGGTCTTGGAACGCGAATCGGGTCTGATATGCGGCAAGGATTTCAAGGTCGGCTATTCGCCGGAACGCATCAATCCCGGCGATAAAGTACATCGCCTGACTACCATAAAGAAAATCGTTTCCGGCATAGACGAAGAGTCGTTAGAGGAAATTGCAAATATCTATAAGATCGTAGTGGAGGCCGGCGTACATAAGGCATCCTCAATTCAGGTAGCCGAGGCTGCCAAGGTCATCGAAAACAGCCAGCGTGATATCAATATCGCCTTTATGAATGAGCTTTCAATCATTTTCAACAAAATGGGAATCGATACGTTAGAGGTCTTGGAGGCTGCCGGAACAAAGTGGAATTTTCTCAACTTTCGTCCGGGGCTTGTGGGCGGACACTGTATCGGTATTGATCCCTACTATCTGACCTACCGTGCGGAGCAGTTCGGCTATCACAGTCAGATCATTCTTTCCGGCCGCCGCATTAACGACGACATGGGCAAATATGTGGCGGAACAGGCTGTCAAGCAGCTTATCCGCGCAGATGTGTCTATCCGTAAGGCTAAGGTCGGCTGTCTTGGCATCACCTTCAAGGAGGACTGTCCTGACGCGCGCAACAGCAAGGTAAACGACATTTTAGTGGAGCTTCGGGAATACGGCATTACGCCGGTCGTCTGCGACCCGGTGGCCGACGCGTCCGACGCGAAGCGCTTCTACGGCGTTGATCTCGTACCGCTTTCCGATCTCAAAGAACTTGACCTTGTGATTGTCGCGGTAGCGCATAAAGAATTTAAGGAATTGTCCGACGGAGCGCTTGCCGCCATGTTCAAGGACGTGCCGAACGACAAAAAAGTGATCATCGACGTTAAGGGCGTGCTTGACAAGAACAAACTTCTTGCAGACGGATACAAGTATTGGAGATTATAAAATGGGCTACAAGCATCTGAAGTTTCCGGAAAACTCCCTGTTTCTCGTCACCGGCGGCGCCGGCTTTATCGGCTCGAATCTCTGCGAAGCGATTTTAAAGCTCGGATATCGGGTACGCTGCTTAGACGACCTATCAACCGGAAAAATGAGCAATGTCGAGTTGTTTGCAGACGATCCGAATTATGAATTTATAAAGGGCGACATCAAAGACCTTGACACCTGTATGAGAGCCTGCGAGGGCGCAGATTTCGTACTCAATCAGGCGGCATGGGGCAGTGTGCCGCGTTCGTTGGAAATGCCGCTTTTCTATTGCCGGAACAACATCGAAGGTACGCTTAACATGTTGGAGGCGGCACGGCAGAACGGCGTAAAAAAATTCGTATACGCGTCGTCCTCGTCGGTCTATGGGGATGAACCGAATCTGCCAAAGACCGAAGGACGTGAGGGCAATCTGCTTTCGCCGTATGCGCTCACCAAAAGGTGTGACGAAGAGTGGGCGAAGTTATACACCATGCATTACGGGCTTGATACCTACGGCATGCGCTATTTCAACGTATTCGGCCGCCGTCAGGACCCGAACGGCGCATATGCGGCTGTCATTCCGAAGTTTATCCTGCTTCTCATGAAAAACGAAGCGCCCACGATTAACGGTGACGGCAGACAAAGCCGCGATTTTACCTATATTGAAAATGTCATCGAAGCCAATCTCAAGGCCTGCCTTGCGCCGCACGAAGCGGCTGGCGAAGCTTTCAACATTGCCTATGGCGGCAGAGAATATCTTATTGACATCTATCACACGCTCACCAAGGCGCTGGACAAGGATATCGAGCCGCATTTCGGTCCTGACCGCAAAGGCGATATCAAGCACTCCAATGCGGATATTTCCAAAGCGCGGAAGCTGTTGGGCTATGACCCGGATTACGATTTTGCAAGCGGCTTGAACGAAGCCATTGAATGGTATAAGGAAAACCTATGACCGGAAGAGAAAAGTTTCAGAAATTCAAATGGGCCATTCGCTTTATAACTGGATTTTACGCGCTGTTTCCTAAAAATGTTCGCAAAAAACTGTTGGTGCATCACCGGAAAACCAAAGGCATAAAAGGCATTGTAATACGCTATGCGCTGTTAAAAACGCTCTGCTCCGGTATCGGTGATAATGTTGCCGTTTATGAGGACGTTTATCTTCACAATCCGGAAAATATCCGTTTCGGAAGCAACGTATCGGTTCATCCGATGTGTTATATAGAGGGGCTTGGCGGTATTTGCATTGGAAACAACGTGTCTGTCGCGCATGGCGTTTCGATTTTATCGACCAGCCATTCTTTTGCCGATCATGCGCTTCCCATTAAGCAGCAGCCGCTGTTGACCGGAAAAATTGTAATCGAGGATAATGTTTGGATCGGCGCAAAAGCGACTGTTCTTATGGGACGGCATATCGGATCCGGCTCTGTTGTCGGCACCGGTGCAGTGGTGACACACGATGTTTCGCCAAACAGCATTGTCGGCGGCGTTCCGGCAAAAGTGATACGGGAGCGTGCGGAAAATTGAGAATTTTGGTGATCAGCCGCAGCGCTTGGGACGCCGGCAATAATACCGGAAACACCTTGCAAAACTTTTTCGCAGATTCTCCGTTTGAGATGTATAATCTCTACATGCGGGCCGAAGCGCCGGGGAAAAACCCCTGTAAGGCTATTTTTCATATTACCGAAGCGCAATTGGTTCGTTCCCTCTTACGGCATGAAGACTGCGGGGCGGCTGTGAAAGCCGAGACGGGTTCGAAAGATAAGAGCGCGGCACACGAAAAACAGCTCTACGACAAAGTCAAGCGCCATAATTTCTATCTTTTTCATTTTCTAAGAGAACTGCTGTGGAATATGGGAAAATGGAAAAATCACAATTTGGAGGACTTCCTTGACGAGGTCAAGCCGGATATTCTCTTTATGCCGGCTTTCGGTTGCCTGTATCCCTACAAAATACTGTTACATATTCAAAAACTGACCGGCGCAAAAATCGTTTTATTTCATGCCGACGACAATTATTCTTTGCGTCAGTTTCATTTTTCACCGTTGTATTGGCTGTATCGTTTCCGTTTGCGGAGTTTAATCCGCAAGGCTGTAAAGTGTTCCGCTGCCAATTACTGTATCTCGCCGTTGCAGAAAAAAGAGTATGAAAAGGCCTTTGGCGTTCCCTGCAAGCTGTTGCAAAAGTTTGTCGATTTTTCGAAAATACCGCCGAAAAAAGAGCTTTCTAAGCCTATAAAAATCGTTTATACAGGCAATTTGGCAACCGGACGCTGGAAAACGCTTGCGCTTATTGCCGAGGCTTTGAAAAGGATCAATGAAAATGGCGTGAAGGCTGTTCTTTACATCTATTCCGCAACCGTTCTTGCTCCGAAGTCAGAAAAACGCTTAGATGACGGAAAAAACTCATTTTTCTTAGGCGCTGTTTCGCCGCAAGAGGTCGATCGAGTGCAGAATGAAGCCGACATTTTACTCCATGCCGAATCCTTTGGCCGCCGCGACAGGTTTACTGTTCGGCAGTCCTTTTCAACTAAAATCGTGGACTATTTTAAGCGCAGACGGTGTCTGTTGGCTGTAGGGCCGAAAGATGTTGCGTCCATAGATTGCTTGATTACCGGCAAATGCGCTTATACCATTACAGCTCCCTCAGAACTAACGAAAAAGTTAGACTTTTTGCTTTCACATCCGGAGGAAATCAGCGCCTATGCGGAAAAATCTTTCCGATACGGTGCAGAAAATAACGGATTTGACAAAAGATTAGCGTTTTACAGAGAACTGGCGGAGTTACAAAATAACAAAAATGTAAAATGTTAAGGTGCTCGCAAAAAATAAGTATTTTCCACCGAAAGAGCAGATAAAGCATGAAAATATTACAGGTTAACGCCGTATACGGCATTAAAAGCACGGGAAGAACCTGCGCGGAGCTGACCGATGCCATAAAAGCACATTCCGGCGAGAGCCTTACGGCTTGCAGCACGCAAACCGCTCTTGCGGATGCGGTCTGCATTGCGCCGATGTGGGAATGCAAATTTCATGCGCTTGCATCGCGTGTTACCGGACTTCAAGGGTATTTTTCGCCCGTTTTCACGGCAAACCTGATAAAGCTTATTCACAGCTATAAGCCGGATGTTGTTCATTTACGCAATCTTCATTCCAACTATCTGAATTTAAACGTGCTTTTTCGTTTTCTTGCTTCCAAAGACATTCCGACAGTCGTTACATTGCACGACTGTTGGCCGTATACTGGCAAATGCACGCATTACACCGCTGTCGGCTGCAATAAGTGGCAGACCGGCTGTCATGCCTGTCCAAAGCTAAAATGTGACAACAAAAGCTGGTTTTTTGACCGCACGGCAAAAATGTGGCACGACAAAAAGGCGGGATGGCAGTCCATACCGCGCCTTGCTGTGGTCGGCGTTTCCGACTGGATTACCCAAGAAGCGGAAAGATCGCCGATGTTTGCCCATGCTAAGATCATCCGGCGCATTTACAATTGGATTGATCTTGATGTATTTGCACCGTGTGATACGCAGAAAGCAAAAGAAAAGTTTGGCTTTGCCGGAAAAAAGATCATTTTAGGTGTTGCCAGCAGCTGGAGCGAGCGAAAGGGACTTGACAAATTTTTCGCTTTGGCCGATTCTCTTGACCGTGACGAAAAGATCGTTCTTGTCGGTCGTATGCCGCATCAGGCATTGCCCGAAAACGTGCTTTCCGTTCCGGAAACTACCGACGTGAAGGAGCTTGCCGCTTATTACAACGCGGCGGATGTATTTTTACAGCTTTCCGAAGAAGAGACCTTCGGCAAGGTGACCGCCGAAGCGCTTGCCTGCGGAACGCCGGTCATTACCAACAACAAAACAGCAAATCCCGAATTGGTCGATGCGACATGTGGAATAACGCTTGCGGCGACCGACTGCATTTCGGTCGCAGAGGCGCTCAAAACGGTTCTGCAAAACGGGAAAGAACACTACACACAAGCCTGTACCGCACGGGCAAGGCGTTTATTTGAGAAAGACGCCAACATTCGTTTATATGAAAATTTGTATGCGGAATTAGCCGGGAGGTGCATGGATTGACGGTTTTTCTAATCTATCTTTTCTTGATCTGTTTTCCTGCCTTCATCTGCGCCTATCGGCACGGTACGAGCAGTATTGTCCGTAAAAGCAACCGTCCTGTGACGCTCTTGCTTCCGATGTTCGCTCTTGCGCTTATCATGGGTTTACGGCATTCGAGCGTCGGCGTGGATACGCAGCGATATATAACCACTCTTACGAATTATTCCCATATGGGCCTTAAAACCCTGTTTTCACAGGGCTATGCCTATGGATTTTATCTGTTTAATAAAATTGTGTCGTACCTTTGCGGCGGCAGCTATACGGTCTATTTTTCCATTATCGCCGTCTTTGTCTGTATTTCGTTTTATTTCTTTTTCAGACGTCATTCGGTTGATTACTGTCTCAGTCAAGTACTGTTAATTGCGCTCGGCTTCTCCTTTTTCTTTATGACCGGCCTCAAGCAGACGCTTGCTATCTGCATTTTGCTCTACGCCTATACGGCGCTAAGGGACAGAAAAATCGTTTTATTTGTGCTTTTGACGGTACTTGCAGCTTCTTTCCATCCGTCTGCGCTCATTTTCCTTTTGATCCTGCCGGTGCAGATCGGCGTTCTGCGAAGGATCATGATCGTTCTTGCGCCGTTCGTTATCGTTTTAGCCAACATCTATCAGGAACAGATATTCCGCCTTTTCGGCAATCTGCTGCCGGAGGATCTGTATTCCACCTACGGAACGACCTACACATCGCAGATCAATATGACCGGTCTTTTGATTCAGATTGCAATCTTTGCTATGTCGCTTGTGCTCCTTTGGACGCATTTGAAGGAGGACGATGAAGCAAGCCACCTTTTGGCTATTTACGTCATCGGCATGTTTTTCCAGGCTATGACCGGTATTCTGGGCGAGTTTGCCCGCGTCAGCATGTATTTCAGCCTTTTCGGAACGCTTCTTCTTCCGAAAGCGCTCTCTAAGGTAGATAAGCGGTATTACACGGCGTTATCTGCCGCCGTCTGCCTTGTGTTTACGGCCTACTTTATTGGCTTCAGCTCGAGCGAAAGCGGCATTTTGCCCTATCATTTCTTCTGGGAGTTGTATTAAGGATCATGTCCATATTTTTCGGTGCGGCAAATGAATAAGCATAAGATCGTCAAAAACGCGTCCTGGATCATCGGAATCCAGCTTGTAAAAGCAGTCCTCGGCATTTTTGTTTCCATGCTGACGGCGCGCTTTTTGGGACCTTCCGATTTCGGCTTGATAAACTATGCGGCTTCGATCGTCGCCTTTGTAACGCCGATCATGAATTTGGGCTTGACCGGTGTTTTGGTCCAAGAGCTTGTCAATTCGCCGGAGGACGAGGGCAAGATACTCGGCACGTCGGTATCGCTTTCCTTTTTCTCCTCGCTTTTGTGTATTGCAGGCGTTGTTTCCTTTGCGGCCACCGTCAATCACGGCGAAACAGAAACGCTTATCGTATGTGCCTTATACAGCATTTTGCTTATCTTTCAAAGCCTTGAATTGGTATTGTATTGGTTTCAGGCAAAGCTGTTGTCCAAGTATTCCTCGGTTGTATCGCTGATTGCCTATTTTTCCGTATCGGCATACAAGATATTTCTGTTGGCCACGCATAAGAGCATTTATTGGTTTGCCGTGTCCAATGCGCTTGACTACATGATCATCGCGTTCGGCCTTTTGATTTTATATAAAAAGCTCGGCGGCAGACCGTTGCACTTTGATCGGCAGACGGCTGTCCGGCTGTTTTCCAAAAGCCGGTATTACATCGTTTCCAATATGATGATAACCATATTTGCCCAAACCGACAGAATCATGCTCAAGCTCATGATCGACGACGCGGCTACCGGCTTCTATTCGGCCGCCGTTACCTGCGCGACCATGACCGGTTTTGTCTTTTCGGCCATTATCGATTCGTTCCGGCCGATGATATTTGACAGCAAAAAGAAAGACGAAAAGCTGTATGAAAAGGATATGTGCCTTTTATACGGCATTATCATCTACTGTTCGCTCTTGCAGTGTGTTTTCATCTCGCTTTTTTCCGGTATTATCATCCGGATTCTCTATGGCGCGGCCTTTGGCGAAGCGGTAAACGCGCTGCGGATTGTCGTATGGTATACTACGTTTTCCTATCTGGGCGCGGTGCGCAGCATTTGGATATTAGCGGAAAACAAGCAGAAATATCTTTGGGGAATCAACCTTTCGGGCGCTGTGGCCAATATTCTTCTCAACGCTGTTTTGATTCCCGTTCTAGGCATCTGCGGAGCGGCGCTTGCTTCCCTTATCACGCAGATTTTTACCAATGTAATCATCGGGTTTATCCTAAGACCCATCCGCCACACCAATACGCTCATGCTGCGTTCTTTAAACCCGAAAGAAACCTTTGGTCAGATATGGCTCATGTTTCGATCCCGGAAAAACCGTGTCCGCTAAAACGGCAAAAATCAAAAAAAGAGGTAACAGAATGGATAAGACCGCGCGTTTCATGATGGATTTGATTGCAAACGAAGTCTGCGGCAAGGTGTTCGACGGCACACAAGAGCTGTCGGTTCCAACTGACGCAGAGCTTACACGTTTGTATAAGCTTTCCAAATCGCATGACCTTGCTCATCTTGTCGGCAGCGCGCTTTCAAAAAATAAGATCCCACTAAATGCCGAAATCAAGGCAAAATTCGATAAGCAGATGCTGCTTGCGGTCTATCGATACGAAAAGCTCCAGTATGAATTAAATGTCCTGCGTGAAGCGTTTAATGCGCACAAGATTGTATTTATTCCGCTTAAAGGCTCGGTCATACGCGCGTATTATCCCGAACCGTGGATGCGCACCAGCTGTGACATCGACATTTTGGTGGACGAAGCGGAGGTAGACCGGGCGGCGGATATCCTTGTCGAAAAGCATGGCTATACCTATGAAAAGAAATCCTATCACGATATTTCCTTAATGTCTCCGGGCGGCGTACATTTGGAGCTGCACCACAATCTGAAAGAAAACAAGGAGAATATTGACGCGCTTTTGTCGGAATACCGCGCTAACATCGTGCCGGAAAACGGGTACGAATATCGTTTTTACAACGAATTTTTCCTGTTTCATCAGTTTGCACACGCTTTCTATCATTTTTTGGAGGGCGGCTGCGGCGTGCGTCCGTTTCTCGATATTTACCTGTTGGAAGAAAAACTTACGTTTGACCGTGCAAAGCTTGAAGAGATGTTAAAGCAGACCGGTATCGAAAAATTTGCTGCGGTCGTATCCGACCTTGCCGCCGTTTGGTTCGGCGACCGGGAACACGATGATCTTACCCGGCAAACGGAAAAGTTTATCTTATCCGGCGGCGTTTACGGCAACACGGAAAATGCCGTTTCGGTCAGCCAACAGACCGATAACGGTCGGCTTGGGCACATCTTGCGTCGGTTATGGATGCCTTACGATATGCTTTGCGTGTCCTATCCGAAGCTAAAGGGCAAACGTGCTTTGCAGCCTTTCTATGAGGTGAAGCGTTGGTTTAAGTGGCTTGACCCGAATGTGCGCAAAAGAACGAACAACGACCTTGAAAAAATAAACTCCTTGACCTCTGGCAAAAAGGAGGAGGTCAACCGGTTGTTGGCCGATCTTGAAATCTTAAGTTTTGCGGCTAAACAATAATATGAAAACGAAAGCACAGCTTCTTATAAAGGCGTTCTCGGTCGGCTGACCGGAGAACGGTTTTGTTCGGGCTGTGCTTTTTTGTTAGAAAGCGCTGTGGTTGATTTTTCGCTGTTTCGGCAAGTTACTCTCTGAATAATTGCTTGATTTTTTGCAGGATTTCCTTTATAATGAAACCGGAAGCAGAAAAACTGTTAAGAGAAAGGAAAACGATCATGAAGTCTGTCGGAGAAAGAATCGCGGAATTGCGAAAAGAAAAGAACATGACGCAAGAGGCGCTTGCCGCCGCACTTAATGTATCTTCACAAGCGATATCCAAATGGGAAAACAATGCCTCCATGCCCGATATCTCGCTGCTGCCGCGTATTGCGGACGCTTTTGACGTGACGGTTGACGATTTATTCGGACGCCGCACAAAGCCGCCGAAATATATCCGCTCGGTGGAGGAGCTGCCGGTTTGGATATACGACCTCATTCTCAACAATATGTGGGACGACGATATGCCGCCGCGAAAGGAGTCTTTTGCGGAGTGTGTGAAAAAACACTGGCAGACGCACCCGAACAGTCATTCCGGCTTTGTGTCGCAGAATGCGGGGGCAGTCTACGCCTGCAAGGATTTGGCTCTTTCCTATTTGCCGAGTACAGAGGATTCCATGCGGTTATTCGAAAGCGAGAAAGCCGGCGAATTTTTGCAATTTTTGGCTGACAAGGCCGTGCGTGCCGTGTTAAAATATCAATATGAGAACCGTACCCGAAGCTTTACGGCGGCTTTGGTCGCTTCCAAAACCGGGTTGCCGGAGGAAGACGTCAGCGCTGCCTTTGAAAAAATGGTGGAATATAAGCTTGCGTATGCTTTGGATGCGGATATCGCCTCCGACAAGACCATACGCATTTACCGCACGCGCGCGGAGCACAAATATCCGATGCTCATTTGTCCGCTTTTGACGCTTGCGGAGCGGTTAGCGGATTTTAATGAAAGCTGGAATGGATTTCGGTCATAAGTCAACCTTCCCGGTCCAACGGACCGGGAAGGTTGAGCGTGTCGCAAAACTTCGTTTTACGACGCGGAAACAGATTCGTGCGCTCGCGCCTCATGCCAAAAAGCTCCGCTTTTTGACACTTGCGAATCTATCGGTGAAAAATCCGTGGC
>ERZ773136.2903-NODE-2903-length-13493-cov-3.662599_pt1 | contig 13493 bp, 9 predicted proteins | sample MGYA00580855_ERZ773136 | MGnify/ENA primary metagenome ERZ773136 (study PRJEB29015, sample SAMEA2737860) | human gut metagenome | biome: human gut; feature: human-associated habitat; material: faeces | place: China | collected 2012 ... | reverse complement strand
TCTATTTTTGTTCTTCAAAAGGAAGGGTAGAATAGTATATTAATATTCTCATTTTCTTTCAAAACACTATTTTTATCCCCAAAGATAACGATTTTTTCGAAACACGCAGCCGATTCCCCTATTTTTTTGACAGAAAAAGGAGGCCGCCGACAACCGGCAGCCTCCTTCCAGCCCCACGGCCGGCGGCGATCCCGCCGCCTCGCCGTGCGCTAATTCGTCAATTCATCGGGCATTGCGACGGGCTTGCCCGTGCGGCGCACCGTGGGCATCGGCGCCTTCCAGCCGCGCAGCCTGCTGCCGAGCTCGGCAGCCAGCTCCTTCACCTTTTCGGGATGTTCGGCAGCGAGGTTACGCTGCTCGCCCAGATCGGTCGACAGGTCGTAAAGTTCCAGTTCGCCGGTCTGCATCCGGTAGACGAGTTTCCAGTCCCCCTTGCGCACGGCGCTCAGGTAGTCGATGTCCGCCAGATCGTAGGGCTTCCACTTGTGGGGATAGTGCAGCACCAGCACCCGTTCGGGATCGAGGCCCGACACCTCGGCGGGGATCACCAGCCGGTTGGCCTCCGCCTGCGATGCGATCTCGCCCCGGGCCGCAGCCTTCGCCGCGATCTCGGAACCCTTCGTGACCAGTTTCACCAGACTCTCGCCGTCCACCGCCTGCACGACGCGCGGATTGCGCACGCCGGCCACTTCGAGGAGCGTCGGGAAGAGGTCTTCGACGATCACGGGCGTATTCACGCGCGTGTTCGGTGCGACGCGGCCCGGCCAGCGGAACATGAGCGGCACGCGGACGCCTCCCTCGTAGCACGACCCCTTGCCTTCGCGCAGCGGTTTGTTCTGCGTGTGCAGCACGCCGCCCTTCTGCTTGTTCTCGCTGTTGCCGCCGTTGTCGGTCATGAAGACGACGACCGTATTCTTCTCGACCCCCATCTCTTTCAGATAGTCGAGCAGGTCGCCGAGGCTCTTGTCCACACCTTCGACCATCGAGGCATAACGCGCCTGCCCCTTGTCCATGCCCGCATCGAGATACTTCTGTATGAAGCGTTTGTCGGGCTGGATCGGCGTATGGGTGGCGTAGTGCGCCATATAGAGGAAGAAGGGCTCGCCGTGCCGGATGGGATATTCGAGCGTTTTGAGCGCCTCGCGCGTGAGCGCTTCGGTCAGGTGCACGCCCGTACCGTAATACTCGGTCATGTTCTGCACGGCCAGCATGTTCCACTTTTCGGGCGTATTGCCGTAATTCTCCTCGCTCTGGTAACTGCGCGGCATTCCGGCCACGTTGCCCGAAACGTTGACGACGAAGCCCATGTTGTAGGGACTGGCTCCCGGCGTACCGGCCGACGCCCAGTGCGCCTTGCCCACGTGAATGGTGAAATAGCCCGCATCCTTGAGCAGCTGCGGCAGCGGTGTGGCGTACTGCGTATGCGCCACGCCCGGAGCGGGACTCATGCCGTTGATGTTCCATTCCGGACGGATCAGTCTGTCCCCCGTATTCTCCTCGATCTGTCCCGTCTCCATCGCTACGGCGCCGCCCGTAGCGTCGCTGGGCGTGTCGCGCATCGTAGACGTCCAGTTGGTGATGCCCGTATGGGCGGCGTTCATGCCCGTGAGCAGGCTGGTGCGCGTCGGCGTCGAGACCGGACAGGCATAGGCGCTGGTCAGGATAACGCCCTCGCGAGCCAGCCGATCCATGTTGGGCGTATGGAACCGCAGATTGTTCGGATAGACCTCCTCGCCGTAAGCGACCGAGCTGTCCACCCAGCCCATATCGTCCACGAGAAAAAAGACGATGTTGGGTTTGTCGTCTTTCGCCAAGACAGCGGCAGGGGCCAGCAGCGACAGGCCCACCAATGATTTTCGGACAGGTTTCATCTTTTCGATTCAGATTGGTTTCGTAAATGGAATTACCTTTTGCGGTAAAGTTAAGAAAAAAGCGAGAAACCGCAAAACCGGACACTCAAACCGGAATAACTCCCGAAACGAATCGACGAATCTCTCTTCGGAATCGGAATGGGCAACCCCTCCAAACCGAAGATGAACCGTCCCGCACGCCGCCGGCAGACGATACACCCACCGTGCGGCGCCGTCGAACGAGGGGCCGCAAAGCGGAGTCTCCCCGCCCGGACAGCCCCGACTCGTCAAGCCTTGACCGCCACGGCGTCGATCTCGACGCGCGCACCCATCGGCAGACGCGCCACCTCGTAACAGACGCGCGCCGGCAGCGCGCCGGTGAAATAGGTGGCGTAAACGCCGTTCATCGCGGCGAAATCCCCGATGTCCTGCAACAGGACGGTGGTCTTCACCACATCCGACAGCGCATACCCCGCCTCGGCGAGAATGGCCGAAATGTTCTCGAGCGCCCGCCGCGTCTGCGCCTCGATGCCCTCGGCCATCAGGCCCGTCGCGGCGTCGATGGGCAACTGTCCCGATACATACAATGTGGTACCCGCGGCGATCGCCTGCGAATAGGGGCCGACGGCCTTGGGGGCCAGCGGCGAAGCAATGACTTTTTTCTGCATATCGATTCGGTTCAAAATTACATACGACGAACAACTTCCGTGCGCAAACGAGACCTCGGCCCTCCGGACCGCATCCGCCGGAATCGGAACCCGCCGAGGGGAGGGGCTCCAACAAGCGTTTTCCGCGTCCGGCGGCTGTGCGAAACGGCTTTCCGCCGCCGCAGGCCGAAAACGGAAGGCGCCCGTATGCAAAGATAACAGATTAATTGCGTATATTTGTCGACCGAAAACAAAAAACTCATCCGTTGTCCCGTATGCAAACCCGCAACCGCTTCCGTCCGCTTTGTCTGCTCCTGCTGCTGGCCGCAGCTTCGGCCTGCTGCCCCTGCCGCAAATACCAGAAACTCTACGGCGCGCCGCTCGTCGGTACTCGCTGGCTGCTCATCCAGCTCGACGGCGAGGAGGTCGCCAATTCCGACGGACGCTTCTCGCTCCGCTTCGAAGACGCCAAACGATTGAGCGGACGAGGCGGCTGCAACCGCTACTCGGCCTCGTGCGACGCGGAGGCGGGCGGACATCTGCGCGTCGGCCCGATCGCCTCGACACGGATGACCTGCCCCGAAGCGCAGCGCGAACGGGCCTTCTTCGCCATGCTGCGCAGCGCCGTGCGCTACGAGCTGGACGCCAAGATGCTCATACTGAGCGACAGCATCGGCGTCCGTGCGGTATTCCAGGCCGCAGAAGAGGATCAGAACACTAAAAATCAAAAGATTAACTGATCCATCCGGCAACTCGCCAACCGGCGACATGCGGCGGAAAAGCCTCCCGCGCACATTTTCGTTTTTTGTAGATAATTTGTGGATAAGTTTCGCCGAAGCGAGGCACTTTTTTTCAGAAAAAAAGAAGACCTTTGTAAAGGTGCGTCTTCCCTGCACCGGACCGGAGTCCGAAAAAAATAACAATAATATAAGGTATGTCAGCAAAAACCACCCCGAAAGGGCTCAAAGAGGTAACCTATAACGATGCCGTGGCACGATCGAAGGAGTACTTCGGCGGCGACGAACTGGCGGCGACGGTATGGGTTTCGAAATACGCCCTCAAAGATTCGTTCGGCCATATTTACGAAAGCTCGCCCGAAGATATGCACCACCGTATCGCCGCCGAGATCGAACGCATCGAGAAGAACTATCCCAACCCTCTGTCGCGCGACGAGATCTTCGCGCTGCTCGACCACTTCCGCTACGTCATCCCGCAGGGCGGCCCGATGACCGGTATCGGCAACAATCTGCAAATCGCTTCGCTGTCGAACTGCTTCGTCATCGGCCACAAGAAGCCCGCCGACTCCTACGGCGGCATCATCCGCATGGACGAGGAGCAGGTGCAGATCATGAAACGGCGCGGCGGCGTGGGACACGATCTCTCGCACCTGCGCCCCACGGGCAGTCCCGTGCTCAACTCGGCGCTCACGTCGACGGGTATCGTCCCCTTCATGGAGCGTTACTCCAACTCGACGCGCGAGGTGGCGCAGGACGGCCGCCGCGGTGCGCTGATGCTGACCATCTCGATCAAGCACCCCGACGCCGAGCGCTTCATCGACGCCAAGGTGGACACGTCGAAGGTGACGGGCGCCAACGTCTCGGTCAAGATCGACGACGAGTTCATGCGCGCGGCCATCGCCGGCAAACCCTACCACCAGCAGTTCCCCATCGACGCCGAGAAACCGATGTACGAGCAGGATATAGACGCCCGAGCGCTGTGGAAGAAGATCATCCACAACGCATGGAAGTCGGCCGAGCCGGGCGTGCTGTTCTGGGATACGATCCTGCGCGAAAGCGTCCCCGACTGCTATGCCGACGAAGGGTTCAACACCGTCTCGACCAATCCGTGCGGCGAAATTCCGCTCTGCCCCTACGACTCGTGCCGTCTGCTGGCGCTGAATCTTTACAGCTACGTCGACAAACCCTTCACCGCGGAGGCGTCGTTCGATTTCGCAAAATTCCGCGACCACGTGGGCAAGGCCATGCGCATGATGGACGACATCATCGACCTGGAACTGGAAAAGGTCGAGCAGATCATCGCCAAGATCGACGCCGATCCCGAAGAGGCCGATATCCGCTACGTGGAGAGCAACCTCTGGAAAAAAGTGCGCGAAATGGCGCTCAAAGGCCGCCGCACCGGCCTGGGCATCACCGCCGAAGGCGACATGATCGCCGCGCTGGGGATGCGCTACGGTTCGGACGAAGCGGTCGCATTCGCCGTCGAGGTGCACAAAACCCTGGCCCTGGCTGCCTACGGCGCATCGGTCGAGATGGCCGAAGAACGCGGGGCCTTCCCGCTCTACGACGCCGCGCGCGAGCTCGACAACCCGATGATCGCCCGCATCCGCGAGGCCGATCCGGCGCTCTACGAGCGGATGGTCAAGTCGGGACGCCGCAACATCGCCATGCTGACGATCGCCCCCACGGGTACCACGTCGCTCATGAGCCAGACGACGTCGGGCATCGAACCGGTCTTCCGTCCCGTCTACAAACGCCGCCGCAAGATCAACCCGTCGGATCACAACGTCAAGGTCGCCTTCGTGGACGACACGGGCGAGCGGTTCGAAGAGTTCTACGTCTTCCACCACAACTTCGTGGAATGGGCGCGCGTGAACGGGCACGATACCTCGACGCTCGCCACGATCTCCGACGCCGAGCTGGAGAAACTCGTCGCCGCGTCGCCCTACCACAAGGCGACGGCCAACGACATCGACTGGGTGGCCAAGGTCAAGATGCAGGGCGCAATCCAGAAGTGGGTCGACCACTCGATCTCGGTGACGGTCAACCTTCCCAACGAGGTGAGCGAGGAGTTGGTGGCCGACGTCTACCGCACGGCCTGGGAATGCGGCTGCAAGGGCGTCACGGTCTACCGCGACGGCTGCCGCGAAGGCGTGCTGCTGGACAAGAAACAGAAGAAGAAAGGGGGCGACAAAGGCGCTGCCGACGGATCGCTCAAACGCCCGAAGTCGCTGCCTGCGGACATCGTGCGGTTCAAGAACGGACAGGAGGAGTGGATCGCCTTCGTGGGCCTGATGGACGGCCGCCCCTACGAAATCTTCACCGGTAAACTCGAAGAGGACGCCCTCTACATCCCGCGCAAGATCACCAAAGGCAACATCATCAAGGTGCGCGAGGCCGACGGCAAGAAGCGCTACGATTTCCAATACACCGACCGCTACGGCTACACGAATACCGTGGGAGGCATTTCGCGTCTGTTCGACGAGGAGTTCTGGAACTACGCCAAACTCATTTCGGGCGTGCTTCGCTACGGAATGCCTATCGACCAGGTTCTTAAACTCGTTGGAGGTCTGGAGCTCGACAACAAATCGATCAACACATGGAAAATGGGCGTCGAGCGCGCGCTCAAGAAATATCTTCCCAACGGAACAAATGCAATCGGACAGCGCTGCCCGAACTGCGGTCAGGAGACACTGATCTATCAGGAAGGATGCCTGATCTGCACCTCGTGCGGCACATCCAAATGCGGGTAAGATAAATCAACGGCATAATTGGGGCGTCGCGGACTCGCAAAGGGCCTGCGGCGCTTGTCTTTGCCCGATAAATCAGCTAACTTTGCATTACAATGGAAAACAGCAGATCATTTCTGATTCTATAGCAAGCGCGGGACGCGCGAAATCTCTACAACTGCGATAGCTGGCGGCAACCACCGCTCCCCCACAAATTCGCGGCAAGCCACGGCAGTGTGCGCTGCCGCGAAACGCGACAGCACAGGTCGCGGGCCTTGGCTATCGCCGGTTGCGTGACTGCGCACGCTCCGCAGCTTGTCACGCATATATTGTTGGCTCTCAAGCCCACAGCTATCGCAGTGGGATATAGAAATATCGCGCCTCACGGCGCTTGTCGCGAATAGGCTGTTTGATGTGGTTATTCTGCAAAAATGTCAGGTACTGTAGCCGAAGGCACGCGGCCAGATTCAGGGGCGGAAAATCATACAAAACCGAAGTTCTGCAACCACCGGTATTTACGGTCTGCAATAAGAGAGCCGCATCTCCCGACGCGGCTCTCTTATTTACCTTTTAGGCAAGTCAGTTAGCATTAAACACGATTTTCTTCACACTTTTTTCAATAACCACAAGTCATTGTGGCCGAAAAATCTCTAAAGAATAAGTCTTTTTTTACCGTTCTAAATAATTCCTTTAACTGATAACTAATTTTACACAATGCAAAGTTAGCGCTGTTGTATCGCCATTCCTAACGTTACAAACCATTGTCAAAACTCAATCTAAAAGAATTTAGAGATATAGCACTGGGATACAATTAGTTGCATATTATGTAGAACGTTAAATTATAAACTGTCATCAAATAGAGAATTGTAGAGTTGTCAAGCAGAATTTCGATAGATATGCCTCTCATGCAGACGCAAAAGTCCATCAAAGCTCAACATCAGATTATTTAACACACTGTTTTTATGATAATTAATTATTTCAGTCCCCACAACATCAATATATCGTGCCGATCTTCATCACATCCTCGTCGAAAGTTTCGCGGGAACGGGCACGCGAACGCATTTTGTTGCGATAAGTATATATCGTATTTAGCGAAAGCCCGAGGAAGCGGGCCACGGTCGCCGTGTCAGCAACGCCAAGGCGCGCGAAGGCAAGAATCCGAAGCTCGGTTGTCAGCTGATCAGGGTTCGACATAACAACCCGGTTGTCATCCTCAAGAAGCATATTGACATTCTCGACAAAATGAGGATAAATCATGAGGAATCCCCGGTCAAAGAATTTTATGGCCAGACTATCGGCATCTTCACGAATATCACCGTTCTTGATAATTGTCAGCAATTCGTCAGACTGCCCGGCCGAGATTTTGCGTCGTGTCAGCTTTGTGAAATCATCAAGACACTCCTGAAATCCGGCCGACATTTCGAGAAAATTGCATACTGCTTCCTCCTTGACGGCATTGGCCCTCTCAAGCTCCACACCATATTCCCGGGCACCGGCAAGGCGCCGGCGCATCCGCAATATTGCAAAAACGAGAACCGAAACAACTATCAGAAGTGCCGCGATGACAAGACGACTGTGGAACGACATCCGTGAAAAGTCTTCATTCATATTTTCAAACTCTCCGGGCATCAGCGGCGAAAATCTGGCAATCTGAGGCATACTGCCGGTCGATAGCGCATTCCTGAAAGCCAATAAAAGCAGCGATCGCCCGTGTCCGGCGTCACCTGTCTGGAGAAGCTCAAGACCGAGACATCCGAGTGATTCACCGGTAGGATCGACATTGTTCAAGTCGTTAAGGGCTCCAAGGGCGAAATAATATAATGCATTGGAATCATCCCCTATCCGCTTGCACAACTTACCCATAAGCGCTGCCGCACAGGAAACAGCGAATGTTCCGGCCCGTGGGCTTTTAATAACATCGGTATATGAGGAGGCCGCTACCGGGAGATCTCCGTCAATATCTGCGCGCACCCCCGATAGCAACAGATAGACCGGCGATCCCTCATAATAAAGGGCCTGCAAGGAATCGACGGCCTCATGCAGACCGTCTAAATATGTTCGCTCGACATCGAGACCTTCGGTGAGCCGGAAGCCCGAGTACATGACCCTAAGGCGGGTTTCCGAAGCGACATGGCGGTTGTTTGGGTCGACCCCCGCCTCACTCAGGTCGTTGACCGACTTTATCGCCTCACGAACCGCTCCGCGCATGGCCATCGCGCCCGCTTTTTTGAATGCTATCCACTGACACAGAGCATCAAGACGCATTGAAGCAGCCTTGAGCGAAAAGCGATCGCATTCGACAAGAAGAGAATCATAACTGAGCGTCTCGAGCTCCGACAACATATCGCGCACACCGACAGAAAACTGTTCAGGACGTGATTCGCGCATAAGCGCCCTGCGCACCGAATCGACACGAGAGTAACGTCGGGCGAGAAGGTCAGGGAATTCGCCTGCGGCAGCGTCTATGACGGTCAACAGGGCAGACACAGAAGAGGGCGACTCAGCGCCGGCACACGTGAACAGAGTCGAGAGAACGAATAAGAGAATCGTGCATCTTTTCATGTCAAAAAGATAATGTGTATCAGTAATTGTGCATCACAAAGATAATAATCATATTCTATAAATGCAAATACAAACTCACAAAAACTCACAAAACAACATTCCGGCTAAAAAATTTAAACTTTAATATCTATATCTATTGCCCGAAAATCTATATAACAATTATCGTCATGCAGCCACCATCGCATTAATAATCAATAGATTACAATTATGATCATCTTCCATATACACTTTATATCATCTCAATATCATAGGAAAACGACAAAAGTATAACTAACTTCGTAGCACTAACGAAGCGAGTGAACGGCTAAGACTCAAAGAGATTTGAGGCAGTCGTACAATTTAGGGTTTATTAAATTCGTCGCGGCGGCTATAACGCCGGCAGCAACGCAATTTGATAGTGCAAAAAGTAAATGTGTTTTATGTTAGGTTTGTCAGCCTTTTCGGCTACAACAAGGGCAGGCAATTCCGGGAGGAAATGCCTGCCTCAGTTATTTGGCCGTCTCATTTAATTATTGTAACTTAGCGAGCAATTTAAACAAAAACAAATAACATCAGAATGCCCCGGAACCAATCATAACAGTTAGTCACATACAATGATCAGAAAAATCCTCACATTCACAGCAATCGCAACCACGGCATTGTGCGCCGGCGCATCCGAGAAACTCAGCGGAACGCCCATCAGTTCAACGCCCAATGCTTCTTATCCCGTTGCCAATCTGTTTGACGGCAATCCGTCGACAACATTCCGCTCCGCGGCCCCGTCATACGGATGGGCCGGCCTCGATCTTGGCGAAAAATACGTAATCACGGAAGTGTCCATTGTTCCCGAACAAGGCTCACTGAGCGAGCTTGCCGTTATCGAAGGGGCCAACAACGCCGACTTCAGCGACGGAATCCCGCTGGCAATAGTTGACTCACGCCCTGAGGGAGGCAAACAGCTCACGCTGACCGTCAACTGTTCGCGTGGCGTCCGCTACGTGCGTTATTGCGCGCCATCGTCGACCCACACGCGCCTGGCCGAGCTTGCGTTCTACGGCGACAAAGGAGCCGGCGACGACTCGCGCCTGTGGCAGATAACGAATATCCCGACGGTTATCATCCACACCGTCAATCAGGAAGAGCCTTACGACAAGGAGCACACAATCGACGGAAACGTAGTGATTATCAGCAATAACGGAACCGAACTTCTTGAAGCGGCCGGAGGCATCAGAGAGCGAGGCAACGCCAGCCGGGCATTCCCCAAGAAACCCTGGCGCATCAAGTTCGAGAAAAAGCAGCAGCCTCTCGACGCTCCCGCCAAAGCTAAGAAATGGACTCTTATAAATAATTACGGTGATAAATCGCTCCTGCGCAACATCGTGGCTTTCGAAGCAGCGCGCCGCATAGGCATGAGCTATGTCCCTTATTGTCGCCCCGTCGACGTTGTTCTTAACGGTGAATATAAGGGCTGCTACCAGTTCTGCGATCAGGTCGAAGTCAATCCCGGCCGTGTTGAGATTGAAGAGATGGAGCCGACCGACGTTGAAGGAGAGGCACTGACAGGCGGATATTTCGTTGAAGTCGACGGATATGCTACAGAGGAAGTCTCATGGTTCAGGACGCCTCACTACGGCATTCCCATCACCATCAAATCGCCCGACGAAGAAGAAATCGTGAAAGCCCAGAGCGAGTATATCGCAAACTACTTCGCCAATCTCGAGAATCTGATGAAAGATACCAGCCCCGAAACAGGCTACCGCACTGTTTTCGACAACACATCTTTCATACAGCACATGCTTGTCAATGAAATAGCATGCAATACCGACACCTACTGGAGCACATATATGTATAAGCAGCGCAACGATCCGAGAATCTACACAGGCCCGGTTTGGGACTTCGACCTCGGATTCGATAATGACAACCGCACCTACCCCGCCACTACCCGAAGCGGAAATTCCTATCTGTGGGATTCAGGCTCGGCAAGCGGTGCAGACGGAATGCGGTATTTCGCCCAGCGAATACTCACGAAAGATCCCGGCACGGCCGACGAAATAAAAGACGTCTGGAGCAATGCCCGCAACAAGGATTTGTCGGCCGAATCGCTCAATGAATATGTCGACGACAACGCCGAAGAAATCAGAGAGTCGGCCCGGCTGAATTTCATGCGCTGGCCCATCATGAAGGAATATGTCCATATGAACCCGCGCGTTCCCTCCGGCTACGATGACGAAATCAGATTTATCAAAGACTTCATAACCGGACAGATGTCGCACCTCGACGAGGTTATCGGCTACGATCCGTCGGAGCGCCCAGACGATCCCGACGAGGGGGGCATTGACAACGCAGAAATGACCATAGGCAAGATCTGGGCTTACGGGAATGTTGTCTTTACCGAAGGCTTCCCCGAAGCAACACGCTACGAAATATTCTCGATCGACGGCCGACTGGCAGCCGCCGGCACTTGCGGGCAAACGAGCCGCAACCTCCCGCAGGGAATATATGTAGTGCGCACCAACGCCACGGGTCATACGCCGGTGAAGGTGGCCATAAGATAACAATATATCCGACAAATAATATTCGCCCCGCAACCGGTCTGCCGGATGCGGGGCGTAATTTTATGGTTATAAGTCAGTTCAGACAAGCGCCAGATAAATCGTGCAGACTCCGAAAGTCATCGGATGGATTTCGACATCAGAAAAGCCCGCACTGCGCATGAGAGCGGCCATTTCCTGTCCCTGAGGCACGGCGGCGATACTCTGAGGCAGATATGTATAGGCATCGCTGTCTTTCGACACCAGACGTCCGACAGACGGAATCAGGCGGTTGGTATAGAAATCATATAGCGGTCTGACCGCCGGTGACGTTGGAGTTGACAGCTCTATGACCATCAACACTCCTCCAGGCTTGATCACGCGATACATCTCCATATATCCGCCAAGAAGATCCTCGAAATTACGCACTCCGAAAGCGGCCGTGACGCAATCAAAACCTCGGTCGGGAAACGGCAGATTCAGACAATCGGCCTGACACATGGAGATTACATCGCCCAGACCGGCTTTGGCCACCTTCACACGCCCTTTCTCAAGCATCCCGTCGGAAAGGTCAACACCTACAATACTTACGGGATCGAGGTGACGCGCCATCGAAAGAGCGAGGTCGCCTGTCCCCGTGGCTACATCAAGGATATAGCGCGGCTGCCATCGGCGCAACAGATTAACTGCATGGCGGCGCCACCAGCGGTCGATGCCAAGTGTCATGGCCCGGTTCATGAAGTCGTATGCCGGGGCTATGTTGTCGAACATATCCCTGACCTGCAAGCCCTTGGCACGGGAATCGCCCTCGCTGTCGTAGGGCGTGATCTTCTCAACGTCGGCCATTAAAGACGGTCGAGACAGTCAAGGACATTCTTTTCGATACGGGCTTCGAGATCTGTTTCCTCAGCCTTTACAAAAGTGTTACCGGTCAGATGCTCATAAAGCTCTATATATCGCTCTGAGATAGAATTGACAACCTCGGGAGTCATATCGGGAACCTTCTGTCCGTCCTTACCCATAAAGCCGTTGGAGATGAGCCACTGACGCACAAACTCTTTCGAGAGCTGACGCTGAGGTTCGCCGGCGGCGAGACGCTCCTGATAACCATCGGCATACCAGTAGCGAGAAGAGTCTGGTGTGTGGATCTCATCAATGAGAATCACCTTGCCGTCAAGGAGTCCGAACTCATATTTGGTATCGACAAGAAGCAGACCTTTCTGAGCAGCCATATCAACGCCGCGGCGATAGAGAGCCATCGTGTATTCGGCCATTGTCTTGTAGTTTTCTTCGCTGACAAGACCGCGCGCTACGATTTCTTCTGCCGAGATATTCTCGTCGTGCCCCTCGGCGGCCTTTGTTGTCGGAGTGATTATAGGCTCGGGGAAAGCCTGGTTCTCTACCATCCCATCGGGGAGCTTCACACCGCAGATTTCGCGCTTTCCGGCGGCATACTCACGCCAGGCACTTCCGGCAAGATAGCCGCGGATTATCATCTCTACGGGGAAAGCTTCGGCACGCTGTCCCACGGTCACCATCGGATCGGGTGTAGCCAGCTTCCAGTTGGGCACTATATCGCGGGTTGCGTCGAGGAAGAAAGCGGCAATCTGGTTAAGCACCTGACCTTTATATGGAATACCTTCGGGCAGAACGACATCAAAGGCCGAGATGCGGTCTGTAGCCACCATGACGAGAGTGGAGTCGTTGATTGTGTAAACATCGCGCACTTTGCCATGATAGACAGCCGTCTGCGCAGGAAAATGAAAGTCGGTTTTCAACAGAGTTGCCATAGCTGGATTTTTGTTTGGTTTTACGCCGCAAAGTTAGCGATTTTTTGGCAAACAGCGACGTCTTTCGATATCATTTCAGGAGGGATAAAGACAGAAAGCCCCGTCGCAGAACATCGACGGGGCTTTCTGTAAATCCTTATTTGAGAATTTCGATCGTAAGCGTCCGACCGGCGACTAACGTAGCGGGCACCGTAAGAAGTCCGTCGGAATAACTGAATTTCTTAAGTTTGCGGCCATCAACAACGATGCCGGAGGGCTTCCCTACCCCATGGACGGCGAATGTCAGTTCTCTGCGCCCCGGCATTCCCTTATAGGAGCCTTCCGACGACACCTCTATCACTATCGAGTTCTTTTTGTCATCGCCCTTGAAGGTTATGAGCTGATAGGCGGCATCGGCGAGCGAGCGCGGCGACTTCCGGTCGTCATCGAAAAGAGTATAAGCCGAAGTTGCTCCCTCGACAGGATAGTAATTGACCGTAAGCTTCGAAGGGTCGTAATCGGCAGTAGAGCCCATTGTCTGGACAGCCTCAGGAATAAATGCACCCTCACGCACAAACATCGGCAAAACCGACAACGAAGCCTCATAGTTTTCTATGACCGAACCCGGAGCGAAAATTTTCGACGGGTCGTTGTAGTCGATCCAGCGGCTGCCGTCGTCAGGTATCACC
>ERZ773136.2899-NODE-2899-length-13507-cov-7.285980_pt1 | contig 13507 bp, 14 predicted proteins | sample MGYA00580855_ERZ773136 | MGnify/ENA primary metagenome ERZ773136 (study PRJEB29015, sample SAMEA2737860) | human gut metagenome | biome: human gut; feature: human-associated habitat; material: faeces | place: China | collected 2012 ... | reverse complement strand
AACGCAATGCCGTGATGACGCTGGAGTTCCGCAACCAGCCCAAGGGCGGCGTGCTTGTGAAAAAGGTTGACGCTGTGACGAACGCCCCCATCTCTGACGTGGAGTTCCTTGTCACGGATTCCGACGGCAATCTCATCGGCAACGCCAACGGCAAGTTCGTGACGGACAGCGCAGGCACGTTCACGATTACCGACATCGCCCCCGGCACAACGCTTGTCATCAAGGAAACCCGCGCGAAGGCGGGGTACCTGCTGGACGACACGCCTCAGACAGTTAAGGTCAAGTCTAATGAAGTTGTCACGGTAGAGTTCCGTAACCAGCCCAAGGGCAACCTGATCATAATTAAGCAGGATTCCGTGACAAAGGAGCCGCTGGAAGGTGTCGAGTTTAAGATCACCTACGCAGATGGCTCGTATGTAGATGCCGAGGGCGGCACGCTGTCCTCCACCGGCCTGTACCGGACGGATAAAGAAGGAAAAATCACCATTTCCGGTATTTCCGGCACCATAGTAGCGACGGAGGTACAGACGATTCCCGGCTATGCCATCGACGAAAACACTCGCACGCAGACTGTCGTGGTCAATCCCAACGACACGCAGACGCTGACCTTTTACAACACGCCTATTGGCGGCGTGGAGATCATCAAGGTCAACGAGGATAACCACAGTGAGCGCATCCCCAACACGACCTTTGAGATCCGCAAGGTGGACGATGCCTTGGTGGATACCGTTACGACGGACAAAAATGGCCGTGTGTTCGTGGCTCTGGAGGATGGTAGTTACTATGCAAAAGAGCTCACATCGAACAAATCGTTCCGGCTGGATGATACGCCCCACTATTTTGAGATCAAGGACGGCAAGCATGTGACGCTGCAGGTGACCAACAAAAAGCTTAGCGGCATCGTTATCCACAAAATCGACAGCGCCACGGGAGAGGGAATCTATGGCGTAAAGTTTGTCCTCTATGATGCGAACAAGAAGCCCATTGGAGAGTACACCTCGGACGATGAGGGCTACATCTACATTGACGAGATTCCTGGCGGGCTGAGCGGCCGCTTTTATCTGAGAGAGCTGGAAGCCGCCCCCGGCTACACGCTGGATAAGCAGTATAAGACCGTCTATGTCTCTCCGGGCAAGACCGTGGAGATCGAGTGGGAAAATACCGCTGTCACGGGCCAGATCCAGATTTATAAGTACGCCGCTGAGTATAATGAGGTAACCGGCACCGCCGCAGGCACCCCGCTCAAGGGCGCTGTTTATGAGATCGTCAATGCCCGCAGCGGCAAGGTGGTGGATTACATCACGACGGACGCCCGGGGCGTTGCGGCCAGCAAACCGCTGCCGCTGACCCGCTATCAGATTCGGGAGGTCACAGCGCCCGCCTATTGGCAGCTCGATCCTACCGTGCATGATGTGACACTGGAATATCCCGGTCAGATCATCAAGCTCTCTGCCTATGATAAGCCTGCCAGTCTCGGCGTTACCATCACCAAGCGCGGCAACGCACAGATCATGGCAGGCCAGTCCATGCGCTACGATCTGACGGTGGCGAACACCTCCAACGTGCCGCTGGAATCCTTCTTCTGGCACGATAAAATTCCCTATGATGTGGCTCGTCCCACGACGCTGACCACCGGCACCTACAGCGCACGGCTCAATTACCGCGTCCTTTACAAAACCAATTACAACGCGAGCTATCAGGTGTTGGCGAGCAACCTGCTCACCAGCAATAATTACAGCTTCAGCCTCAACGCCATTCCCATGCAGGCGGGCGAAGTGGTGACCGACATCTATTTTGACTTCGGCAAGGTTCCTGTCGGCTTCCAAAGCATTGTTAATCCCACGCTGAGCGTGATGGTGAACGGAAACGCGGTCAATGGCTATCAGATGGTCAACCGCGCCGATGTGGGCGGTAAATATCAGGGCACATGGCAGACCGCAACGGCAAGCTGGGTAACAGTCGTTCGTAAGATTTGGAACACACCGACACTTCCCAGGACGGGATACTAAAGGTGTTCCAATTAACTTCGCTCTAATCGTGTGAATTAGAGTACATAAAATAGCCCGCGCTTACCGAATTTAGTGGGCGCGGGCTTTAATCAAAAATTATCTACTCAATCTTTTCCTAGCTTGGAAGTAAAAATATAAGTCCTTCTTTTCTATTTCCGTTTTCACATTCCGATACTCCGCATAGGAAGATGCAATTCGGCTTATGGCTACGGCACCGCCAGCAGCAAGCATTGTTGCATCTGTTGATAAGGCTTGATTGAACGCAGGAATAACTCCAGCAGCAGCGACTGCAACTACCATTCCAGCCATTGATTTCCATGCTCCTTCATCTGTTAGTAGCTTGCCACTCAAATTTTTCAAAAAGCTATGCTCTTTTGTCGCTTCTTCTATCTCCAGCAGAGCCGGAACTACTTCTTTATCATATAGCAAATTGCATTCGCTTTCAAAGTCATTATCCCAAGGCAATGATTGTATCTCAGACGAGTAAGTTAACATTTTACTTCTAAAGCGGGCCAGTGGGGATGACAACTCACTTTTTATGTCAATGAGTTCATCTACTGGAGCAGAATCAAAGCAGGGCAATCTCTGAATAAAGTTGTCTGTCATTCCTGCATGGGTTATCTTTTGCTTTTCTACGGAAGACAGTTGAATCACTTTGGCGTTTACTGCCGCCCGCATCAAACTGCTGGATTGTTCATCAAACAAAGGATACGAATTACCTAAAGCCTGATTTAAGTGCAAAATATACTCTTGAACTGCGGCAGTAGTATCATCAACAGTATGTTGGAACTCTGCGATTCTTATCTGCTTAGTTTTAATTAGTCGAGAGAGTTCCGTACTCTGAGACTCCCCTATAAGCTGGTACACGGAAGCACTTACAGCTAGAACAGTTTCTTGCAATTGGCGATTGATTTTTAATCGTTCAACATACGGTATCTGCCGATAGTGACGACTGTACAATATTTCTGAAAACCGCTTTAGACTGGGCACCGCCTCAGTATAGATATGTTCATCAGCTACTTTTATCAACGGCAGCATTTGCTGAAAGAGCTTTAATGCAGAAAATATATCTTTCCGATATGACTCATCCGTAAGTTGGTGAAATATGTACGCAACAGGGCTTATCAAAGTAATATTATCAGCATATAATAACGCCGATTTAATATATTGAAGTTCTCTATCTAGATTCGTCCCATCAGGAATAAGTGCTATCGTAAAGTTAAACCCCATTGTTTCACTCCCAATCCCTACAGTTTTTATTATTGTAGTACATATACAGTAAAATTGCAAGAAACGACAGTTGGTATTAAAGGATGGATATAGCTTTACACCCTCCTATTCTCTTTTAAGGAAGAAGGCAATTATGCGATCATTATATTATGGTTTTACCCATATGTGTTCGATAGGTACTTGAACATCTGACAAGGTGATCAAGCTATTTCCCCTTGAACAAATGATGAAAGTTGAGGAAACAACTATGAATAAACATAACCATACCGGACTTGATGAGGCGACTTCTATTGCATCCAATACCATGCATGCAGTACGGACTGGCAAAGCCATTTCCGCCGCAGCAAAAGGTGCTGCGGCAGGCGGGCCCTATGGAGTTGCCATAGGAGCGGCATTGTCCGCACGAAAGCAAATCGGTAAAATAGCGGTGGCCGCGCTGGTATCACTGGCGCTGCCGCTGCTTTTTATTTTGCTCCTGCCGGGGCTTGTCTTTGGAGGCCTGACGGACAGTGGATCGTCCGGAGCCGCCGGGCGGCCGATCATCAATGACAACGCGGCCATTACAGAAAATATGAATCAGGCCGCCTTTGCGATCAATCAGATCCTCGGAGAAGGCATTGAGAACGTGCAGGCGCGCATCGCCAATGATTTTGCCGGAACAGACGGAGATCACTATGAAGTAGTCAATCCCTATGAGGGGGATCTTATCAGCAACGCAAACCTGTTTATCTCTCAATACTGCGCAGCGAAAGAACTGGACTTTGCCTCCATCTCCCTTACCGACATGGAGAAGATTCTGCGTGCGGGCCTCGCGCACCTCTACAGCTTCAACCGAGAGGCGGAAGTGCGTATTGTCCCTGCGAAGGAGGATGGCGAGAAGGACACTACAGAAACGTGGTACATCTACACGATCCGCTATAATGGTGAAGCCTATTTTGCGGACACCATTTTTGCATTGACTGACGAACAGAAAAGTCTGGCGGAAAACTATGCGGAAAACCTCAGTCTGTTTCTTGGTGATGGCCTGTTCCAATACGCTCCCTCCACCAACACCATTACCGCTCTTGGCGATGTGCGCTTTACCGATGGCGAAACGGAGGTCATCTACTTCAACCAGTTAGATGAACGCTATGCCAACCAGCCCTATGGCACTGACCATATCGGCGGTTATGGCTGCGGGCCAACTTCCATGGCTATTGTAATCTCCTCGCTAACCGGCAAGACGGTTGACCCTGCACAAATGGCACGGTGGGCCTATGAACACGGTTATTGGTGCAGTAAAAGCGGCTCCTACCACACTTTGATTCCTGGAGCTGCACAGGCGTGGGGGCTTTCCGTTGAAGGATGTACCGCTTCGGAGCCGCAGCGTATTTTGGATGCCCTGGCGAACGGCAAATTAGTGGTTGCGTTGATGACCAAGGGACACTTCACTTCCTCTGGCCATTTCATCGTTTTGCGCGGTGTGCAGGATGGAAAGATTCTCGTGGCTGATCCCGCCAGCTATCGGCGCAGTCAAAAATCATGGGACTTGTCCATCATTCTGAACGAGGCCAGCAGACGTGCAGGCGCCGGCGGGCCATTTTGGATTATTGGGTAAATGGGGTCGAATTAACACAGCAGTCTACATCACCAAACCTATCATTTAGGAAGAGGTAATTGAATTACCAGATAAGCATCTGTGACTATTGAACAATTGAGTTTCAACCCTATGAAAATGGGGACGAACAATTTGTTCGTCCTCATTTTCACATTCATTGTTCTTGGGATAAATCAAGTCGAATCAGGCATTCTTGCGGTCTCAGTCCATCTCCTAAACTCGCTTGATACGAAATCGGTATTGCCGCCTCACGCCTTTCATTGCTATACAATATATCCCCATCTACAGTAGCTTTACTATCAACGCACGTCCATCCACTATTATTTTCTGCTTTCGCCGAATCAACACTAACAATAGAGTATCCTCCATTAGTATTGCTTTTGTAGGTAAACTCTATAGTGATCGTAGTGCTAATTGGTATTCTAGTATCTTTACTAACAAGAAACGTTTTAGAATAACTTCCTTCACATTTCTCCGCATCCAGTACAATGCTATCTTGATATTGCACAATAGCATTATCCGCGTCTCCGCTCGATTTATCCTCCAAATGCGAATCTTCTATTGGTAAAGCATTTTCTTCATAATTAGTTTTAGGTGCATCATTGATAGTATAATACCATATTCCTAATATAACTACCGCTAAAAGAAGAGTTGCAAAATAGATACGTTTCATTCTCTTGACTCCTATTAAAGTTCAATCAAAATGGTCGTAGTATACTTGCTATACCCAGGACCTGTGCTTACCCGATATGCGGCTGGTTACAAATTAGCCACATTTATTTTAATACTTCGTTGAAAGTGGAAGTTGTTTCACCATAAGATATATCTTAATCAATAGCCAAGCAAAATTAGTAGACATTAGGGATAACGCAAAAAGTTCCGCCGTCTTTATCTTGCTTCTAAATATTTCTTTTAACGCAGATCTCCCTTTGGATAAATCATACCACAATGGAATTGCAAAAAATGCGCCTATAATTATTAAATATTCTTGAATCCTCACCGCTTATTAATCCTCCACAAATTTAGTACTAACATATTCAACGCGTCTCTCGTATAGTGCAGAAGAATTGATATTCATCCTCACTATAATGATAAAGCGTATCATCTACATAATCTAAAAAACGACTTTTCCCTCTGTTTTAAAAGTTTCGTTAATATCAAATATCCTTTTGTAGAACTCTAAAAACTGCACAAATGAATCATAATGTAACTTTCCGGATAATTTGTTTGCATAATGCCTCACCTGAAACATATCATCTTCTGCATTTGTCGGATCTTCTTCGATATCAAATGATGGCATCACTAAGTACCTATCAAGGCTCACTTCATGTCCGCCAAGATTTATGTTTGCTCCTTTACTCAAAACTCCTATAACTTCATAGGTAAATTCATTTTGAATGTATACACCCTTTAATAAATCTCCTACTTTTAAAATATCTGCATAATCCGATCCAACAATCACTGGAATATACTTGCCACTAGCATACTTCATGTCATCGTCAGAAAAAGTATTTCCATCTTTTACTTCTAGCCCAAATTTCTCAATGCAATTCTTACTGATCTGAAAACACTTTGTTAGATAGATTTCACCATTTCCATCATTCCGTGTTTCTGGATTCTCATATTCAAACCCATACAAAAACTCGCTATCAATTTCTGGATATGATATCTCCAAAAACTGATTGTTTATTTCATAATAGTCAATCGATGTCAGTTCCTTATAAGCTCTCTTTAATTCATCTAATGATTGTCCGTAAATTTTGCCAAGATCAGCCTCAAAGTACAAAGACGACCATTTGCTATTTTTATTATAGGGCAAAAAAGATACTGCTAAGTACATTAGCCCAAATAACACGCAAATAATTGCTGTCGTCACAGCAGCTCTTTTTCTTTTCGACATATTCCCTCCGCTATGTTTATAGGGCTAAAATAGACATCCATTTTAGCCCTATAAACAAATTCACTTTGCTTCCATTCTTTAGTATATCTGGTCAAAATCTTTCGCTCTCATCTTATAAATTCAAAGTCTCACAAAATGCAAACACAATGATTTTCCAACTCCAAGATTCAACTTCAGAATCGTCACTATACATACTTACGCGTACTGCATTTTTATTTTACTTTCCGTAATACGACAGGTCTACTTCTACCGGTAAAACTGGAATGTCCCAATCTTCCGGGAATAGGTCAGAAAATTGCGGCACCTCCTCAATTACATCTCCATTTCTGTCATGAACATAGCCCTTTAATCCGTCTGCAACCCAAGATTGCCTAAAAATAATCCTATTTCTGGCCTCAATGATTACCGGAGCAAGACTTGGATCTGCGTCATCTAATGTTAAATAAGCATAATACTGAATATCCTCCTCTTCTTTTAGCATATCCTCAATGATTCCACTATCTCCTCTCTCCACATTTTTTTCATCTACTACATCATCTGCATCTACAAAAGATGCCTCTTCAATGCTCTCCGCGTTAGCAAATGTCGTCATTCTTACAGCCACAAGTAAGCAAATCATTAAGATGCCTAATGTAACAATCTTTTTCATCATATCCTCCTTATTAGTTTTTATGTTCTTATTGTCTAACAGGCAACAGAAGATGTAAACCACGCGAACGTTACATTTCAGGAAATTTCTAGTTGCATTTTTCATTTTGTCTTTGGCAACCAGAAATTGCGTCAATGTAAATTCCATATCCACGTTGAACCAAGTCTAAGAAGTGCAGATGTCCATGTAAGACATCTGCACTTTTCCCGCACTATTACAATGTCACTAAGCGATCTTCATTCACCAAAAGAATATCATCCCGCCCCTCGGCCTGGTCGAGCATCCGCTGTGTGAAGCCGCTCTTGGAAAACAGGCCGTACAGCACCTTGTACCCGGGGAAAGCCGTGCGCAGCTCCGCAGACTTTTTTACCTTCTCCTCCAGCTCATAATAGACTGTCGCATCCACCGGCTTATTGTGGTACTTGCACTCTCCGGCAAATACCTGCTTCTTCTGGTGATCCACCGCCATCACATCGATCTCCGTATCGCCGTTGATATCGTTGAGCCAGTAAGAGCCGATGCGGGAGGGCGCGAAATCCACCGCCTTGCTCCGGCACAGGGAGGCAAAGATATCCTTGCAGATGTCCTCATAGGAGAAGGCAACAAATTTCTGAATAAAGTCCTTCTCCAACTCGTCCAGAACGATCTGCTGATTGTCCAGTTCCAGCTCCCCTTTGTAGGGATAGACATAGCGGAACCAGAAGCGGATGAAATTATCTGAAATGAAGTAGAGGCCCTTTCTGGACTTCTCCGGATTCTTCTCCGTGACCGGCGTTGCCTTTTTCAGAAAGTCCAGATCGATCAGCGTGGAGAGGTAGGGCGTCAGCGAAGATGTCTCCATGCCCAGGGTACCCGCGATCTTGCCCAGCTTGTGGTTGCCGTCCGCAATAGCGCGAATGATGGAAAAATAGCTGTTGGCGGACTGTACCTCGTCTTTTAGCAGGAAGTTTGGCTCCTCATAGAGAAACCCATTCTTGGACAGTACAACTTCCTGAATCTGACGGTAGAGGTCTTCCCCCGGTTCAAAAAACTCCAGATACTTCGGAACACCGCCCGTCACGGAATACTGCTCCACGGCCTGAGAGAACGGCTGCCCCTGCACGGCATAGAGGTCTGTAAACGGCAGCGGCTTCAAGCGGATCTGCGCGCTGCGCCGGCCATAGAGCGGACTATCGTGAGAAAGGGCGTGCTTCTGCATCATGCTGATCAGCGACCCGCAGAGGATCAGCATAACATTGCTGTCCTTCAGGATCTCGTCCCAGGCATTTTGCAGAATGGACGGAAAGGCCGCGTTCGTCTTGACCAAATACGGAAACTCATCAATGACCAGCACCTTCTTTTCCTCCGGACGGTAGTTGGCGATCTCCCGGAACAGATCCAGCCAGTCCGTGAAGGTGACCCTCTGCAGCATGGAATTTCCAGTGACCCGAGCTACCACGCCGGCAAGACGCTTCATGCTCTGGGACTCCACTTCCTCTGTCGCAAGGAAGTAAAATGCCTGCTTATCTTTGATGAATTCTTTGATCAGGGTCGTCTTTCCGATGCGGCGCCGTCCGTAGATCACAACAAAGCCGCCATCCCGACGAAACTCCTTTTCCAGCGTATTCAATTCTTCTTTTCGTCCGATAAAGTTCACCTGTGCCACCTCCAGCATCTACGATTCTTTTATGATAAAACATATTATGATAATCTCGCTTATATTATATGCGATTTTCTGAAACTGTCAAGCGGTCTGCTATATGCGGGCCGCTTTTTCTATTCTTTACAAAAAGTTCAAATTTTAAGGGGACGATACCCCCCTTGAGCGGCGCGTAATACTACGAGGGATTTTTAAGGAGGCTCCCATGGATCAAATCAAACGAAACCTGTATGAACTGCTGTTCAGCTGCAAAGGAAACTGGCGTAACGCCATTTATGTCCCCTGTGGGCCGTGCCCACATCCCTGCAAGGTTGACCGCTCCGGCTGTCTCGCGGCAATCCGACAGGATGGCGCGCCGTTGCTTGTCGGCGTTCGGGAGTTTGAAGAAGAAACCGGAGAGCGGATCGATCCGGGAGAATGCATCGGAACGCTCAACAAGGACGCCTTCTCATCCCTCTTTTCCAGATACCTGACCTGGGAAATGAGCAGTTCCGAGCAGTGTCCGATGGAATACCTTGCGAGTTCATCATTTTGCACCCTCGTTCCAAAATATCAGAAACAGAAAGGAGATCTTGCATGAAACGAATCAATATTACCTGCCCTGCCTGTGGTTCCAGGGCGTATCTTCGCCCGGCCAGCGTGGTCTACGGTGACAAGGCCCCAGACCCCGATGCCAAATACTATGTCTGCGGACGGTACCCCGCCTGTGACTGCTATGTGGCCGCGCACCGGAAAACGATGCTTCCCATGGGGACGCTGGCAGATAAGGCCCTGCGGAAAAAGCGACACGATGCGCATGTGGCCCTGGACAGTCTCTGGAAGAATGGCATCATGAGCCGAAAAGAAGCCTACCGCCTGCTGCAGCTGTCTATGGGGCTTCCCGCCGAGGATGCGCATATCGCTAAATTCTCCGCCGCGCGCTGTGACGAGGTCATTGCGCTCAGCCGCAGGTTTCGCGCCGCCGCAGCAAGAGCGGCATAGCAAAATCAAACATAGAAAGAAGGGAAATCATGAGTATGGAATTTACCTTGAACAATCTCCAGCGCCAGAGAGTGGAGGATCACCTTGCGCTGGTAGACCAGGTACTTCGCCGCAGCATCAAAACCAATGAGACGGTGGAGGGCATGGGGCATGATGATCTGTATCAGGAAGGCTGTATCGCGCTTTGCCGCGCGGCGGTTTCTTACCGGGAGGAAACGGGGGCATTTCCCGCTTACGCCAGAACCGTTATCCGAAATTATCTGCTGGATCGCTGCCGTGAGATCCAATCTGCGCGAAAAAATCTGCCGTTGTTGTCGCTGGACGCTTTTGCCGAGATGGGAGCGCCGGAGCCGGTCAGCCCTTTTCATACAGAAGATCTGATCTCCGATGTTTCCTCCGACGCCCTGCTCTCCCATTTCAGGAACCGCTACCACGGCACCGCCCGGCTTGGGATCGAAGCGATGGAGCTGCGGGTCAGAGGCTACAGCTGCGCGGACATTGCCAAACTGTATCAAAAGAAACCAAACTACATCGGAGCCTGTATCTCACGGGCGGCGGAAAAGCTGCGCCGGGAGCGGATCGTGCGGGAGTTCTATACCGCCTGCACGGAACAGGATATCAAGAGCGCATAAGGAGGAGTTCGTATGGCAGAAAAAACACTTTATACGGCATTGGGACATTTCCGCTGCCGAAACGATGGCGGGGACCGGCGTTATCCGGTCATTCTCATGGATCACCGTGAGTTCGGAATGGATCCGCAGGAGATGACGCTTTGGACCGCGCTGTGCTGGCGGCTGACAGACCGGCAGCGTGCAGAGGACTTCTATGAACAGCTCTCCAACGGGATGGAGCTTTTCCCTCGGCGCAGCTTTTCAGACTGCCTTGACCGGCTCGTAACACGGGGGCTTGTTGCCAAGGGCAGCGGCACGACGGATTTTGACGCGCTCTATGACCTTCTCGGCGAGCTTTATGTTGTTCCCATCTCAAGCAGCTTTCCCCTGAAGGTGGTGACCTTTCTGAAACTGCTGTGCAGCGGAACGGCTCCTGGGTCGGCTTCAGCGCTCTTTCGGCGGGATCGGCGCACAGAGCCGGAACGGCACATTATGGCCCTCAGCCGCTGCGCGCCGCTTTCCACGGCGGAACTGGTTCGATGCGCGGAACGCGATATTTCGGCTACCGTCGGCAGTCAGCAGACGCTTGCGCTGCTGTATGGAGATCAGGAGACGACCAGCGACAACATCGTATCGGAAATGCGGACTGCCGCAGCTTGTCAGTCTGTGACAGCGGCGGTTGCCAATCTCTATCTTCGCAAGCAGGTCATCTTTGAGAGGGCCTGTGCATGAGCGAGTTTGAAAACTGGCCTGCTCCGATCCTGCGGCGGTGGCTCTTATCCGCCGCCGCAGGGCCGGTTATTTTCCTGATAGGGCTGGCAGGCCGTATTGCCCTGCACGACCCAACGCTTCTGACGCTCAGCACCTTATTGGCGTTCTGTATAGGTGTGCGATGTATTCTGCTGTTTCGAGCGATTCGTCAGGGGGACTATGAAACGGTGGAGGGCGTGTGTGTCGCCATCAGGCGAGCACCCTTGGGAGGACACCAGCGTATCCGGCTGATGGATGATTCCGGCACTGCGCATGACCTCCTGCTGGATCGGCGCCAAAGATTTCTGATTGGCAGCAGTTACCGCATTTACCTTCAAAGCTCTCCCGGAGCCGCGCTGCCGGAAGCGAGGATACCCCATGGCGCGCTGCTGGGGCTGGAGGAGATTGGAGCGCGCCGGGCTGAATCGGAGATAGACGGTCAGCCTGCCGCGCCGGAAGACCCAAATATCATAGAAATGAAGAAATACGATGAGTGAGCACAACACGCCAAAATTGAATATTATTGCAGATGTCAGTGTCGGGAGTTCACGGCCCCGTGGGGATGCGAATAAAATCTTGGACCCAAGGGATATGCAGACCTTGTTTTGAACGGAAACCCCGAAACCCATTTGAAAACTGTGACGAAATATAAACCCGTAGATTAAATCTCAGCCCTCTGCCTTTTCATTGGCAGAGGGCTGAGACTATGGCAAACCCGCACATCATATAGGAACATTAATCCTAAAAATGGCTTCTAAATTAGCAAATTGCTAAACCCCCGACCGGCAGATCTGCCAGCCAAGACGCTCTGGGCCTAATTACTATTTACCCTCGCCCAGACGAGCTTCATTCTTTACTTCTGCTGCCGGCCACATGCCTCCCGCAGCCGCCATCTATTCCCTCTTCCTTTCAAGGCTCCAATCAGCGTCTACCGCAGCCTTATCTATCAATCCACGTTTAATCTTTGTAATTCAAGACAGTTAAAAATCGAACTCGGCTCAACTTCCTCGACCACGATGCCATTATTTACAGTCATCTCAGGCTGCTTCTGGACACTTTCCCAAGTGCTTAACTCATACGTTCCCTCTGTTTCTTTAATCTCATATGTTTGCATTGCCTCATAGTATCCATTCTCCATATACGAAACTTCCACAGAGAAGCCTTCTTTAGTGTCGTCATCATACACAAATTTATGTGCTCCTCTCATCATTTCAAACTGATAACCATCGCTTACTTCCCAACATTCTCCAACATAGTTACTTTTTTCTTATTTCATTGATCACCTCCACAATAATGCAAATTATATACCCTAAAACCATTATGCCCACAGGCACTACTACAAAAATTAGGAAAAATTTACCAATATATTCATATATGGCCGCTTCTACTATGCTCCCCATTTTTATCCCCTCCTGTCCTTTCCAGAGTAATAAAATGCGACGGGGCCCTAAGCATACACACTTAAGCCTCGTCGCATTTTGCTACTTTCATATTCCGAGGCCAGTACGGTCTCATTTTCATCGCACAGTTATTATATTATATTTCACCATTACTGTCAACGGGCACATAATGTTTTACGATACAAAAAAGCGCATGAACATCCATGCTACAAAGCCGACGTTCATGCGCCCATACTTACGATTTTAATTCGCCCTCTCCAGAATTGAAGAGAAGATAAGAATATTTCCGGCCCAGCCGGCTGCTGGTGTGACGCATGAACTGTATACCGTACATATCGATTCCTCCATTTCCTTGAATTTTCCGTATATTCAATATGCTATTGCAAATTTATTATATCACAGATAGTCCACTCTATCAATACTCTTTACCAACCATTTCAACAACCACACTATTTGTCAAACCGACCGGACTGTCCATATTAAAGCACTCTATATCGTTTAGGTGGCCCATACAGATAGCGTATTCAAGCTATTTATATGGGCCGCTTTTTATCTGCGATTGTCTGCCTTCGCTTTTTCTTTCTTTTTTACTTTTTTACAGATATTTTGTCAATCCCGCTCGCAAAGCATCATTGACCGATTCCGTCAGGTTCTTTCCTTCCTCCAGCGCCATCCTACGTAGCGCCTTATCAATATCCCGATCCAGATAATAGGCCCGCTGCACCCGGTCACTATTTTTCT
>ERZ773136.2891-NODE-2891-length-13558-cov-5.602681_pt1 | contig 13558 bp, 10 predicted proteins | sample MGYA00580855_ERZ773136 | MGnify/ENA primary metagenome ERZ773136 (study PRJEB29015, sample SAMEA2737860) | human gut metagenome | biome: human gut; feature: human-associated habitat; material: faeces | place: China | collected 2012 ... | reverse complement strand
AAGCTCTGCGCGAGGAAGAGCGGGAGAAAACCTTACCGGAATATCTTCTCGATTACATGAGCAGGCGGAAAGCCGAGAGAATGGACTGGAGCATTGCCGCGCAGAACAAATGCGGCTTGACCGATTTCAAAAAAATCTCTCACGCGATTTTCTTTCTCAAAGATAAGAATATCCTGACCGTCGATGAACTCGGTGCTGAGATCAAGCGCGTCACCGATGAATTCTACAGAATCTCGAAGGAACAGAAGCGCATAGAGACGCTGCGGCAGCTTGTCAGGTATTCCGAGGATTACAAAAAATACAAGCCGGTGCATGAAAAATATACGTCGATTCACTGGAAGTGGCAGAAAGAAAAATTCCGAGTGAAGCACAGTGACGAGCTTGACGCGTTCTATGAAGCGGACAGATTTCTTCGGTCTCATTCTGATGGTCACAGCCCGGACGAACTGAAGAAGGAGCTTGCGGGGCTTGAAGAGGTCACTGGGTCACATGGCAAGACGATTGAGCAGTGCAAGTCTGACCTGAACGAACTCAAATCCGTGAGATATTGCGTCTCATATGTCATGGCTGACGAAAAGGTCAGAGAACTGAATTCAAAGCGGAAATTATCCGCAGAAAAGGAGAATTGCCTATGATAAAAACGAAGGATGCCGTGATCACCGTAAAATCGGTCTACGATGGAGACAAGACCGACAGGCAAGCCTTTATAGAACTGATACTTCAAAAACAACAAAGGCTCAGAAACGAGCCTCGAAATGAAAACAATATATTAAAGAGGAAGAAAACCATTGACGGCGACTCGAATCGGGAGTATAATTATATTACTCCTGATGCGGTATACACAGCCTGATGAACCACTTCGGAGGAAAATTTTAATGAAAAACAGGTTTGTGTACAGCCGAAACAACAAATTAAACTGTGAAACGGAGGTGAGAGCGGCAATCTACTGCCGCCTTTCCAAGGACGACAATCTCGACAGTGAAAGCGAGAGTATCCAGAATCAGCGAAAGCTTTTGACCGACTACTGCATGGAGCAGGGATGGAAAATCGTCTCGTGCTACGAAGACGACGGAATTTCAGGTCTGAAAATGGATACGCGACCGGGGCTACAGCGGATGCTTGACGATATAAGGCGCGGCAGGATTGATCTTGTCATCACAAAGGATTCAAGCCGACTTGCGCGGAACTACCTTGACTTCGGGCTTCTCTTTGAGAAATTCTTTCCGAAGAATCATGTCCGGTATATCGGACTGACCGATAACGTTGACAGTGAACGCGACGACGGATTCATTCCGATACGCGCCTATTTCAACGAGCATTACTGCCGGGATATTTCCGGTAAGATTCACGCTACCTACGACATAAAGGCAAAGGAAGGTCAGTTCACCGGATGCCTTGCGCCGTTCGGGTACAAAAAAGACCCGGCGGACAAGAATCACCTCATAATCGACGAGGATACCGCGCCGATTGTCCGCAAGCTGTTCGCCTACGCGGTTGGCGGTCACGGACCGAACTACATCAGACGCAAATTAGAGGACGAGCAGATACCATGCCCGACTTGGTGGAACAGGCAGAAGGGACTCAGGAAGGTCTATTCCAAATTCGAGAAGCTTGATCCCAAAAACGGACGCTTTGTCTGGGACTTCACGACGATTCAGGACATTCTCGCGAATCCGGTTTATATCGGAACGATAGCGTCTCAAAAGTCGGAGTACAAGTTCAAGGCCGGCTGGATTGGAGCGAAAAAGCCGGAGGACTGGATAACCGTCGAGAATATGCACGAGCCGATCATCGACCGTGAGACGTTTGAGCTTGTCGCGAGCAAGGTGAAGAGCCGTAAGCGTCCCGACGCATGGGGAAACTACAGCATATTCGCCGGGCTTGTGAAATGCGGACAATGCGGCAGCAGCATGAATATCCGACGTGCGAACCAGAAAGGCAAGGATAAAATCTACACCTGTTCGCGTTACAACAAGTTCGGCGTGAAGCATTGCAGTCAGCACCGGATAAAGTTCGATACGCTCTATGAGATCGTTCTTGGTGAGATTCAGAAGTGCGCCAAAGCCGCGCTTGCCGATGAAGAAGCGATTGAGCGAGAGCTTCAGATGCGTTCAAAGGGCGGAGCGGTTTCGGAACGTGAGGTCATCGAGCGGAGCATTTCAAGTGACAATGAGCGGATACGCGAGCTTGAACGAGTGATCGGGCGGCTTTACGAGGATATGGTTTCCGGGAAGCTGAACGAGGACACGTTCAACTCGATTCTTGAGCAGAAGCAAGCCGAGCAGGCGACGCTGAAGAACCGTGTCGGACTGAACTCCGAGCGGCTTGCTGAACGGGAGCAGGAAGAAATCGACAGCGTGAGGTGGATTGAAACAATCAAGGAATACGCGGACATCCGCGAGCTTGACGCGACGACGCTGAACCGCCTTATCCGGGTGATCGTGATACATGAGGATTTGGACGGCGAGACTGTGCGGCAGACGGTTGAGATTCATTGGAACTTCAAGGGAACGAGCGAGAATGCGTGAGAACTGAATAGATACCACTTGGAATCAGGGTGATGTCGATAAGTGACGCCGCCGCCCGCTGTGAGTTGTGATTGTTCCTGCTATTTGGGGATGACACAGCTTATGGCTGGCGGTGGCATCATCATTGTGGCACAGACGGTAATCCCACAGCTTACCACACTGTTCTCATAATTCATGGGCGGGATCATTGATAAGATTACTGAATTCATAAAGGAACTGTTGCAGGGATGGGTGCTGACAAACTTTGAAACCATGTTTACCGATGTCAATGACAAGGTAGGCACGATTGCAGGGGAGGTCAGCAAAACTCCCAGCACTTGGAACTCCGGTATTTTTGATATGATAAAAACCCTGTCCGATAACGTGATGATCCCCATAGCGGGCATGATCATCAGTTTTGTACTCGTCTACGAGCTTATTTCTATGGTCATTGACAAGAATAACCTGCATGACTTCAATACAGCCATTTTTATTCGCTTTTTTATGAAAGCGTGTATTGCAGTCATGCTGTTAAGCAAGACTTTTGACATTGTCATGGCGGTATTTGATGTGGGAAGCCATATCGTAAATTCTGCCGCATCAGCGATTACCGGAAGTACCAGTATTGATGTTTCAAGTACGCTGCAGACGATGTTCAATGAGCAGTTTTCGGAGATGAGCATAGGCGAGCTGTTAGGACTGGGGATGGAGACCATGATCGTCAGTTTATGTATGAAAATCATGTCAGTCCTTATCACCGTCATTCTTTATGGGCGAATGATTGAAATATATCTTTATGTATCAGTAGCACCCGTTCCCTGTGCAACCGTAACCAACCGGGAATGGGGAACGATAGGAACTAATTATTTTAAGGGACTTTGTGCCCTTGCATTTCAGGGATTTTTTATGATGGTGTGCGTCGCAATCTATGCGGTGCTGGTGGCAGGTGTGGCAGTAGCCGACAACCTGCATACGGCACTCTGGTCGGTGGCAGCATATACTGTGATTTTATGTTTTTCCCTGTTTAAGACAGGTTCGCTGTCAAAATCTATCTGGAATGCGCACTAAGGGAGGAACGACATGGCAATATCTGTGCAGGTGCCAAAAGATTTGTCCGGTATCAAGACAAAAGTGGCACTGAACTTGACAAAGAGACAGATCATCTGTTTCAGCGGTGCGGCAGTAGCCGGGATACCCTTGTATTTTTTAACCAAGGGACTGATCGGAACATCAGCCGCATCACTTCTTATGATGGGAGCAATGCTTCCGTTCTTCTTTTTTGCGATGTATGAGAAAAACGGGTTTCCGGCGGAGAAGATTTTGTATTTTATGCTCCGGCAGAAGATACTCACACCGGGCATAAGACCATACCGGTCAGAGAACTTATACAAGCAGTTGGAAGAAAAAGAAAAATTACGAAGGGAGGTTCGTTATCTTGAAGAAAAAGCAAAAGGCAGAACCGGAAAGCCGCAGAAAAAGCAGTTATAAAGGCAATAGCAGGAACAACAGTAAAAGTGGCGGTCTTACCTTTTCAGAAAAGAAGCGTCTTATACAGTTAAAGCATATTTTATCGGGAAAGAGTATTGAGAAAGAAAAGCCGACTACCGCACAAAGGACGATCACTTTTGAAAAGATGTTCCGGGACGGTATCTGTCAGGTCAGCCACCGTTATTATACAAAGATGGTGGAATTTTTTGATATAAACTATGAGCTTCTGGAAGTGGATGAGCAGGCGGATATTCTGGCACAGTACAGTAAGCTCATCAATTACTTTGATCCGTCTGTGAAGTTTGAACTGGTGCTTTTCAACAGGCAGGTCAACGAGCAGATGCTTACAGAACAGTTTGACATTCCGTGGCAGGAGGATGATTTTAACGACATTCGTGAAGAATATACGGAGATGTTAAAGAAGCAGGCGGCAAAAGGAAACAATGGCATCATCAAATCAAAATATCTGATTTTTGGTGTGGAGAGCAATGGCTACAAGGAAGCCAAGAGCCGCCTTAACAACATTGAAAAAGATGTCATACGGAACTTAAACAACATAGGAACCCTTGCGAGGGGACTGGACGGAAAGGAAAGACTGCGCATCCTGCATGAATATTTTAATCAGGATACCATGGAGCCTTTCCGTTTTTCATTTAAGGATTTGGCAGAATCCGGTAAGTCGGTCAAGGACTATATTGCACCGCCGGGATTTGATTTCCGCTATCCGAACCGCTTTAAGTCGGGGAATATGTATGGCTGTGTGTCCTATCTGGATATTATCGCACCGAAGTTTACGGACGAGCTGATCAAGCATCTTCTGGATATTGATGCCAACCTTACGATTTCCATGCACATGCAGACGGAAGATCCGGTAAAGGCAATCAAGAAGTTAAAAGCGGTTATTTCCAATATCCAGAAAATGAAGATTGAAGAGCAGAAAAAGGCAGTCCGAAGCGGCTATGATATGGATATTCTTCCAACAGACATCGTGACTTATGAAAAGGACACGCTGGAATTTCTCGATGATTTGAATACGAGCAACCAGAAGATGATCAACATGACATTCCTTATTACCTGTTATGGCAGAACCAAGCGGGAACTGGAGAGCTTAATGCAGAGGGTGTCCGGTATTATTCAGCAGGCAAACTGTGACCTCAGATGTTTACAGTATTTACAGGAGCAGGGCCTTATGGCATCTGCACCGATTGGGTGCAATGAAACCGGAATTGAGCGTACTCTTTCCACAAAAAGCACCGCAATCTTAGTACCATTCTGCACGCAGGAATTATTTATGCCTGCTCCGGCAATCTATTACGGGTTAAATGCACTCAGCAACAACATGATCATGGCAGACCGCAAAAGGCTCCGTACACCAAACGGAGTTATCTTAGGTACTCCCGGAAGTGGTAAGAGTTTTAGTGCAAAGCGTGAGATTTTAAGCTGTTTTCTTATCACAAAGGACGATATTATCATCTGCGATCCGGAGGGCGAGTATTTTGCACTTGTAGCTGCACTTCATGGACAGGTGGTAAAACTTGCCACCAATTCCAAAGACTATCTGAACCCTATGGATATACAGTTATCCCATAAGGGGGATAAGGAAGCGTTAAAGCTGAAATCCGATTTTATTATTACTCTGTGTGACCTGATTGCAGGCGGCAAGGATGGATTGCAGAACGATGAAAAAGGTATCATCGACGAGTGTATCCGTCATATTTATGATAAGTATTTTGAAAATCCGGTGCCGGAAAATATGCCGCTGCTGGAAGATTTATATGATGCCCTGTTAGCACACAAAAATCCAAAGGCGGAGCGTATCGCAAACAGCCTTGTGCTGTATGTGCATGGTTCCCAGAATTACTTCAACCACCATACCAATGTGGACAGCGGCAACCGTATCATGTGCTTTGACATCAGAGACTTGGGAAATCAGTTGAAAGAGCTGGGTATGTTAATCGTGCAGGATGCGGTTTGGAACAGGGTATCGCAGAACAGGGAGCGAAAGATTGCTACCCGTTATTACTGTGATGAGTTCCACCTTCTTCTGAAGGAGAAGCAGACAGCTATTTATTCCGTGGAAATCTGGAAGCGTTTCAGAAAATGGGGCGGTATTCCGACAGGTTTGACGCAGAACGTGGGCGATTTTCTTCGTTCTGAGGAGATTGAAGGTATTTTGGGTAACAGCGATTTTGTGTATCTGTTAAATCAGAATGCCAAAGATCAGGCAATTCTCGCTGATAAACTGGGACTTTCTGATAAGCAGCTTTCCTATGTCACCAACTCCGAGCCGGGAAGTGGTCTGATACTGTTTGACAATGTGGTAATTCCATTTGTAGACAAATATCCGACAGACACCAAGACTTACAGAATTATGAATACCAAGCCGGAGGAATCGGTGCAGAAGGAGGACGCAGTATAAAATGGCAGAAAAAAGACAGAAGAAGCAGGCAGTAAAGGCATTTGAAAAAGAGACATTTTCCAAGGATAAGGAAGTGACTGGAGCAAAACACACAGAACACAGGCAGGATAACACCTTTCCTACGGAAAATCATTTTCATGCCAATGAGAAGCCTGTGAGCAATCTGCCACGGGATGCGAACCATGGCAGTCATAGAAGAAATGCAACTTCTGGTCACAGCGTCCAGAAGTCAGAAGCCGAAGCGGAAAAGGCATTCTTAAAGGAAAACAGCTTCATGCAGGACGAGCAGACTGATTTTGAGACTTCTTCTGACAGTACAATAGAAAACAAGGCTCATGTCAGGGACACCTACCAACGGTCTGAGGAAAAAGGAAAATATCACAAAGGGCGTGTGCAGAGAGAACACGCACACAGAGAGCGTGCAAAGTCAGAAAATACAAAGCAGTCCGATTATGGAGATTTCCAGACAAAGGATGCCACATTTTCGCAGGGGCAGGCGGAAAAATTTACCGACAGAAAAGTACAGAAGGCTTTTGATAAGTCAGAAAAGAACCGCCGGAAGTTACAGAAGGCAAAGGACAAGATGCCGAAAAAGCGGCAGTATGAGATGAAGCGTGTCTTTGATGAACAGACCGGAAAAGCAAAGTATGTTGTGGTTCCGGTGGATGTGGAGAAGCCATTTAAACCGGATGGACTGGGAAAAACTGCGGTTCACAAGCTCCAGACCGAAAATATGTATTTTGTGCATCGCAAGATTGCAGAGACAGAAAAGGATAATTCTGCTGTGGAGGGCGCACACAAGACGGAACAGCGAGCCGAGGATATTTACCACTATATGAAGTATCACCGCAAGAGCAAGGCACAGAGAAAGCGTGACCGCTTAGAGCGATTGCACAAAAAACAGGTTACAGCGGATATGAAGCTGGAGTATGAGAAATTCATCAGTGAAAATCCACATCTAAAGGGCAACAGTCCAAAGAAGCAGTTGCAAAGGCAGCTACAGAAACAGCGCATCAAGCGTGAGTATGCCAAGGCAAGGCGGGTAGGAGCAGAAGCCAAGACTGCAAAGGAAACATTTACAAAGACAGCCAATGCTGCAACCGGGATTGCAAAGAAGTTACAGGAAATTGCCACGAAAAATAAAACACTGATTATCACAGTGGGTATTTTTGCACTTCTGCTCATTATGATCATGTCGGCACTATCAAGCTGCGGTTCCATGTTTACCGGAACTGTGACAACAACGATGGCAAGCACATATCTTAGCCTTCCGGCAGAGATTGATGCAGCAGATTTATCTTTTACAGAAAAGGAAATGGAGCTGCAAAATAAGATTGACCGGATTGAAACTGATTATCCGGGATATGATGAATACGATTATAACCTTGGTGCAATCGGGCATGATCCGTACACACTGATCAGTTATCTTTCCGCAGTCCATACGGAATTTACTGCCGCAGGAATAGAGAGTGAGATTCAGGAATTATTTGATGCCATGTATTCACTCACTACCGAGGAAGTAGAGGAAACACGGACAAGGACAGTCACAAAGACCGGAACCAGAATAGTAACAAATCCGGACGGGACTACCCGTACCGAGGAATACGAGTATGAGGAGGAAGAAGAATATACCGTAACAATTCTTCGTGTCACACTTACGGTCACACCGCTTGAGAGCATTGTAGCCGGACGCATGGACAGCGAACAGACGGAAATTTTTGGAGCCTATACGGAGACAAAAGGCGGCTTACAGGTCTTTGCTTCTCCGGTTGATTATTACTGGTATTACTATATCAGCAGTTATTATGGCTACCGGAAAAATCCAAACACCGGAGCCGAGGAGCTTCACAGGGGTGTGGATATAGCGGTGCCGACAGGAACGTTTGTATATGCGGCACATGATGGAACGGTAACAGAAGCAACTTACGATTCCTATTATGGAAATTATGTGGTGATTACGGACAGTAAGGGATATACCACAAAATATGCCCACATGGACAGCTTAAATGTGTCCGCAGGGCAGAGTGTAAAAAAAGGTGACAATATAGGCAAAAGCGGAAATACAGGAAGCAGTACCGGAAGCCACCTTCATATCGAATGTCTGTATAACGGGGAATATTATAACCCGTTATTTTATTTTGAAGCAGGAGAACAGACCATTTATGGAGAAACAACGGGCGGCACCGGAGGAGGAACCAGCAATGTGATACCGCCGGAATCCTATGATGATGCAACCGTACAGACGCTTATGCGTGAAGCAAACAGGTATCTGGGAATGCCATATACTTTTGGCGGCACAGCTCCGGCTAGTTTTGACTGTTCCGGTTTTGTATGCTGGGTATTTTCAAACAGTGGCGTACATAACCTGCCAAGAACCACAGCACAGGGCATTTATGACCAGTGTACTCCGGTATCAGCGGCAGATGCAAAGGCAGGGGACATTATATTTTTTACAGGAACCTATAATGCAGGACGTCCGGTTACACACGTTGGTATCTACTGTGGAAACGGTACGATGGTGCATTGCGGTGATCCAATTCAGTACACATCAATCAATACTTCTTACTGGCAGAGCCATTTCTATGGTTTTGGAAGATTGAATTAGCGAAGGGAGGAATTATTTTTGTCAGTAGAGAGAATCAATTCACAGCTTAAAAAGGTCAGAGAACAGATAGCACAGCTACAGGCAAAGGAAAAAGACCTTGCAGAACAGAAACAGATGGCGGAGGATGCCGAAGCCATGAAGATCATACGAAAATATAAAATCTCATCGGAGCGTTTGCAGATGTTAAACAAGCTCAGTGAGGATGAAGTCAGAAATTTATTACAGAAACGGGAACAGGAAAAGGAGGTTTCAATCAATGAAAAACAGGAAATTATCGGCTAGGGCGGTAGTGTCCCTTATGCTGTCGGCAATACTTTTTTGTATGCCGATTGGGGCATTTTTTGCCAACAGGACAAATACGATAGAGGTTCATGCGGAGGATACTGCCGAGCAGAAAACGGAAAGTGCAAGTGACGCAGAAAATACAGTTACACCCGGCAATGGCAGGGAAGAAAATTCAGGAACAGATACCGGAGAGGGAAAGACGGAAAATTCCACAGAAGGCACAACAGAAGATTCGTCTGAAGAAACACAGCCTGCCGCAAAATGCACCTGCAAAGAAAAGTGCAGCCAGTATGCGGTGGATGAAGATTGTGAGGTGTGCGCAAAGAACTATAAGGAATGTACCTATATCAATCCGAGCGTAAAAATCACAATCAATACATCTTCTGGGTGGCATAACGATACCACTAAGGTGATAGTCAAAGTAGAAGATACGATAGTTTCCGGTAATTTTACCGTTCAGACAGTAAAGGCGAAAGTCGGGCAGAATGGAAGCTGGACAGATATTACCGAGGATATGTACATAGAGATTTCCGAAAACAGCACTATTTATGTGCAGGTCACAGACCAGAAGGGCAAGACCTATGAGAAAAATCGCTATATCAAGTGCTTTGATTTTACGAAGCCTACCTTAAATGCGGCAGTCAGCGATGGTCTATTGAGTATTCAGGCACATGATACGGATTCCGGTATCAAGGCAATCTATGTCAATGGCTATGAGTTTACCGACCATACGAATGGTGCTTTGAATATCCGTCTGCAACAGTTTGATGCAGGATATCAGTATTTCACGATTTCAGCCATGGATAATGCAGGAAATACCTCAGAAATCTATAAAACAGCCAATCCGTATTACACCGATCCGGAAAACAAGGACAGCAATGAAAAAGATCCGGCACAGCAGCTCCCGGTGGATGCGTCAGCAACCAAGCCTAGCTCTGCAACCGCACAGGTTACAGACCATACCAAGACAGACAGCAATGGAAATACTGTTTCCCAAACAGGCAGTGGAACAACTTCAAGCAGTTCCGCAACAGCAAAGCAATCTCCAAGTACGGGAGATACTTCTAAGGATGCAGACCAGAGCAGTGACAGCCAGACCACAGAAAAAGGCAAGGAATTTTACACAATCCAGACTGCATCAGAAAAGGTATTTTATCTGGTGATTGATCGTGACGGGGAAGATGAAAAGGTATATTTCCTTACCGAAGTCAGTGAAAATGACCTGTTAAATACCACAACGGATAACAGCGAGACACTTCCGAAAAATTCAGCGGCATTGGAATCTGCAATCCCTACCAAAGACAGCGCATTATCAAACAATAATGCTGATACCACAGGAGATAAAACACAGGGAGCAGAAAGTGTTGAGGACAGCACCGAAGATAGCACGGAAGATACAAGTGAGCCGAAAGAGGATACCGCAAAAGCAGATGGTTCCGGCTTTACATATATTTTAATGGGCATTGCTGCGGTAGCTGTGATCGGAGTGGTATATGTTGTGAAATCCAAGAAGAAAAAGGAAAACTTCATTGATGAGGATGAAGATGAGGACGAGCTTGACGAGGACTACGATTATGATGACGAGGAAGAAACCGAGCAGGATTCCGACGAAGCATTCATAAATGGTGGTGATGATACAGAATCAGTAGACACAGACGAGAATGACAATGAAGATAACAACAATGAGAATGATGAAGAAAATGGGGAGGAATAGAGATGGAGCTTGTAATTGCAGAGAAGCCGAGTGTGGCACAGAGCATTGCGGCAGTTCTTGGTGCCACACAGCGTAAGGACGGATATTTGGAAGGCAATGAGTATCTAGTATCATGGTGTGTGGGACATCTGGTAGAACTGGTACAGCCGGAAAGCTATGAGGAAGCATGGAAGAAATGGAGTTATGACAATCTTCCGATCATCCCACAGGAATGGCAGCATGAAGTGAAAAGTGATACGAAAGCACAGTATCAGATTTTGAAAAAACTTATGCATGATGACAGGGTGGATGCAGTCGTGTGTGCTACCGATGCCGGAAGGGAGGGAGAGTTGATCTTCCGCCTGACCTACAACATGGCAGGGTGCAGAAAACCGATGAAACGATTATGGATTTCTTCCATGGAGGAGAGTGCTATCCGTGACGGCTTCCATAATCTTCGTCCAGGCAGTGATTATGACAATCTGTACAAGTCAGCACTATGCAGGCAGGAAGCAGACTGGCTTGTGGGTATCAATGGCACTAGGCTTTTTACGGTATTGTATGGTGGCAAGGCATTAAAGGTCGGCAGAGTGCAGACACCGACACTTGCCATGCTGGTAGACCGTGAAAGTAAAATCATGAATTTCAAGAAAGAAGCCTATTATATGGCTCATATCATGGAAAATGGTCTGGATGCTGTATCGGAGCATATCAGTGATAAAACGGAAGCAGAGAGGATTGCAGGAGCCTGTGAAAACGGACAGGCTCTTGTCACTTCTGTGATAAAGGAAGAAAAGTGGGTGGCACCACCGAAACTCTATGACCTTACCACACTCCAGAGGGATGCAAACCGTCTGTTTGGCTTTACTGCCAAGCAGACATTGGAATATACGCAGAGCCTTTATGAGAAAAAGTTAGTGACTTATCCAAGAACAGACAGCCAGTATCTTTCCGATGACATGGAAGGTACTGCAAAAAATGTGATCGAAGCGATTTTCAATTCTCTGTTATTTGAACAGAATATCATGTTCAATCCAGATATTAAAAGAATTTTGAACAGCAAGAAAGTGACGGACCACCACGCAATCATTCCTACCATGGAGATCATCAAGCAGGACTTAAAGGCAATCCCGGAGAGCGAAATGAAGATACTTTCCCTTTGTGCAAACCGTCTGCTGTGTGCGACCGGGGAGAAGCACATTTATAATTCCACAAAGGCAGTGATTACCTGCAACAATACTGTATTTAAGGTATCTGGCAAGGAAGTGTGGAAAAATGGATGGAAGGAATTTGAGGATTTCTTCAAAAATTCCTATAAAACCGCAGAGGATAAATCGGATGCAGAGGAAGAAAAGAAGCTGCCGGAGCTTCGTGAGGGCATGATGATTGCAGTGGAGCAGACAAAGGTTTCCGAGCATTTCACACAGCCGCCAAAACATTACACTGAGGACAGCCTGCTGTCCGCCATGGAGAGAGCCGGAGCAGAGGATATGGGCGATGAAGTGGAGAGAAAAGGACTTGGCACACCTGCCACCAGAGCTGACATTATTGAAAAACTGGTAAAAGACGGATTCGTAAAGCGTGAGAAAAAGCAGATGATTCCGACAGAGGACGGAATGAAGCTGATCACGATACTTCCGGATGTAGTAAAATCTCCGAAACTGACTGCTGACTGGGAAAATGAGCTTACACTTGTATCCAAAGGAGAAGTTGCTGCAGAGCAGTTTATGTCTGGTATTGAAGCAATGGTAACTGATCTTGTAAAGACCTATCACAGCGTTAGTGATGAACATAAAGCCATGTTTGGCACAGGCAAGGGTGGACAAGAAGTGCTAGGCAAATGCCCGAAGTGTGGTGCTGATGTAGTCAAGGGAAAATTCGGAGCGTATTGTACTGGGAAATGTGGCATGAATGTCGGCAAGGCACTTGGGGTAACACTTTCCGATACACAGGTCAAGAGCCTGCTTCAAGGGAAAAAGATACTTGTAAAAGGTCTGAAGGGCAAGAAAGGCAGCTACGATGCTTATTTGATTCCGGAGAGCATCGAGAAATTTTCCTACACGAAAGACGGTAAGGAAATCAAGGGATTTCAGTATAAATTTAAGATGGAATTTCCACCGAAAAAGGACAAATAGAAGAAAACAATTCCAAAATAATTTGTAAGATTTTGTCGAAAACTGTCATGTATATAGTGAAGGGAGGACTTTGGCATGAATAAGGAAAAAGAAATAGATATGCTGAAAGAAAAACTTGACTATTATACGTTGGTAGCCACCGATGAGGAATTTGATGCCGAGGAAGTTATAAAAATTGTAAAAAGGCTGGAAGAACTTGAGCCGACAGAAGCACCGGAAAAATCTGTCGATGAATTTTTGGACGATTTCTGGAAATATTGCGAGGAACGAGAAAGGGAGGAAAAAATACTAGAAGAATTTCGGAAGCAGAATAGCTATATCTATGATGAAAAAAGTGTGGTATTATGAGAGAAAGAAATTTATAAATCGGTATTTACAGAACTACAAAGAAAGGATACATATTATGGAAGGAAGATTAATAGCATT
>ERZ773136.2886-NODE-2886-length-13574-cov-6.820475_pt1 | contig 13574 bp, 8 predicted proteins | sample MGYA00580855_ERZ773136 | MGnify/ENA primary metagenome ERZ773136 (study PRJEB29015, sample SAMEA2737860) | human gut metagenome | biome: human gut; feature: human-associated habitat; material: faeces | place: China | collected 2012 ... | reverse complement strand
TGGAGCTTTTTTCCTGCAACAAAATTGGGTGAAAAAGGGAGGCTTTTGCAATGAAACGAAGATGGAAGAAATTCCTCGCCGGGGTGCTTTCCGCAGCCCTCGCGCTGAACCTCGCGGCCCCGCTGGCACTGGCGGGCAGCTCGACGATCGGAGCAGCTTGCAGTGTGACAAGTGTGTTTCTGTATCCGGAGTATGTCGGACGGGTCGATGGTGAGAATGTGAGCTGCATTCAGGGTGAGGTATCCTATGACCATGGCCTTTTGACCTTTCACGGAGACGTGACGCTGACCACAGTTGGAGTTGCGGATTTTGGAACGGTCCCGCTGGTCAAAGCCCTCAGTGAAAAAAATCTGAGGCTGGTGGCAAACGGCAAGGTGACGGGCAGGACGAAAGGCAACGGCATTGAGGAAGCAAAAGAGATCGCCGGGGGAGAATACGATCTCACCTATGCCGATCTGGGGAAATATTCGGTTACTAAGCCGATAGGAATTTTGGGCGGAGACACAGGAACAACGATTACAGCCGGGACCGAAATCACGCTGAAAGATTTTCATACGGGCATCGCCGGAGGAAACGTCCAGATCGATGGCACCGTGAACATCACAGGAGCACAGTTCCAGGGAGCAACCTACGGCATCGCCAATTCCACTACCATGAACCTTGGCAGCGAGCTGGAGATCCATGCGGATCGGTACATAGGGAAGGACTGTCTTCTGACATACAACGGCGGCCATCTGCTTATGATTGTGGCGGAAAACGGCGACGGCAATAACATCGTCCAGGGGAGACTGAGCATCGGAAATGACGTAAGCAAGTTCTGGTATCGCACCGGCGCGGACGACGCGTATACGGAGATCAACGTGAACGAAAATTTTGAAAACTTTACTGCTGCCATAGGACGGAACCAGGACTATCTGGAACTGACGGATGTGGACCCGGACCAGCCGGAAAGCGAAAACTATGACCTCTGGGTGGCAGGCACGCAGGTCACAAAGAGCAACCAGAGCGATGTGCTGGGTGACGGCACCGTGTCCTATGACCCGGCTGCCCACACCCTGACCCTGAACAATGCGCACCTCACGCTGGGCGAGGATGCGGAGGAAGGCATTTCCAGCTGCATCGATTCCGACTTGACGGATGATATGCTGACCATTACCGGCACCGCCAGCCTTTCCGATGCCGACGGGATCATGACGGTTGGCCCGCTGACGCTGGATAACGCAACCCTCACCCTTACGGGCGAGAGCGGGGAAGGCGTCGAGGACGCGATCCGGGCAGGCCGCTCTGACGAGGACATCACCATCGAAAACAGCACCGTGACCATTGCAGGCACGAACGCGGAGGGCAACTTCTTCCATTTTGGCATTCGGTGCGGCAAGCTCACCGTGGCGAACAGCACGCTGAACGTGAAAGCCGGCGGCTCGGCCATCGTGGCAAACGAGTTGGAGGCTTCCGGCGCAGGCACCGTCATCACGGCGGAAACGGATGCATCGGAGGAACAGGAGTATTATGCCCTCGAACTGGGACGCCTGATCATGTCTCACGGCCTTGATCTGGTGGAAGGCAAAATGAACGAGAGTAAGAAGGCGAAGATCGCCCAGCCGGAGCAGGCCCCCACGGACTTTAAGGCCTACTGGGTCGTCCGCCCGGGGGATGACCCGGTGGCGACCATGCAGATCCCCGGCCCGATCACCGGCAGCGAGGAGGAAGCCCGCCTCTTTGAGGGCTGGTTCCTCGAAGACGGCACCCGCCTGGAGGATAGCCCCTACTACATGGGCCCGGGCGCGAACCATGTGGGCAACCTCGACCGGGACGTGACCTTCTATGGCCATTGGCGCACCGCCGAGAGCGGCGAGGGCAGCCCAGACGGCGGAGACGGCTTCGGCACCCTTCTGGCGGTCGGCGCAGTCGTGGGCGTGGCGGGCGTCGTGGCCTATCAGGTGGGCACGGAGCTCATCCTTGACCAGCTCCTGCCTGCAGGGGTGGCCGTGCCCCATACCCGCGCCGAGCTGGCAATGCTCCTCTGGAACACCGCAGGCCGCCCGGCCCCGGCCACTCTGCCCGCCTTTGCGGACGTAGCCGACCCGGAGCTGGCCCAAGCCGCCCAGTGGGCCATCGAGCAGGGCTACCTGAAAGCCCGCGCCGACGGCAGCTTTAAGCCGGACAAGGGCGTTGCCAAGTGGCGCGTCATCCGCGGCTACCGGGCAGTGACCGAACCATGACCGTGCAGGTAAAATAGCCCCACAGCACAAGGCCCCGCAGACTTTGAAAAAGGTCTGCGGGGCCGCTGTTTGTTTGTGCGTGGTGTGCAGGGAAAGTTTGAGAAGGCGTACAGCAAACCTGTTCCGCGCATTACACCTCATGTGCTGCGACACACCTTCTGCACCAATGTTCAGCAGGCCGGGCTGGATGTAAAAAGCCTGCAATACCTGATGGGACACTCCAATGCCAGTGTGACGTTGGATGTCTACACGCACAGCAGCTTTGAATCGGTTGAAAGAGCCTTTGAACAGATCGCCGGCAACCTGTGATTTTCGACGTATGAAGCGGAATTGCTTACTCAATAAGTACCTTATGGAGACGGGATCTCTTCGGAGACCCCGTCTCTTTTTGTATAGAAACCACAGATGCAGCCCACTCTATCAAAAAGGGGTGAGCAGATGTCCGGCAAACGGGTATTGGCGTTGTATGCAGCTGTTCTGCTGGGGTTTGCGGTAGTTTTGTGCCGCCTGTATTTTCTGGCAGAGAACCATACCTATGCTGCCCGGGCCGAAGCGCAGAGCACGGTCCGGCTCTCGCTGCCTGCCCGGCGGGGCAGCTTCTACGACCACAGCGGCCTGCTTCTCACCGGGCTGGAAACGCGGTATCTTGCCCTCTGCTTCCCGGGCGAAAACAACTACACACGCCTGTATGCATTTACGGACAGTGCCGGGCAGGCACTTTTGTACCGGAACCGCAACCGCTCCGCACCGTTTCTGCTGGAAGTGGACCGCGACCTTTCCGGGCGCGGCATACGCTGCTTTGCAACGGCACGGCGCTGCGCAGAAGTTCCGCTGTGCCAGCATCTGATCGGCTATCTGGATGCAGAAGGCCGCGGCACTGCCGGGCTGGAAAAGGCGCTGGACAGCCAGCTGGCCGGGACAAAGGAGCATGACACGCTGGTGTGCGCGGTCACAGCACAAGGACGGCTGCGGGCCGGGGAAACACCGCAGCTCACCCGGCAGGACAGCAGTGCGGTGGGCGTGCAGCTGACGATTTCCCGCCCGGTGCAGCGTGCCGCCGAAGCGGTGGCCGCAGACACCATGACCAGCGGCTGCATTCTGGTTCTGGACACGGCCACTGCTGCGGTTCGCGCCAGCGTCAGCGTACCGGGCTATGACCCGGATGACCTTGCCGCAAGTCTGGATGCACCGGACAGTCCGTTCCTGAACCGCGCACTGGAAAGCTATGCTGTGGGTTCAGTGTTCAAGCCGGTGCTGGCTGCGGCAGCGCTGGAGCAGGGCATCCTGCCGGAGTACGAATGCACCGGTGCTGTGGTGGTGGATGGACAGATCTTCCGCTGCGCAGGCGGTGTTCCGCACGGAACGGTGGACATGACTGCGGCTCTGGAAAAAAGCTGCAACGGCTATTTTATCCGGCTGGGGCAGCAGCTGGGGGCAGAGACGCTTTTGCAGATGTCTCGGCAGCTTGGCTTCGGGCAGGAGGTGCCGGTGGCAGGTGCGCTGCACGCCGATGCCGGAAAGCTGCCGTCTGCCGGGGAGCTTGCCCAGAGCGGCCAGCTGGCAAATTTCAGCTTTGGGCAGGGCGGTCTGCTGGCATCACCGGTACAGATCGCCGCCATGATGAACACCATTGCTTCCGGCGGGGTGTACCGCACGCCTTTCTTTGTGTGTGGCTCGGTGGATGAAACTGACGGTACGCCGCTGGAAACGCTTGCACATCCGCAGTCAAGGCGGGTGATGAGTGCGGAAAATGCAGCGCTCCTGCGTAAAATGCTGCAGCAGGTGGTGGAAGAGGGCACCGCGCAGGATGCTGCCGGGCTGGAAGAAGGGGCTGGCGGCAAGACCGGTACCGCGCAGACCGGGCAGTTCACACCGGATGGTACGGAACGCAAAAACTTGTGGTTCGCAGGGTTTTACCCGGCGCAGCAGCCGCGCTACACCATTGTGGTGCTGCAGGACGGGCAGGTGAGCACGGAACATTCCAGCGCCGCCATCTTTGCCCGGCTGTGCGCAATGCTGGACCTTCTGGCATAAAAATGCACGGTTTCTGCTTGCTTTTTTGCGCTTGTTATGCTACTATATATTTGTATTTCTGCGTAGTTTTTGTTGAATTAAAATAAAGGAGCGTTTCAATCCATGTCTGTTATCGAAATTGTTGGCGGTGTGATCCTGCTGATCGCTTCGCTCGTCATCGTTTTCCTCACTCTCATGCAGCACACCCACGGTCAGGGCCTTTCTGGTGCCATCAACGGCAGTATGGGCGGCGCAAACAATGCCCGTTTGACCCCGGCTGATCAGATGCTGGCCAAGACCACCCGCATTGCAGGCATTGTTTTCTTTGTGGTTGCCATTCTGGCATGTCTGTTTGCAGGTCGTATGGCAGGTTGACAAGGTTCGTGCAGCCCCGTGTAAAGGACGGGGCTGTTTTTCTGTGTTATGATAGGATGTCAGCGGCAGTCTGACCGCTGGGCAGGGTGGGGCAGCTGGCCCACGATTGGCAGCGCTGCGGCACGTTGGAGGCTGCGGCCATGGAAGAGCAAGGAGAAAAAATATTATGGCAATGCGCGATAAAATTGAGCACGCGATCCAGAATCAGCCGTGCACCGTCAAAGACCTCAAATCCAAATTCGGCGGGGACCGCGGCTCGGACCGCAAGGTGATGGAGGCTGTGGATCAGCTGGTGCACGAGGCGGTCATCTGCCAGCGTCAGGGCGTGTTCTTTACGGTGCGCTCCGGCCGTGCAGACAAGGCTCTGCTGTGCAAGGTGGTAAAACTGGGCAAGAATTTTGCCTTTGTCATGCTGGAGGACGGCACCAGCGATATCTTTATCCCGGGCCGTTTTACCCGCGGTGCCATGCCCGGCGACATGGTGCTTGTGGAAAAGTTTGAGCACCCCCGTGTAGAGGGCAGCGATGAAGGCGAGATCCTGGCCATTCTGGAAGAAAAGAACGATCTGGTGGGCACTGCCCGCCGCATTGAGGGCCGCCTGAAGTTCGTGCCGGACGACTGCCCGGCCATCTCCATGCAGTTGATGCGTGACTGCGAGGGCGGTGCAAAGGACGGCGACAAGGTGGCCGTGGAGATCCTGCAGCGCGGCAATCGGCAGGAAGATCACCGCGTGGGCGTTGCCATGCGGTTTGGCAGCTCGGACGAAGCAAAGCGCTGCGCAAAGGCCCTGCTCTATGCGCAGGATATCCGCAGCCGCTTCCCGGATAAGGTTCGTGAGGAAGCCAAGAAGCTGGAGAACGCTGAGGTCTCTGAAAAGGACACCGAGGGCCGCATGGATCTGCGTGCCCTGCCCATCTTCACCATTGACAGTGCTGAGACCAAGGATATCGATGATGCCATCAGCCTGACCAAGACCCCGGAGGGCGGTTTTGAGCTGGGTGTCCACATTGCAGATGTTTCCAACTATGTCAAGCCCGGCAGCGAACTGGACAACGAAGCGTTTAACCGCGCAACCAGCGTCTACTATGCCGATCAGGTGGTGCCCATGCTGCCCAAGCAGCTTTCCAACGGCATCTGCAGCCTGAATGAGGGCGTGCTGCGTCTGGCCTTCTCCTGCCTGATGCATCTGGATAAGGATGGCAACCTGATCGATTACCGCTTTGTCAAGTCGGTCATCCGCAGCCGCGTCAAGGGTGTTTACTCCGAGATCAACGCCTTGCTGGCCGGCAGTGCTGACGACGAGCTGAAGGGCAAGTACCATGAAGTGCTCAGCCAGCTGCCCGCCATGAAGGAACTGTACGGCCACCGTGCCCGCCTGCGCAAGGAGCGCGGCTGCATGGATATCGAGAGCGGCGAGGTGAAGCTGATCCTCGACGAGGACGGCCACTGCATCGATGTGAAAAAGCGCACCTCCGGCGAGAGCGAAGCTATGATCGAAGAGTTCATGCTGCTGGCCAACCAGTGCGCTGCCCACTTTGCCCGCGTGAAGCAGATCCCCTTCGTGTACCGTGTGCACGAGGAACCCAATGCTGAAAAGCTGGAGCGTCTGCACACTCTGCTGCAGGCCTGCGGCATCAACGATCACTTTGCCAAGGATGTGCCCACCCCCAAGGAGCTGAGCGCAATTCTGGAAGGTGTGCGCGGCGGCCCGTATGAGCAGATCATCAATACCGGTATGCTGCGCTGCATGTCCAAGGCTGTGTATGAGGAAAAACCCAAGGGCCACTACGGTCTGGTGCTGAAGGACTACGCTCACTTCACCAGCCCCATCCGCCGCTATCCGGATCTGGCCATCCATCGCATCATGACCGCCCAGCTCAAGGGCATGGATAAGGATACCATGGTGCTGCGCTACAGCGACTTTGCCGAGAAGGCAAGCAAGCAGTCCAGTGAGCGCGAGATCATTGCAATGCAGATCGAGCGCAAGGCTGAGGACTGCTACAAGGCCGAGTATGCCCGCCGCCATCTGGGCGAGTGCTACGAGGGCCGCATTTCCGGCGTGACCCAGCGCGGCCTGTTCATTGAGCTGGACAACGGCGTGGAGGGCTTTGTGCCGGCTTCCAGCCTGACCCCCTCCGGTACCATGCTCACCGAGGGCATCCGCCTGTCCGACCCCGTCTCCGGCAAGAACTGGAGCCTGGGCGACACCATGATGATCACCATTGTGCGTGCGGATGTGAACCTGGGCAAGATCGACTTTGAGGTTGCTCCGGCAAGCGCAAAGTAAGCAAAAAGATCAGAACACCTGTACGGCGTTTTCCTGCATAGGAAGAGACTGTACAGGTGTTTTTTGTCCGCGGACAAGAAGCGATGGAAAAGGGGAGAACGACATGCTGAAAAACGAAACACTGCGCAGAGATGCAGATGCCATCATCCGTGCCAGCCTGAACGCTGTTCTGCCGGACGAAGCGGTGCGCCGCGCGCTGAAAAATTTCCGGCCGCAGGGCGGCAGGGTGCTGCTGGTGGCTACCGGTAAGGCAGCATGGCAGATGGCCCATGCGGCGGTGAAATTTCTTGGCCGGGTGGATGGCGGTGTGGTCGTGACCAAATACGGCCACGTGAAGGGCACGATCCCCGGCGTGGACTGCTGCGAAGCCGGGCACCCCGTGCCGGATGAGAATGGCTTTGCCGCCACCCGGAAAGCGCTGGAACTGGTGCAGGGCTTAACGGCAGAGGATACGGTGCTGTTTCTGCTGTCCGGCGGCGGCAGTGCACTGTTTGAGAAGCCGCTGATCCCCGGCGCAGAGCTGCAGCAGATCACGAGCCAGCTGCTTGCCAGCGGTGCCGATATCGTGGAGATGAACACCATTCGCAAGCGCCTGTCCGGGGTCAAGGGCGGGCGGTTTGCACAGAGCTGTGCGCCCGCACAGGTGTTCAGCATCGTGCTCAGCGATATTCTGGGCGACCCGCTGGATATGATCGCCAGCGGCCCGGCGGTGCCGGATACCTCCACCTGTGCACAGGCCCTTGCCATTGCGGAAAAATATCACCTGCAGCTTTCGGCACAGGCCAAGGCTCTGCTGGCACGGGAGACTCCAAAGGTGCTGGACCGTGTTGCCACGCAGATCACCGGCAGCGTGCGGGAGCTGTGCAGCGCAGCAGCCAACGCCTGCCGGGAGCTGGGCTATGAGCCGGTGATCTTGACCGACAGGCTCTGCTGTGAAGCGCGAGAGGCTGGCAGCTTCCTTGGTTCCATAGCCCGCACCCACGCGGGGCAGGGCAAAAAGCTGGCCTTTCTTGCAGGCGGTGAGACGGTCGTCCACCTGACCGGAACAGGTCTGGGCGGGCGCAATCAGGAGCTGGCCCTTGCTGCAGCACCAATGATCGCCGGGCTGGATGCAGCGGTCTTTTCGGTGGGCAGCGATGGCACCGACGGCCCAACCGATGCTGCGGGCGGCTATGTGGACGGCAGCACGGCCACGGCACTGGTGCAGAACCAGCTGAAGGTGTACGATGTGCTGCAGAACAACGATGCCTACCATGCCCTCAAGGCGGTGGATGGGCTCATCATCACCGGCGCGACCGGCACGAATGTCAACGATGTGGCCGTGGTGCTGATCGGAAATCAAGGATAGAACAAAGCCACCGGGAGTTCTCTGCAAAAAGCGGAAGCGGAACGGATGGAGCTGCAGCGCCGCAAGGAACTTACGGAACAGATGTTCCACGGGATGGCCCGCATCGTGGACCGGTTTGTGGTGTGTGATCTGGAAAATGACCACTATGAACCATGCCTTGCAGGATCATGGATTATATGGGTAAAAAATAAGGTGCTGTCCGCACAGACAGCACCTTATTTTTATGGTTTACATGTGCAGCAGGCTGCGCTGCTCGCTGGCGCGGAACTTGAGTGCCGCAGCAATGAATGCCTTGAACAGCGGGTGAGCACGGTTCGGACGGCTCTTGAACTCCGGGTGGAACTGTGCGCCCAAATGGAAGTCACGGCCGGGCAGCTCTACAGTCTCTACCAGACGACCGTCGGGGCTGGTGCCGGAAATAACAAGACCGGCGTCCTGCATCTCCTGACGGAACTCGTTGTTGAACTCGTAGCGGTGGCGGTGGCGCTCCCAGATCTCGGCCTCGCCGTAGCACTCGGCCATCTTGGTGCCGGGCATCACCTTGCAGGGGTATTTACCCAGACGCATGGTGCCGCCCTTGGGAATGTTGCCCTGCTGGTCGGCCATCAGGGCGATCACATTATGCTTGCCATCCGGGGTGAATTCGCTGGAATTTGCATCCTTGTAGCCCAAAACGCCCCGGGCAAACTCCATCACCATGATCTGCATGCCAAGGCAGATGCCAAAGTAGGGAACATGGTTCTCGCGGGCATACTGTGCAGCCTGGATCATGCCCTCAATGCCGCGGTCACCAAAGCCGCCGGGTACGATGATGCCGTCCACATCTGCAAAGGCTTCCTTGCAGGCGGCCTGGTCGGTCAGGTCCTCGCTCTCCACCCAGCGGATCTCCACCTGACTGTCGTTCTCAAAGCCGGCGTGGTACAGGCTCTCCATCACGGAGAGGTAAGCGTCGTGCAGCTTGACGTATTTGCCCACCAGTGCAATGCTGCAGGTCTTGCTGCGGGTGGCAATGCGGCTGACCACCTGCTTCCACTCGGTCAGGTCGGCAGCGGGCACATCCAGCTTGAGCTTCTGCACCACTACCTCGTCCAGACCGCCGGTGTGCAGCATCAGCGGGCACTGGTACAAGCTGGGCATGGTCAGGTTCTCGATCACGCACTCCGGCTTCACATTGCAGAAAGTGCTGATCTTGCGGCGGATATCGCCGCCCACACTGCCGTCTGCGCGCAGGATGATGATGTCCGGGTTCACGCCCATGCCCTGCAGCTCTTTCACAGAGTGCTGTGCAGGCTTGGATTTGTACTCGTCCGAGCCGGAAATGTAGGGCACCAGCACCACATGGATGTAGCAGCAGTTGTCGCGGCCCTGCTCCAGACCCACCTGACGGATGGCCTCGAGGAAGGGCTGGCTTTCAATATCACCGGTCGTGCCGCCGATCTCGGTAATGACCACGTCAGCCTCGGTGGAAGAGGCCAGATTGTAGATGTAGCTCTTGATCTCGTTGGTGATGTGGGGAATGATCTGCACGGTCTGGCCCAGATATGCACCCTGACGTTCCTTGTTCAGTACGTTCCAGTACACCTTGCCGGTGGTCAGGTTGGAGTATTTGTTCAGATTCTCGTCGATAAAGCGCTCGTAGTGGCCCAGATCCAGATCGGTCTCAGTGCCATCGTCGGTCACGAACACCTCACCGTGCTGCAGCGGGCTCATGGTGCCGGGATCCACATTCACATAGGGGTCCAGCTTCTGGCTGGCCACCTTCAGACCGCGGCACTTGAGCAGACGGCCCAGCGATGCGGCTGTGATGCCCTTGCCAAGGCCGGAGACGACACCGCCGGTGACAAAGATGAATTTGGTTTGTTTCTCTGCCATAGAATTTCCTCCTCTATTTTTGTTTTTCTGAATTTTTTCCCTTATAAACCTTTGTGAATTCTTTCAGGTGAACGGTCTTGCTCTCAGCCTCTCCCAAAATGAGCCGGTGAAAGCAAGGATACTTTTCCCAATCCAATATTATACACCCATGTCCTCATAATTTTCAAGGACTTCCTGTGCAATTTCTGTGCGGTCACGACGGGTATCCATGGCCTGCTTTTCTATGTAGCGGTGTGCCTCGGCTTCGGTCATGTGCTCGTGCTCCACAAGGCAGCACTTTGCACGGCTGACCAGCCGCACCTGTGCGATCTTTTCCTGTAAGCGGGCGTTCTCCTGCCGGGCACGCAGCAGGCGGTGGTTGCCGGCCGCTGCCATGTGCATGGCCTGCACAAAAAGGGTGGTGCTGAAGGGCTTTGACAGCAGCAATACCCCCTGCTCGCTCAAGGGCCCCAAAAGCTGCTCAGCCTGTGCGGCCTTGACCAGAAACACGACACCGGCATCTGTTTTTTCCACAGCATTGATGCACACCTCATGCCCGAATTCATCGGGCAGGGGAGAGTTGACCACGATCAGCTCAAAATCCGATTCCGTCATGCGCCGCCGGGCTTCGGCCCCGCTGGGAATGATCACCGGGCGGCTGTAGCCCATTTCGGTCAGCCGTGCAGCAATATACTCGTTGGAGCTTGCACCGGCACTTACAATCAGTGCACGTCCCATTTCCTTCGCTCCTTTCTCCTACACACTCTCTTTTGCAGGGGTCAGATGGCGTTGAAGTAATGGGTACGCTCGTACTCAACAGGGTCGGACGCGTGTTTCAGTGCTTCGCAGCGCTTCAGTTCTTCCGTAAAGTAGCGGCTGGCAAGCTGCTCGGGCAGCACTCTGCGCAAAAATTCGCTCTCCTCCGCAGCCTGCACGGCCTCTTCCAGACTGGCGGGCAGAGTCTCAAGGCTGAGGCCCTCAGCCATGGAGGGGTCGAACAGATTCTTGTTCACGGGGGCAGAGAGCACCATGCGGTTCTCGATGCCGTCCAATCCGGCAGCCAGAACCAGACCAATGGCCAGATAGGGGTTGCAGGCAGGGTCCGGGCTGCGCAGCTCCATGCGGCAGTTGTCGCCCTTTACCTGCGGGATGCGCACCAGCTGGCTGCGGTTCTGGCGGCTCCAGCTCACATAGCGGGGCGCTTCATCGCAGCCAAAGCGCTGATAGCTGTTGGGCAGAGGGTTGGTGAACACGGTCAGCTCCCGGCTGTGGGCCAGCACACCGGCCATAAAGCTGCCTGCAATGCTGTCCGGGGCAATGTCGCCCTCAAACAGGTTGCGGCCATCCATGTAAAGGGACAGGTTGATGTGCAGGCCGCTGCCTGCCTGATCCGGCAGGGGCTTGGGCAGGAAGCTTGCATGGATGCCGCTGCGGGTGGCAATGGCGCGCACGATCTGCTTGAACATCATCACGTTGTCGGCGGTCTTGAGGGGGCCTGCGTGGTGGCAGTCAATCTCATTCTGGCCGTTGCCGCTTTCGTGATGGCTGTGCTGAGGGCTCATGCCCATCTGCTCCATAGTCAGGCAGATGTCCCGGCGGAGGTTCTCGCCTGCGTCCAGCGGGGCCACGTCAAAGTAGCCGCCAAAGTCGATGGGGATACGGGTGGGGCGGCCCCGGTCATCATTCTCGAACAGGTAGAACTCACACTCTGCGCCCACATTGCAGGTGATGCCCAGCTTTTTGAATTTGCGGTTCACGCTGCGCAGAAAGCCGCGGCAGTTGCCGCCAAAGGGCTGGCCGTCCGGCTTTTCCACATCACAGAAGAACTGCATCACCCGGCCCTCGGTAGGCCGCCAGGGGAGAATGGTCACGGTGGAAAGATCCGGCCGCAGCACAAGGTCGCTTTCCTCCACCTTCATGAAGCCGGCAATGGAGCTGCCGTCGAAGCAGACACCGTCTTCCAGAGCTTTGGGCAGATCGTTTGCCAGCACAGCAATGTTCTTCTGAGTGCCAAAGATATCGCAGAAGGCAAAGCGCACAAATTTGACGTTGTTGTCCTCCACAAAATCAAGGATGTCCTGTTGGGTCGAATAGCTCATAATGGTTTCCCTTTCAAATAAAACGCCTAAAGGCCTGCCCTCAGAATGGGAGCAGGTCTTTAGGCTGGTGTAAGAAATAGGAAAAGGAGAATGGCAATTTTAAATTCCGCAGCCTACGGATGCTATTCTGCTGTTACGCTGATGAAAGATCAGACGTAGTAGAGCATCTTGCTGTAGCTGGGCAGAGGCCAATAATCCTCACCGCAGATGGTCTCGGCGTCGTCCGCAGCGGCACGCAGAGCATCCATTGCAGGCAGCACGTTGTCGTGGAAAGCAACGGCCTTTTCTGCCTCGGTGGGCAATGCCTTGGAAGCATCCACTGCATCCTGCAGGGTATCGACGGCGTCGCTCATAGCATCGGCATCAGCAGAGAGCTTGGTCAGGGTCTTGGTCTCACTGCGCACGCTGATGTTCTCGCTCACAGCCAGTTTGGATGCTGCGGTATTGGCAAGCTCGCTCATGTAGGAGTTGACGGCAGGCAGCAGCTGCTTGCGGGCCATTTCCAGCATGGTCAGAGCCTCGATGTTGATGATCTTGGAGTAGTGCTCCATCTCCACCTCGTAGCGGCTCTCCATCTCTACCTTGGTCAGCACGCCGAACTCTTCCATCAGGGCAATGTTCTTGGGCTCGATCAGGGCAGGCAGAGCAGCGGGGGTGTTCTTCTTGTTGGGCAGACCGCGCTTTTCCGCCTCGGCTTCCCACTCGGCGGTGTAGCCGTTGCCGTTGAAGATGACGCGGCGGTGGTCGCGGATGGTGCGCTTGACGAGGGCGATGGCGGCGCTGGTGAAGTCGTCAGCCTTCTCCAGCTCGTCAGCGTAGCCCTTCAGCTCCTTGGCGACGGCGGTGTTCAGGATGGTGTTGCAGTCGCTCAGGTTCTCGGCGGAGCCGGGCATACGGAACTCAAACTTGTTGCCGGTGAAGGCAAAGGGAGAAGTACGGTTGCGGTCGGTGGTGTCCTTGCTGAACTTGGGCAGGACATCGACGCCGAGGTCCATCTTCATCTTGACGGGGCCGGCGTAGGGAGAATCGGAAGCGATGGCGTCGATGACAGCTTCCAGCTCTTCGCCCACGAAGATGGAGATGATGGCCGGAGGTGCCTCGTTAGCGCCCAGACGGTGGTCGTTGCCGGGGGTGGCGACGGAGGTACGGAGCAGGTCGGCGTACTCATCGACAGCCTTGATGACGGCGGCGAGGAAGACCAGGAACTGCAGGTTCTCCATGGGGGTGTCGCCCGGGTCCAGCAGGTTCTCGTGGGTGGTGGACATGGACCAGTTGTTGTGCTTGCCGCTGCCGTTGACGCCCTCGAAAGGCTTCTCGTGCTGCAGGCAGACCAGACCGTGCTTGTCGGCAATCTTCTTCATCATCTCCATCGTCAGCAG
>ERZ773136.2885-NODE-2885-length-13575-cov-6.847189_pt1 | contig 13575 bp, 12 predicted proteins | sample MGYA00580855_ERZ773136 | MGnify/ENA primary metagenome ERZ773136 (study PRJEB29015, sample SAMEA2737860) | human gut metagenome | biome: human gut; feature: human-associated habitat; material: faeces | place: China | collected 2012 ... | reverse complement strand
CATTGCTCAGGCTTTCCATAAGCTGTTCTTCATAGAACGGCACATAGTAATCACGTTCTATGTCAGGACCATAAAGATGTGTATAACCCATCTGTTCGAAGAGGGCTGTTACGGCTTTTTCGTAATTGTCTTCTGTGAATGACATGGCTTTATATTAATTGGTTGTTAGCAAGTTTCTAATTTCATAACCCATTCATTGAACAGGATACATTTTTCCCGAATAGTGTTCAAGCCTATGTCTGAAGCAAGACACGCACCATATACAACCTTGTCATAGCCTTTTATGGCCTTCTTCAATCTTTCAGACGGTGCGGTAGCCGGACCATTGTTTATCTCTTCCGGTGTGTCGGCACTGTTTACCGCACTTTCCAATAACGAGAAATTAAGTTCGTTTTTAGTAAAATTATTTTGGAATACAGCGATATTGCTGAATAACAATCCCTCAAACTCATGTAATTGAATGTACGGTATAAATCTTGAACGCAGATTTTCGTCTATATCCAAAGACATCTGTTCGAAAAGGAAATGCATCCTGTCGTAAATATTACTTATGCTCTTACTTTCCATCCATCCGGGAAAACGATAAGAATCTCTGATACGGTAATAATCCACAAACAATGAAACAATACTGTTTCCTTCATTCAGGTGTCTGACAATTTGTTTCCTCAGTGTATCCCAAGATACAATGCCTCCATTTGAATGTTTGATGGTAGGAGCTTCCAAAATAATATCCTTGGACTGGAAATAATCACGCAACAAGTCATTGCAGAATGCCTGTTCTGTTGGTCCCTCACAAATGATAATTAATCTTTTCATCTCGGTTGCCCTCCTTTCAGGATATTTTGTTTCCACAAGTCGCCCAGCGTATAATCCTCCAGCCAAGACTCCAGACTTTCAGGTTTCAGTCTTTCCATCACCGAGACTCCTTCAGTCTGATTAACAGTAATCACATTTTCGGCATCAAAATTAGTAATCAAATCTGCACTTTGAGTCGCTATAATGACTTGTGTCCCTCTGCTTGCAACCGATTTTATCAGGCCGGCTAGTTTCTGAATAGCCAAAGGGTGTAGTCCCAATTCAGGTTCGTCGATGATGATAACTTTCGGTGGAATTGGTTGCAAGAACAGCGTTGTCAATGCAATGAATCGTACAGTCCCATCGGAGAGGTCCGTCGGTCCGTAAATGGTCGAGCTGAATTTATCTGTCCACTGCAGGCGAACTGTATCAGCTGCACTTACGTTGAAATAGAAATCGCTGAAATAAGGAGCAATGCTTTGAATGACACGTACAATCCGTTTGTAGGTAATGGGAGAATTCTCTCGGATGCCATACAGAAAAGCTGCCAGATTTTCTCCCTTTTCATACAAGTAATAGACATCGTTCACAATATGACTTTCTTTAGTGAACGGAGAGCTTTTTCCTGTGTCATGAAAGTGATATTTTTTTATCTCAGACAGATAGTTCCGGATGTATTCACCTCTTGACAGTCCGTTATAAGATTTAATATTGGCTTCATTACCGAAACTGGCTATATCAGAATACGAGCCATAATATCCTAGTTTCTCTTTTGAAAATACAAACTTGTTATCTCCCTCTTTCAGTTCGAACGAATAAGAGTTGCATTTAAAATAAACAGTTGCACAAATTGTATCCGTAATCTTGCTGCCCTGGAAGAAGTATTTGTCGATGCCTCCTCCCAGTGCTACATATTCCGTGAGCTTTTGTTCGTACAATCGATTCAGAAACTCGAAGAAAGACAAAAAGTTACTCTTTCCCGATCCGTTAGAGCCTATCAATATATTGATGGGAAGCAAATCAAGTGTCAGATTCCGGAAAGATTTATATCCTTTTATTTCTATTTTGTCCATAATTTGATGTTATTGGAAAGTGACTATCGCAAAGATAGTAATTTTTCTCCGCTAAACTATCTGAAGTTTTCGGATAGTTGGCTTTTGCAATATCTCTTCTTGTACGTTCTCAAGAGATGATTAATAACTGCTATTCAGTAAAGATATTATAATTGATTTTCTATGTAGCCATTTATTTTTGATTCTCTCCTAAATATTGATCTATATTGTCTTTAATTTCTTGTAATCCTTCTATTTTAGAAAAATCGAATGTTTTAATCCATGAAAATATAACTTCTTTTAATTTCGGCAAATAATCAGAAACTAAGACATTTTTGTTGTTAAAATCAATAGTTAATGTAATAAATCCAACACTTGCAATAGAAATAAGATATCCACAGCAATAATTTTGATTGAAATCATTTGTAAGTAAATTTAAATTCCATGTTTTATTTATATCTTTTGCCTTAATGCATGCATACATAGCCATAATCCCTAAGGGAGATGTCGTATTGATATAGGAATTAACGTAGAGATCTATATCGAAATTCTTTAAATCTCCATTTAGATACCTAAAATTATTATTTTTACCAAAACCAGAAGCAGATTCAGACGTCATTCCAATAATTTGATCCGTTTTCTTTTCAACCCTATTTACAGTATCAATAATTTTCTTAATATTATCTTGCAGGCTTTCGGCAGACTCGGAATATGATAGTGTAGCTTTTTCTACAGTTTTTGCAGCATTATTCAAAATTTCTACTTGCCCGGCAGACTGGCTATTACTATAAAAGGAGTATAAAATTGTAACTACAGCTAATATAATGGATATCAAGGCAGAAGCTAATGATACAAAATCCAGGACATTCCTATTTCCATAAAAAGCGTTTGAGAATACTATAATACCAATCAAAGTTAAAATACTTGCATAGTATATGTAAGCCCCCCAACTTCTTGGTTGTTTTTGATGTACTCTATATGCAGAAACGCCGATAGCTGCAACAATGATAATCGTGCAACAGATTATCATTGTCTGTAATATGTCTGGAGTTAAAAGTTTTTGTATTATCATATATCCATTTTTTTAATGTTTAATTTATCAATATTCTTTATTCCATTTAGGAAGTTTGGAATGTTTTGCATAATAATTTTGAATTAAGGCAGCTTCATAATATGCTGGAAGAAAAAGTTTCTCGTCTATAATAAACCACTCTATATATAAAGCTTTTAGTTGTTTATCTTCGTTTATCTTCTTGATGAAGAATTTTTCTCTGCGCATATTTTCCTGTTTATTATTTAGACGTTTCTTTAATGGCTGTTTATCGAAACCTCCGTCTGTATGAACTATTCCTCCTTTTCCAATATAAAGTAATTCACCTTCAATGGAGTTTGCATATATTTTATAGACCCCATATCCATTAGGTATTTCTTTTGTTTTTTGTGATAAAGAGTCACCTATTTTAAAAGTGAGATATCCTTGTTTTATGAATTTAAGTTCGTCCATTATAGTCTTAATTGTTAAAATAGTTTATCTTTAGTTCACCTGACATGAGTTTGGGGAGGAGGGTGTCGCGAAGATGTTCTAATTTTATTATTTCTTTTCTATATTGAAAAATCATTTTGTATATATTCCCAATAAATTCTGTATATTGATTTTCAATATTATTAGGTCCAATGAGGATTTTTAATTTTTTTATATTCTCAAAACGTATCTGGGGAAATGTTCCAGAACGTGATTCTGCTTCATGTTGCAATTCATTTATAATATCGTTACTTGTTAGATATTGATATAGCCTTATTGATAATTTTTCATTAATAGCTCGTATGACCATTAGCTTAGTTGAAACTATATATTCATGAGCAGGAAAATTTACAAAAGCATAATGTCTATTGATAGGTCTTATTTCACTGTATAGAATGTCATTCTCTTTTATGCTTTTCTTTGCTTGTCCAGGCATATCTTTAATATCCATATACTTATTGGTCAATACAAATCCATTCTCGATATCTCCAGTATTGAGGAATATTAATTCTCCTTTTTTACAAGGATGAGTTATAGATATACTATCACATAAGTTTCCGAGCTCACAAACTTTCCATCCTTCCGGTATCATCCCAAGTTCTGAATCTACAAACTTTCCATCCTTGAATGGTTCAAAATCTACAAACCAAGACTTGAATAATGCTTGTGCTTGTTGCTCTAAATTTTCATTTATGCGGCGGTTTAGTTCGATTTTGTCGTCAAGAGATTTGAGGATTGAGATTGTCGATTCCATATATTGGGTACTTGGAACAGGTATATCTAAATTTCTTAAAGCTCCTAAAGGAATGTATGGTTGAGATGAACCGCTACGTAATATTGATAATTGTTCCTTTCCTTGTGGCGATGTCAAATAATAGTACAACCACCTACATTTTATTTCATCTCCAATTTTAAATAGTCCTACATTCTTTATAGCATAATCAGTCTGGGTCGAAGATTCTATGCAGCAAAAGCCACAATAGGCTCCAATCATACTTATCAAAATATCCCATTGATCTACTTTGCTTCGCGATATTATTTTTATATAGTCTTCTTCTGATATTTTATAAGCATTTTCGAAATCTATTCTATTTTCTTTTATGTGTTTTGATGTAATCAAATGCTTACCAACTTCTTTTTGCTTTGGACTGTCATGTGTTCCATCTGTTACATTATAGCAATAATCGCAGGCTTTTATTATTTTCCATTCTTCCATAATCCACCCAATACTTTAAATCTTAAACCCAATACTCCCCAACTGTTTCCGAATCTCTTCTTCCAACTGGTGCGATTGCTCAAACATCTCAGACAACTCCGAAGTGAGCCGCTCCATTTTTTTCTGGAACGGTTCGCCATCGTCTTCTGCTTCGGCTATGCCTACGTAGCGTCCCGGAGTTAGTATATAGTCCTGCTTTGCCACTTCGTCGAGTGCGGCAACGGCGCAATATCCTTTCTCGTTTTCCAATGTTCCTGCCTGAAAATCGTTGTACGTTTTAGCAATACGCTGGATATCTTCCTTCTCATCCAGTTCACGTAGTTTGCGGGTCACCATTGTTCCCATCTGACGGGCATCGATGAATAGAATTTTCCCCGTTTGCTTCTTGGCGCGGTTGAGGAACCAGAGGGATACGGGGATACCGGTGGTATAGAATAATTGAGAAGGCATTGCCACAATACATTCTACCAAATCTGCCTTGATGATATTCTCACGGATTGTGCCTTCACCGCCTGATTGCGAAGAAAGGGCACCATTGGCCAGCACCATGCCGATGCGTCCGTGGGGGGAGAGGTGATGAATCATGTGCTGAATCCATGCAAAGTTGGCATTGCCTGAAGGGGGAATACCGTATTTCCAGCGTACATCATCCTGCAACTTATCGGCTCCCCAGTCGCTCAAATTGAAAGGCGGATTGGCCAGGATGTAATCGGCTTTAAGGGTAGGGTGCTGATCATCGAAGAAGGTATCGGCTGCAAACTTGCCTAAATCGGCTTCTATACCGCGAATGGCTAAGTTCATTTGTGCCATTTTCCATGTGGTAGGGTTGCTGTCTTGTCCGAATACAGAGATGTTGTTTATGTTTCCCTGATGTTCATTGATAAACTTGGCAGACTGTACGAACATACCTCCGGAACCGCAGCAGGGATCGTATACGCGGCCACTGTAGGGCTGCAATACCTCTACCAGCGTGCGGACGATACAGGCAGGGGTGTAGAACTCTCCGGCCAGTTTGCCTTCAGCCTCGGCAAACTTTGAAAGGCAATATTCGTATGTACGGCCCAAAATATCTTTTGAATCGCCGTGTTCTTTCATCTGAATGTTGGTGAAGAGGTCTACCACATCGCCCAGTCGTCTTTTGTCCAGCTCGGGGCGGGCAAAGTTCTTGGGCAGAATGCCTTTCAGGCGTGGATTCTCTTTTTCAATCAGGCGCATGGCATTGTCTATGGCTGTACCTACTTCGGGGGTGTGTGCGGCTTCTGCCACTACAGCCCAGCGTGCTTCCTGTGGTACAAAGAAAATGTTTTCGGAAGTGTATTCATCTTTGTCTTCTTCAAAGCCGTCGCCTTCTTCTACAAGTTCATTGTATTTTGCTTCGAAGCGGTCGGAAATGTATTTCAGGAAAATAAGTCCCAGAACTACGGATTTATATTCTGAAGCATCGAGGTTTCCTCGTAGTAAATCGGCTGCTTTCCATATTTCTTTTTCAAAGCCAATATCTGCTGTATTATTTTTCTTTGCCATAAGGTTGTATTATTTTTTTCGATGATTAAATTTTTTATGTCTGCACGCAATGTGCAGGCAAATCATACAAAGGTAAAAATATTACGGCACATAGAAGAAGATAGGGTAAAAGAATTTATATGGCATAGATGTAGATATGATTACACCTATATAAAAATATCTCGACACATAGCAGTCAATATCTCGACACAAACGTGACGAGATATCAGCACGAACGTGTCAAGATATCGTCACGTTCGTGTTGAGGTAAATTTAACTCTGCTTTTACACAAATGCACGAGGCGTCAGACTATAACTGATATTTTACTCTGACTATTAGTCTTTTTATTCGCCTCCAAGTCTACGTGAAATCTCTTGGATAACCACGAAAATTTGCAAATTATCCATGAACAGAGTTCTGATATGACAAAGAAACAATTGGTATATTGTGAATCGAAGACGGGAAATAAATTATTGCCGATCTTTTGATTAAAACTTCAGCATCTTTTCTCCAAAATATCATGAAGTTTTAGAGAGAATTTGTACAAAAAGAAAAAGGAGCTTCCTGATGAATTATAAAAACAAAACGTCCCGTGTGAAAAAGCACACAGGACGTTGTATATAAAGACTATACATTGTCAGTCTATATCGCCTAAGACGAACTTGTGAGGATGTTTTCCTTTGAAATCTTTGAAATACAGTTTGATTTCGCGCATATCCTTGTCTATATCCCCGCTGGGTATGATATACTTGCCTGCTGTTATACATTTCTTTTCGTAATCGATACCGATCAGTACGATAGGAATGTTTGCCCCTAATGCTATGTAATAGAATCCCTTTTTCCAGTTCGGGTTAGGAGAGCGGGTTCCTTCAGGGGTGATGGCAAGATGAAATTTCTCGCTGGCGTTTACTTGCTTGATGACTTGATCTACCATTGAGGTACGTTTGTCACGATGTACGGGGATTCCTCCCATCCAGCGGAACAAAATACCCAACGGAAAGAAGAACCATTCTTTTTTCATCATGAATCCCGACTCACGACCTATGGCACTGATAAACAGCTTGCCGATAAACAGGTCCCAGTTCGTGGTGTGAGGGGCTGCACAGATAATGCACTTGTCGAAATCAGGGACGGAAACTTCAGCTTTCCATCCCAGTATCTTGTGGTAGATAAAGCTGCAAATGGCTTGTTTCATGCTCCTTATTTACCCAGTTCTTCCAATTTTTTGAAAATAGTTTGTGTACCGTTGTTGAAGTCTTCTTTCAGTTTCTTATAGAAGCCTTTTACATTACCCGGTTCAGTATGGCTGATGCGGCTGATGATGTCCTGACGGAGATTGACTGCCTGAAGGAACAATTTGCTCAGTTCTTCACGGTTTTCATCTTTGGCATTCATGCTTTCTACGATACACAGACCTGCGATAAGGTCGGAAATATAATTGACGTTCTTTTTTAAATTTCTTCTACTAGCCATAGTTTTATTGTTTTAATGGGTTAATAAAATAGATTGATTACGGGGTAAAGATAACATTTTTTTTGCATACGTTTTCATATTTCCGAAAAAAAGGCGAAATTTGCCATACCGAAATTTATACACCTTATATAAATTAAAAACAATTATGACAAAAAGCGCATTACAAATTGCAAGAGCTGCTTATCAGCCAAAATTGCCTAAGGCATTGAAGGGTGCTGTAAAGGTACAGGAAGGAGAACCTACACAGTCGGTTGCCGATCAGGAAGAAATCAAGAAATTGTTCCCGAATACTTACGGCATGCCGTTGATTAAATTTGTTGAAGGAGAAGAAAAAGAATATGCTCCTATGAACGTGGGAGTAATTTTGTCTGGTGGTCAGGCTCCTGGTGGACACAATGTAATCTCTGGTTTGTTTGATGGCGTAAAGAAATTGAACCCTGCAAACAAATTGTATGGTTTCATCTTGGGTCCTGGTGGATTGGTTGACCACAAATATATGGAACTGACAGCTGATATTATCGACGAATACCGTAACACTGGTGGTTTCGATATCATCGGTTCTGGTCGTACTAAACTGGAAAAAGAAGATCAGTTCGAAAAAGGTTATGAAATCTTGAAAGAATTGGGTATCAAAGCATTGGTTATCATCGGTGGTGATGACTCTAATACAAATGCTTGTGTATTGGCTGAATATTATGCAGCTAAGAACTATGGTATCCAGGTTATCGGCTGTCCGAAGACTATCGACGGTGACTTGAAGAACGACATGATTGAAACTTCATTCGGTTTTGATACTGCTTGTAAGACTTATGCTGAAGTTATCGGTAACATCCAGCGTGACTGTAACTCAGCTCGCAAGTACTGGCACTTTATCAAACTGATGGGACGTTCTGCTTCTCACATCGCTTTGGAATGTGCTTTGCAGGTTCAGCCTAATGTATGTATCATCTCTGAAGAAGTTGAAACTAAGAACATGTCTTTGGATGATGTAGTAACATATATTGCTCAGGTTGTTGCTGACCGTGCTGCTGCAGGAAACAACTTCGGTACAGTATTGATTCCGGAAGGTTTGATCGAATTCATCCCGGCTATGAAGCGTCTGATCGCTGAATTGAACGACTTCTTGGCTGCTAATGGTGAAGAATTCAACAACATCAAACGTTCTAAACAGCGTGAATACATCATCAGCAAGCTGACTCCGGAAAATGCTGCTATCTACGCTTCTCTGCCGGAAGGTGTTGCTCGTCAGTTGTCTTTGGATCGTGACCCGCACGGAAACGTTCAGGTTTCATTGATCGAAACTGAAAAGCTGTTGTCTGAAATGGTTGCTACTAAGTTGGCAGCATGGAAAGAAGAAGGTAAATATGTTGGTAAGTTTGCTGCTCAGCACCACTTCTTCGGTTACGAAGGACGTTGCGCTGCTCCGTCAAACTTCGATGCCGACTATTGTTATTCATTGGGCTACACAGCATCTATGTTGATTGCTAACGGCAAGACCGGTTATATGTCTTCAGTTCGCAATACGACAGCTCCTGCTGCAGAATGGATTGCCGGTGGTGTGCCTATCACAATGATGATGAATATGGAACGTCGTCACGGCGAAATGAAACCGGTTATCCAGAAAGCATTGGTGAAACTGGACGGTGCTCCTTTCAAGAAGTTTGCTTCACTGCGTGACAAGTGGGCTACTGAAACAGATTATGTATATCCGGGTCCTATCCAGTACTTCGGTCCTACAGAAGTTTGTGACGAGCCGACTAAGACTTTGCAGTTGGAACAAGGTAAATAATTCTGAATAGAAATATTAATATTGTAGGGGCGAGTTGTTTTCGTCCGGATACACTTCATGTTGTGTTTTCGGGGGATTCAGTTCGCCCCTGCTTTGAATAATTCGGTATATATCAGCACTAAATGAGTAAGCAACCGCCCATATCGGTGGTAAATAAGCCACGTAAGACAACTTCCCGAAAATCTTCTTCTCCGCGCAAATCGAGGAAGAAAGATGCTTCGCCTCATAAAAAGAAGGTAGTCAAGAAATGGGAAATACCGACGGGGCTTTATTATATCCTGATGGGAGCAATCACCGTTGTGTTTTTAAGTGCTTTCTTCTATTTCTTCATTCGTCCTTATTCTTATCGTTGGAAACCTTGTTATGGGCTGAAGGCATACGGTGTATGCATGCCGGCGGGTTTTCATATTCATGGTATTGATGTTTCCCATTATCAGGGAAATATTGACTGGCAACGACTGACTCAGACCCGTCAAAGTCAATTCCCTATCCATTTCATCTTCATGAAAGCCTCCGAGGGCGGAGATTATGGTGATCGTGTTTTTCAGGCAAATTTTGATTCAGCCAAGGCTTATGGATTTATTCGCGGAGCTTACCATTTCTATAATCCGAAAACAGACCCGGTTCGTCAGGCTGATTTCTTTATCAATTCCGTAAAGTTGGACACAGGTGATTTACCTCCCGTACTCGATATCGAAAAGCGTGGAGATGATGCCCGGACTCTTCGTCGGGATTTAAAAATATGGCTGGATAAAATAGAGAGACATTATAAAGTAAAGCCTATTCTTTATACTTCTTATAAATTCAAGACCCGCTATCTTAATGATTCTATATTTGATTCTTATCCTTATTGGATTGCTCATTATTATGTTGATTCGGTGGAATATAAAGGCAACTGGAAATTCTGGCAGCACACTGATGTGGGTACACTTCCCGGCATTAAGGAAAAAGTGGATTTGAACATATTCAATGGCTCATTGGAGGAATTGAAATGCATGACTATCCGTTGAGTCATTTCATAAAAAACAGACTATCTGTTCGGTTTTAGGTGAAGTGTTCGTTTTCGGACATTGGATTTGTTTTTTATTGATTTGATTATCAATATGATATGACTTTGGCATATACTTTGTGTTTGAGAATAAAGAAACAAAGTATGTGTATATTATGATAAGAACGTATTTTAATCAAGCTTTTCATTTAATCAGGCAGAATCCATTGTTCAGTGGTTTCTATATACTTGGAACCGGATTGGCCATATCGATGGTTATGTTATTGGTTGTTATTTATTATATAAAGGTAGCAGGAATTTATCCGGAGACTAATCGTGCGCGGATGATGGTTATATCGGATGTGCACATGCAGAGTGTTGATAATTCCAATTCTAATTCGACGGGTCTGATAGCCTACAATATAGTGAAAGACCTTTTTTACAATCTGAAAGGTACAGAAGCGGTTTCTGCTATAGGAACTTACGTGGCAGGAGATGGTTATGCTCAGTTGCCTTCTTCAAAACATCGCATACCGGTAGTTCAAAAAGCAGTGGATGTTGCCTTCTGGAAAGTTTTCGATTTTGACTTTGTAGATGGAGCTCCCTTTAGCGAATCCGATTTTGCCAGTGGCATTCATCACATTGTCATTTCAGAGGAAGTGGCGCAACGGATTTTTAATACTTCGAAGGTGGTGGGCAAGTATCTTACGATAGATTTTGTGGAGTATAAAATATGTGGAGTTGTCAAAACCCCCAGTTATGCCACGGAACTGAGCTATGCACAAGTATGGATTCCATATACTTGTTTTCCGGGGTATGATAAGTATAATCAATACGATGCGCTAGGTGCCTATGAAGTAGTCATATTGGCACGTTCCTCTTCCGATTTTGACAGCATAAAAGCTCAGGTAGATGAATTTACCCGAAAGTTTAATGCTATTTCTCATGATGGCTATAAACTGCTTTGGCATGGACAGCCTTATGCTTACTGGAAAACATTATTCCGTGTGGACTCTATGACGGACTTGGATTTTATGAAGATTTTCCGTCAGATAGGAGCTGTTTTGCTGATGCTGTTGTTAGTGCCGGCATTGAATTTATCGGGCATGATATCGGGACGAATGGAAAAACGTTTGCCCGAGATAGGAGTGAGAAAAGCATTTGGAGCAACGTCTTGTGTCTTATTTTCACAAATAATCTGGGAGAACCTGATTTTGACTGTTATTGGCGGTTGTCTGGGTTTGATTATATCTTATGGAATGGTGTTATTATCTAAAAATTGGCTGCTTACTTTGCTGGACGACAATGTAACGGCGTTACCTGATGGGGTAGGTGTGAGTATAACTCCTCAAATGCTGTTCAGTCCTGTTCTGTTTATGGCTGCCTTCCTGATATGTGTGGTGATAAATTTGTTCTCAGCCGTTATTCCGGCATATCTTTCTCTGCGAAAAGATATTGTGTATTCCATTAATAAACAAAAATAAGAGGTTATGTTGCATCATATATTTAGAAACCTTTGGAATTCGCGTAAGCGTAATGTGTGGATATTGTTGGAGTTGATTGTTATTGCCATTGTATGTTGGATGGTAATCGATCCATTATTTGTTATTTTCTATAATAAGTCGATTCCGGATGGCTATGAGGCAGATGGGTTGTACAGGCTTCAGCTTTCTGTGGTTCCTTCTGATGAAGAAATTCGCCCGGAAGATTTCCGGAAATTGATGGAACGGCTTCGAAGTCATGAGCAAATCGAATCGGCTACTTATGTAGTCAATAACCACTATCCTTGTTCGCGTGGAAACAGTTTTAATAATCTTACTTTGGACACAATGAGTGTTCGTGTTGCTTTTATGGATTTTGTTCCGCACACCGATTTCTTTCAAACCTGGCGGATACGTTCGGTCAAAGACGGTACTTGGGAAAGCCTCGAAAATGCCGAATATACGGTGAATAGTATTTTGATGACTTCGGATGCTGCTGCTTGTCTTTCGCCCGATAAAGATCTGACCGGAGGTGTGGTTTATGCAAGAGATAGTGTTCCTCTGAAGGTAACGGCGTTGATTCAACCGGTCAAAATGAAGAGTTGTATGCAGCCTTATTATCTTCGTCTCAATGCACGTACTGACGGCATTCCGTCATGGGCCTATGAGGGAGGTTTGACTGTCTTTGCCCGTACAAAACCCGGAGTTGCGGAAACTCGCTTCATTGAGGATTTTATTCCTTGGATGGAAGAGTATTTGGCAGTGGGGAGGTTGTTTATCAGCAAGATTGAACCTTTCAGTAAAGTACGTGAGCAAAGTGATTTAAAAGAAGGAGCTACCAGTGAGATTCGTATTAAATATGCCCTTTGCTATTTCTTTCTGGTGAATTTGTTTTTAGGAGTCAGCGGGACATTTTGGTTGAGTACCCGTACACGTCGGGAGGAAATGGGAGTGAGATTGTCTTATGGGGCGTCTCCCGGACATATTCGTCTTTTATTATTGGGTGAAGCCGGTATGTTGACTACCATAGCAGTATTGATAGGTTGTCTTGTTTATTTTCAATGGGTGCTGAAAGATGGATTTTATGTGTTGTCGAGTATGACGCCCGGTGATAATATGCGTTATATTACTAATCATTTTACAGTTCATTTTCTGATAGTGTCGTTGATTGTATATCTTATCATGATGATAGTAACATGGATTGGAGTATGGATACCGGCTTATAATATCAGTAAAATATCTCCTGTAGAAGCACTGAAAGACGAATAATGTTTTTATATTTGCCGTATGAATATAGTAATGAATATATTGTGGATTGTTTTGGGCGGACTGTTTATTTGCATAGAATACATTATAGCGAGCCTGTTGTTGATGGTCACCATCATTGGAATTCCTTTTGGTCTGCAGACATTGAAGCTGTCAGTTTTGGCACTTTGTCCGTTTGGTATGCAGGTGCGCAGTTGCCCCGGCGGTGAGGGTTGCTTGAGTGTTTTGATGAATATACTTTGGATATTGGTAGGAGGTATTTGGATAAGTTTGTCTCATTTAGCTTTTGGTTTGTTATTATGCATCACTATTATCGGTATTCCATTTGGTTTGCAACATTTCAAGTTGGCTGGACTGGCACTTACTCCTTTCGGGAAAGAGATAGTTTAAGTCGTGCTGTCATAGAAAAAGAGTGTGTCAAAACGTGAATAATACTGTCGTTTAGTTCGTAGGGGCGAGGTTCGCTCGCCCGAAAACAGTTTGCTTTGT
>ERZ773136.2881-NODE-2881-length-13593-cov-4.282760_pt1 | contig 13593 bp, 13 predicted proteins | sample MGYA00580855_ERZ773136 | MGnify/ENA primary metagenome ERZ773136 (study PRJEB29015, sample SAMEA2737860) | human gut metagenome | biome: human gut; feature: human-associated habitat; material: faeces | place: China | collected 2012 ... | reverse complement strand
GAAGGCAAGGAGTAAGAACAGCACGAGCATCTGCGGAACGAAGCCGAGCACCGCACCGACGCCGGCTACGATACCGTCTAAGATAAGACCCTTAAGCCAATCCGCACAGCCGATTGCGTCAAGTCCGTTTTCCACAAGAACCGGAATACCCGGAACCCATACGCCGTATGCGGCCGGATCGGGTTCGTCGCCGATCTCTTCGAGCGTCTTTTCCGCTTCGGCAAGATCGTCAAGCGTAGCCGTCTCGGTCTCGACTGCGAGGGTTTCTTCATCTTCTACGTCGTAGGTAAACTCACCGTTTGCCGGTTCGCCGTTTTCTTCGACGTATGCGGCATAGCCGTCTACGATAGCGGCAGCGTCGCCGTATTCTTCAGCAATTTCATTGTATTCTGCCGAACCGATGCCGAACAGATGCCAGCCGTCGCCGAACAGACCGTCGTTTGCCCAATCCGTAGCCGACGAGCCGACCGTTACCATGGATATGTAGTAAACAAGGAACATAACGACTGCGAAGATCGGAAGACCGAGCCAACGGTTGGTAACAACCTTATCGATCTTATCGGAGGTCGAGAGCTTGCCGATGTTCTTTTTCTTGTAGCAGTTCTTCATAAGACCTGCGATGTAAACATAGCGCTCGTTAGTGATGATGCTTTCAGCGTCGTCGTCGAGTTCCTTTTCGGCAGCCGCGATATCGGTTTCGATGTGAGACATGACGTCGGGCTTGATTTTAAGCTCATCAAGCGCTTTCTGGTCGCGTTCGAAGATCTTAATGGCGTACCAGCGCTGACGCTCTTGCGGCATATCGTGAAGCACAGCCTCTTCGATGTGTGCGATAGCGTGCTCAACCGGGCCGGAGAAGGTATGCATGGGAACGGTCTTGCCGTTCTTGGCAGCAGCGATAGCCGCTTCGGCAGCTTCTTCGATGCCGGTGCCCTTTAAAGCCGAAATTTCGATGATCTTGCATCCAAGCTCACGCGATAATTCCTCCACGTTGATCTTGTCGCCGCTCTTGCGGACAACGTCCATCATGTTGATGGCGATAACGACCGGAATGCCAAGCTCGGTAAGCTGAGTGGTAAGGTATAAGTTTCTTTCGAGGTTAGTACCGTCGACAATGTTTAAGATCGCGTCGGGACGTTCGCCGATCAAATAGTTACGGGCAACCACTTCCTCCAACGTGTACGGAGAAAGGGAATAAATACCCGGAAGGTCGGTGACGATAACGCCGTCGTGTTTCTTTAATTTACCCTCTTTTTTTTCTACGGTAACGCCCGGCCAGTTACCGACGAACTGGTTCGAACCGGTAAGTGCGTTAAAAAGCGTTGTTTTACCGCAGTTAGGATTTCCTGCAAGGGCGATCCTCAAATTCATGATTGGTTCCTCACTTTCTGCGTTAGCCTAAGCTAACCTATACTCAAAAAATAATTTGCGGTGTGGGTATGCGGCAAGATACGACCGGGCTTTACTCGATCTCGATCATTTCCGCATCCGCTTTGCGCAAGGAAAGCTCATAGCCTCTGACGGTAACCTCAACCGGATCGCCGAGCGGAGCTACTTTGCGGACATGTACATCCACGCCTTTGGTGATGCCCATATCCATGATACGGCGTTTGACAGCGCCTTCGCCGTGAAGCTTCACGACACGGACATTTTCGCCGATTTTTGCTTCTTTGAGTGTTCGCATTGCGATATCCTCCTGTTTATATAAAATTAAATGTGGACAATAAATTGGTGAAGCCGCTTATATCATGATCTTGCGTGCCATTTCTTCGCTGATGGCAATGCGTGCTTCTTTGACCTTGACGATAACGTTGCCGTCCAACTTGCTGACAACGGTAACCGTGCCGCCGACGACGAATCCGAGGTTTTCAAGATGTTTCTTGACCTCCGGCGTACCGCCGATACGCTTTATGATATTCTCCTCTTCGGGTTCTGCAAAAGACAAGGGCATTTGATTCGCCTCCTAAAATTGTTAGTGAAAGCTAAACCGAGCGCGCGAAAAAGCAGTTAGCCTCTTCTAACTTCATGGGTTAGTTTAGCATAACTGTCTTTTGTTGTCAAGGGGTTATCAAAAAATTTTTCAGATTTTACGATTTCGACAAACAGTGTCGGATTTTGTCGATACATCTTTAGGCAAGATGTAAAACAATACTGAATAGGCAGACTTTCCTATGCAAACCGGCAAAAACGCCCGTCTCTGCCGCAAAGGTCTACTGTTTCCGGTAAATTTTGATGTAAAAATCCGCCATGGAAACCGTCTCGCCAAGCTTTGCCGAATGTTCGCGCACTTCGGCGGAGCTGCGCCAAAAATACGGTGTCATGGCAAACAGATCCGCCGCCTGTTCTCCCGAAAGGCGCATTTCATAGGTCACACGCTGTTCGCCGATCAGCGTAAAACCGTCGTAGTCCGGCGCTTTTTCCTCATTTTCGAGAGCGGTGTCGTATAAGCGTTCCTTGAGTCCGTACAAATGCTGTTTGCCCGGACAAGCCACAAGCAGAACGCCGCCTTTTTTCAAGACCCGGCAGTTTTCTTTGTCGGCCACCGGTGCGAACACCGAAATCACCGCCGACGCGCTCTCATCGGCAAACGGCAGCTCAAAAATTCCGGCAACGGCAAAATGACATTTTTCGCCGTCCTTCTTATTCTTCTCTGCTTTCGCCGCCATTTTGACGGCACTTTTGGCAAGGTCAACGCCATACAGCGCAGCTTTCGGGAAATGAGCCTTGATACTGCGCGCATAATAGCCCTCTCCGCAGCCGGCGTCGATAAACAGGGCATCCTCTTGGTCTGGTCCTTGCGCTGCAAGCGCGTCGCACAGCGCGTCGGCAAGCTTTTGATACGCGCCGGTCTCTAAGAAACGGCGGCGTGCGCGGCAGGATTTGGCGGCGTCGCCCGAACGGTCGGCACCGGCACGCGGCGGTGCAAGGTTGACATATCCCTCGGCCGCCTTGTCAAAGTTATGGTGATTCGTGCAGAAAAGATTTTTTTCGGTTTCTTCGAGCATTTCGCCGCAAACCGGGCAGGTATAGTATGTTTTCATAGCTTCCTCTTATATAGAATGATACTTCATTTTACCACAGATCTTCGGATAAAGCAAGAAAGATTAGCCGAAGTTTTTTACACTTTTCGGATTTTGTCAGAAATTTTATCGCCCTTCGCGCTTTGTCTATGGCTTTTTGCGGAAAACGGCGGTATAATACTCCATGTAAACGGAAAGATTGTAGAATCGCGCGCATATCCTTATAAAAAAGCGATAAGGAGATTTATATGCGTTCGTTTACCTTTGAAACACAAAAAAAGAGCTTTTCCGAGCCGGTCGGAAAAACGGAGCAAAAAGCCGAAAAGCCGTATTTGCTTATCCGCACAAGATATCCTGTTTTTTCTCCCTGCGAGGACGGCGAAAAAGAAAAGCCGTCCGAAAAGCGTTTTTGCGAAAAGATCAACCGGTTTTATGCCGAAAGTGCCGAAAGGTTTGCGTCCGATGTGCCGCCGAAAGACCGGAAAAAAGCGATATTTCTTGCCGAAAAAAGCCAAAAGCCCTGTTCGTTCGTGTGGCACACCGAAGTGCCTTTTAACGGAAAAGAGCTTCTCTCGGTGTTCACCGACATTTCCGGCTTTGACGGCGAAAACACCGTCAAGCGCCGCTTTTGCGCGCTGTGGTCAGTCTCGGACGGCTCGCTGCTCATGCCGAAAAAAGTCTTTTTCACCGGTGCAAAACAGAGAAAAAATGTGGTAAAAATGCTTTGCGATATTGCCGAAAGCAACGCACGGCGCGGAATTTTTACATATTATGATAATTTTGCGGCGATAATAAATAAGCATTTTTCTTTTGATTCCTTCTATTTTGTGCCAAACGGTGCGGCATTTTATTTCGACGGCGGTCTTCTTTCGCCGCGCACCGAGGAGGTAACGGTGTTTGTGGCGCCGTTCGAAAAATTAGAGGGTATCTTAAAAATCGTTCCCGAACAGTAAAAGGTATTATATAAATAGGTAATAAAGATTTTGCTTGCAAATTGGGATTTTTTGTGCTATAATAACAAAAACAACTTTACATGGATTTTACATGCAAAGCTGTATCATAGAGTAAAAACAAGGAAAATAAATGAAAGGATGGTGTGAGATTTGGCAGAATCGGATATGATATCCGTCATCCGCGAGGCAGAAGAGCAAGCCGCGAAAATCAAAAAGGACGCGGATATTCGCGCCGCAAAGCTTCTTGCTGACGCCGCGGCGAAAGCCGACGAGCAGGCAAAGGAAGCGGAAAAAACGGCATATCGCAAGGCGCGTGAATGCGTTGCCGAAGCCGAAAGGGAGGGCGACGCAAAGGTAGCCGCGCAAGGCGCGCGCTTTTATGAGCAAAGCGCCAAAATGCGGGAAGCTGCCGAAGCGCGCGTCGAAAGCGCCGCCGACTTCATCTTGAAGGAGCTGTTTGCGCTATGATCGCCGGAATGAAAAAACTGACGCTGGCCGCGCCGCAGAGCGACATGGAGCGCTTAGTGCGCGAGCTTGTGTGGCTCGAATCGGTGGAGATTTTGCCAAGCGCCGGTGAAAACGAAGAGCTTCCGCCGGGTTTGCAGTCGGTCGACAACGCCGCACAGGCGGCGGCCAATGAGCGCGACCTGCAAAGACTTGCGGCGGCAAGCGAAACGCTCGCTCCCTACGGTTCGGGCAAAAAGGGAAAATATTTTCCCGAAGCGCTGACCCGAAGCGAATTTGAAGCGTTAGACGGCGACATCGAAAAGGCGCTTGCGCTTACCGCACGTGTGGAGGATCTCATCAAAGAACGCGCGGCGCTGCGGGCGAAGATCACCAAGGCGGAAAACGACGTAATGTCGCTTGCGCCGTTTCTTCTGTATGAAGCGCCGATATCGCTTGACGCCACACGAAAGACCGTTCTTTTCAAGGGTACGTTTCCGAGGGCTTTGACCAAGGAGACCATTTACAGCAAGCTCGATGAATCGGGACTTGACTATGCGCTTGAATTTTACGGAACCAACGCAGAATTTGTATATGTGTGCGCCGCGGCCTTAAAGAGCGACGCCGACGCGTTTGCAAAGGCGCTTGCCGAAGCCGGGTTTTCACGTATCTTATTCAAGGACATGGACGGCACGGCCAAAGAGGCGACCGACCGCTTAAAAGCGGAGATCGCACAAAGCAAAAAAGCGCTTGCCGATTCGGAGGGACTGCTTCGGGAGCTTGCCGCAAGCAAAAATCTGCTCGACAAGGCGCAGGACGCATTAAGCGCACGCGCGGCGCGGGAAACCGTGAGAGGAAATCTTGCTCAGACGAACAGCACCTGCCTGCTTTCAGGCTGGGTACCGGACGTGTACCGCGACAAGGTCGAAAAGGTGCTTGACGGCTTCGACTGCTGCTACACCTTTGAAGAACCGAAAGAGGACGAAAAAGTGCCGGTCAAGCTCATCAACAAGAAGCTCGTCACGCCGTTTGAAGCGGTGCTCGGCATGTATTCTTATCCGGACTATCGCGGCATTGACCCGACGTTCATCATGTCCATCTTTTATTTCGTCATTTTCGGGCTTATCATGCAGGACGTGCTGTACGGACTTATGCTTCTCGTGGGCGGCAGAGTGCTTTTAAAGGCGCTTCATGCAAAGCCAGGAAGCTCGATGTACAAGCTTATCGAGATGTTCTCGATCTGCGGCATATCGACCATGGTCTGCGGCGTACTGTTCGGCGGCTACTTCGGCGACCTTCCGTCGGCGTTCGCCACGCACATGCTCGGCATAACCGATTTTCCGGAGCTTGCCGTGGCATTCAACCCGGTCACCAATCCTATCCCGTATCTTGCGATATCGCTTGGTTTGGGTGCGGTACATCTGATTACCGGTATGCTCATCAAGGCATATATGCTTGTCAAAGACGGACATGCTCTTGATGCAGTGTTTGACATCGGTCTTTGGCTTGTGCTATTCGCCGGGATCGGACTTTTGTTCCTTGCGCCGGCAGTCGGCAAATGGGTGGCGATCGTCGGGGTCATCGGTCTTGTACTCACGCAAGGACGCGCCGAAAAGAACATTATTATGAAGTTCTTAAAGGGCGTGCTCAGCCTGTATGACATCGTAAGCTATCTGTCCGACCTTCTGTCCTATTCGCGTATCATGGCGCTCGGTCTTTCGGGTGCGATCATCGCGCAGGTGGTCAACCTCATCGGTACGCTCGGCGGACCTACCGTCGTGGGCTTTATCGTATTAGTGCTTGCCATGGTGCTCGGACATACGCTAAACCTTGCTTTGAATCTTCTTGGCGCGTTTGTCCACACGGCAAGACTTCAGTATATCGAATTCTTCGGAAAATTCTATATCGACGGCGGCGAACCGTTTAAACCGGCAGCCGTCAAAACAAAATACACGGAAATTATTAAGGAGGCAAAATAACATGAGTTTCGCAGACATTTTTACGGGTAACAATCTTGCCATTTTAGGCGCGGCCTGTGCCGCTATCTTCGCCGGCATGGGCTCCAGCAAAGGCGTAGGCATTGCCGGTGAGGCCGCAAGCGGCGTCGTGACGGAGGATCCGTCCAAATTCGGTAAGGCGCTTGTCTTACAGGCTCTTCCGGGTACACAGGGTATCTACGGTCTTATCGTCGCGTTCATGGTCATCAACAACATGGGACTCTTTTCGGGCAATGTGGTAAACTTCACGGTCTCGCAGGGTCTTTACTATCTCATCGCATGCTTGCCGATCGCCGTAGTCGGCTTCTATTCCGGCGTTAAGCAGGGCCGCGTGGCCGCCAGCGGCATGAACATTCTCGCCAAACGTCCCGACGATTTCGGTAAGGGCATTATCGCAGCGGCTCTCGTAGAAACCTATGCGATCTTCGCGCTTCTCGTTTCGCTTCTTCTCATCATCTTTGCATAAACCAAAGATATCGGAGAATAGGGAGTAATCGTATGGCAGAAATCAAAGGCATCGAACGGATAAAAGCGCGTATTTTAGCCGAAGCGAACGAATATGCCGCAGCTAAAGACGCCGAGAGCGCCAAAAAGTGCGACGCGCTCCTTGCAGAGCGAGCCGCCCAAAGCGCCGAAAAGTCCGAGCAGATCTTAGCGCGTGCCGCCTCCGACGCCGAAGCGGCGCGCAAAAACGCCGTAAGCGGCGGCGAAAGCCGCGAGCGGAGCGAAATGCTGAAGCTCCGCGTGGAAATGGCGGATAAAGCGTTTGACGCGGCTCTTGCAAAGCTTGCGCATCAGCCGGAGGACAAGTATGTGCCGGCCATGGCAAAATTGCTTGCAAATGCCGTGAATCTGTCGTTAAAAGACGGCATGAGCGCCGCTTTGTCCATGAGTGAACGCGACAGCGTGTTTGCCGACGCGATCCTTGCGGCAGCACAACCGCTTATCACCAAAAAAGTAACGCTGACAAGATCCGATAAGGCTTCGCCCATCGCCGCCGGCTTCATCCTTTTGTGCGGCGATATCGAGATAAACTGTTCGGGTGAGAAAATGATAGAAACCGCGCGTCCGGCCTTGGAAAAGCAAGTGCTTGACGTCTTGTTTGCAAAATAAGGAGGAGAGCGTCTTGCGTAAAAGAAAATGGCGCGATACCGACTTTTTGTATGTTTCCACCCGGCTTCGCGCAGCGTCCTCTTCGGAACTGACAGCCGAAAAATTAAACCGGATGCTTGACGCGCCGACTTTTGCCGAAGCGTTTTCACAGGTCTGCGACCTGTACGGCGCGGATGAAGAAATACGCGCGTCGGGCAACTATGAGGCGCTTCTTGACAAAGCGCTTGCGGACGCATTTGCGCTTGCGGTCGAACTGATTCGCGGCGTGATTCGCGAAAAAGACGGCGAAAGCGCACCTGAAATTCTGCTTGCGCCGTTCCGGTATGTGTATGACGGACAGAATTTAAAAGCGCTCATCAAATGCGAAGCGCTTGAGAGGGACGCGCGTCCGCTGCTTACGGAAAACGGCTCGATCGACGTCGAAGACGCGCTTAAGGCCGCGTCGGAGCATGAATACGGCGCTTATCCCGCGCCGCTTGCCGCGGCAGCCGTCGAAGCGCGCACAGCGCTTGCCGAAACAGGCGAGCCCGGACAGGTGGATATAATCCTCGACAGAGCGATCTTTGCGGCCATGGCAGCTGCGGCGGAAGAAAGCGGACTCGAATATCTGAAAGAGCTTGTGCGTGTTAAGACTGACAGCGCCAACATCGGCATTTTTCTTCGCTGCGTCCGGCAGCAAAAATCGCGCGCGTATTTTGAAAAGCTCTATCTGACCGGCGGTGCGCTCGACAAGGACTTTTTCCTTTCGAATGACGGCGAAACCTCCGAAAAGCTGCTTGCGGCTCTGGCGTTTACCGCCTACAGCGAGCTTTCGGCCTGCACGGACGCGTCCGAGGCGGCGCGCATGTGCGAAAATCTGTACGCCAAACAGGCTTACAGCGCAGAAAAGATCGCTTTCGGTCCCGAGCTTATCGTCTGCTTCCTCGTCCGCAAGGAATATGAGGTCAAAAATTTGCGCATTCTGCTTGCCGGCAAGAGCTGCGGCCTTTCGGCCGACCGTATCAAGGAACGCTTACGGGGGTATGACGCATGAGTGAAAATTTGCAGACAAACAGAAAAATCGGCGTGATCGGCGACAAAGACAGCGTACTTGGCTTCATGGCGGTCGGCTTTCGCGTGTTTATGACAGACGACCCGAAAAAGGCCGCGGAAATCCTCGAAAACGCCATCGACAGCGGCTTTGCCGTGATGTACATTACGGAAGACCTGCTTGCCGAGATTCCGGAAAGCTATGAAAAATATAAGACCGAACCAATGCTTGCCATCATTCCCATTCCGTCCAAAACGGGCGCTCTCGGAATCGGCATGGCTAACATCAAGCGTTCGGTGGAAAGAGCCGTCGGCGCGGATATCTTAAAAGATTAGTACGTGTCACGAAAGAGGGTAACAGAAAATTATGATACAAGGAACCATTATCAAGGTTTCCGGACCGCTTGTCGTGGCAGGCGGCATGAGAGAAGCCAATATGTTCGACGTGGTACGCGTCGGAAAAGCGCGTCTTATCGGTGAGATCATCGAAATGCGCGGCGACCGCGCGTCCATTCAGGTTTATGAGGAGACCGCCGGCATCGGTCCGGGCGATATCGTGGAATCCACCGGCGAACCGCTTTCGGTCGAGCTGGGGCCGGGTCTTGTGACCGGTATTTACGACGGTATCGAACGTCCGCTTGAAAAATTATACGAAATGGCCGGTACCAATCTGCCCAAAGGCGTGGATTGTCCGGCCCTGTCCAGAGAAACAAAATGGCATTTTGTCCCGACCGCAAAGCCGGGTGAAAAGTGCGAGCCAGGCTCAATCTTAGGCTATGTGGACGAGACCGAGGTCGTGCGCCACAAGATTATGGTGCCGCCCAAAATATCCGGTACGCTTGTCGAATTAAACGAGGGCGATTATACCGTTACCGACAAGATCGGCACGCTTCGCACCGATAAGGGCGAAGAGGTAAAACTCACGCTTATGCAGAAATGGCCGGTACGCGTGGCGCGTCCGTTTGACAAGAAATTGCCGCCGTATGAGCCGCTTATCACCGGTCAGCGCACCATCGACGGCATGTTTCCGATCGCAAAAGGCGGTACCGCCTGCATTCCGGGGCCTTTCGGAAGCGGAAAGACCGTCACCCAGCATCAGCTTGCCAAGTATTCCGACGTTGACTTAGTCGTCTATATCGGCTGCGGCGAACGCGGCAACGAAATGACCGACGTTCTTCGCGAATTTCCGGAGCTGAAAGACCCGCGCAACGGCAAATCGCTCATGATGCGTACCGTGCTTATCGCAAATACGTCCGATATGCCGGTTGCCGCGCGTGAAGCGTCCATTTATACCGGTATCACCATTGCCGAATATTTCCGCGATATGGGCTATTCGGTCGCCGTCATCGCAGACTCCACCTCCCGTTGGGCGGAAGCCTTGCGCGAAATGTCGGGACGTTTGGAAGAAATGCCCGGCGAAGAGGGTTATCCGGCCTACCTTACCAGCCGGCTTGCCCAGTTCTACGAGCGTGCCGGAAAAGTCGTATGCCTCGGCGGCGACAACCGTGTGGGAACGCTTAGCGCCATCGGCGCAGTCAGTCCTCAAGGCGGCGATATTTCCGAACCGGTCACTCAAGCCACGCTTCGTATCGTCAAGGTGTTCTGGGGACTTGACGCGTCGCTTGCCTATCGCCGTCACTTCCCGGCCATCAACTGGCTGAACTCCTATTCGCTGTATAAAGACCGCCTTTCCGACTGGTTCTCGCAGAACGTCGCGCCCGATTGGATGCAGACCACCGGCGAAGCCATGAAGCTGCTGCAGCAGGAAAGCGAACTCAATGAAATTGTAAAGCTCGTCGGCGTGGACGCGCTTTCACCGTCCGATCGTATGGTTCTCGAAGCCGCGCGTTCGATACGCGAGGACTTCTTACAGCAGGATTCCTTCTCGGACACCGATTCCTACACACCGTTAAGCAAGCAATATGGACTGTTAAAGACCATTCTTGCATTTTACGAAAAGACCAAAGCCGCCGTCGGAAACGGCGCGGACGCCGAAAAGATATCCGAGCTGCCTGTCCGAGAGGATATCGGACGTTTGAAGAACATCGCGCCCGACGGCTTTGACGCCGCCGCCAAGACGGTCCTCGAAAAGCTCGACGACCAGCTTGCCGCACTCACAAATCCGGATGAGAAAGGGGATATGTAACCGTGCAGCCGATCAAAGAATACAGAACCATCGAAGAGGTCGCAGGCCCTTTAATGCTCATCAAAAAGGTCGAGGGCGTCAAGTATGACGAGCTCGGCGAAATCGAACTGCCGGACGGCTCGGTACGCCGCTGCAAGGTGCTTGAGGTCAACGGCGAAAATGCGCTTGTACAGCTATTCGAAAGCGCCGCCGGCATAAACCTTGCCCACAGCAAAGTGCGCTTTTTGGGACACGGCACCGAGCTTGCCGTTTCAGGCGATATTTTGGGACGCGTATTTGACGGTATGGGTTCGCCTATCGACGGCGGTCCTGCCATTATTCCCGATAAAAGCCTTGATATCAACGGCACGCCGATCAATCCCGCGGCACGCAACTATCCGTCGGAATTCATTCAGACGGGCGTATCCACCATTGACGGCTTAAACACGCTTGTGCGCGGTCAAAAGCTGCCGATCTTCTCGGCCTCCGGCCTGCCGCATGCAAACCTTGCCGCACAGATTGCCCGTCAGGCAAAGGTGCTCGGCACAGAGTCGAATTTCGCCGTTGTGTTTGCCGCCGTCGGTATCACGTTTGAAGAAGCGGATTTCTTCATTTCGGATTTCCGCCGCACCGGTGCGCTTGACCGCACGGTGTTATTTGTCAACCTTGCGTCCGACCCGGCTATTGAGCGTATTTCCACGCCGCGTATGGCGTTAACGGCCGCCGAATATCTGGCGTTCGAAAAGAACATGCATGTGCTTGTCATCATCACGGACATCACCAACTATGCCGAAGCACTGCGCGAGGTCTCCGCCGCGCGTAAGGAAGTGCCCGGCCGCAGAGGTTATCCGGGTTATCTGTATACCGACCTTGCCACCATGTACGAACGCGCAGGCCGAAAGCTCGGCTGCGACGGCAGTATCACCATGATCCCGATTTTAACCATGCCGGAGGACGATAAAACGCACCCGATTCCCGACCTTACCGGCTATATCACCGAGGGACAGATCATCCTGTCGCGCGATATCTACCGCAAAGGCTATCTGCCGCCGGTAGACGTACTGCCAAGCCTTTCACGTCTGAAGGACAAGGGTATCGGCAAAGGAAAAACGCGCGAGGATCACGCAAATCTCATGAACCAGCTCATTGCCTGCTATGCGCGCGGCAAGGAAGCGTTAGAGCTTATGGTCGTGCTCGGCGAAGCGGCGCTCACGCCGATCGACCGGCTGTACGCCAAATTCTCCGAGGAATTCGAAAAGCGCTATGTCAACCAAGGCTTTGAGGAAAACCGCTCGATCGAGGACACCTTGAATCTCGGCTGGGAGTTGCTCACCATTCTTCCTAAGAGCGAACTGAAGCGTATCAAACCGGAATTCCTCGAAAAATACTACAAGGAACCGAAAAAGAACGCGGAATGAAAAACTTTGCGATAAGGAAAGCAGGTGAAACCACTTGGCAGAGATCTTAAACGTCAATCCGACGCGTATGGAGCTTGGAAAGCTGAAAAAGCGGCTTGCCACGGCCCGGCGCGGTCATAAGCTGCTCAAAGACAAGTGCGACGAGCTTATGAAGACCTTTTTGGAATGCGTGCGCGAAAACAAGGAGCTTCGCCGCAAGGTGGAGGTCTCTCTTGCCGATGTTCACGCAAGCTTTACGGTCGCGTCGGCTCTCACCTCGGAAAAGGTTTTGGAAGAATCGCTCATTTATCCCAAAACCGAAACAGAGCTTTCGGTGTCCACGCGCAATATTATGAGCGTCAATGTGCCGGAATACGAATTCCACCGCACGGAACAAGCCGACGGCCTTTCCAACTACGGCTTTGCTTTCACGACCGGCGAGCTTGACGAGGCCGTGGAGGCGCTTGACGCGCTTACACCGCAGCTATTAAAGCTTGCCGAAGCCGAAAAGCGTTCGCAGATGTTAGCCGAGGAGATCGAAAAGACCAGACGGCGCGTCAACGCGCTCGAATATACCATGATTCCGCAGCTCGAAGCCACCATTCGGGTCATTACCATGAAGCTTGGCGAAAACGAGCGCGGCAATCTGACGCGACTTATGAAAGTCAAGGATATGATGGTCAAGCAAACGCTTGAAAATGCAAAAGCCGCCGAATAAGGCGGCTTTTGCCGGTTGTATCCGCCGTCCGCAAAAGGAGGATCTTACATGAAAAACGAACATACGGTACTTTATCAGCTCACCGAAACCAGTCCGTTTATGATGTCGTTTGTGGTCGTCACCAAGCAAAACAACGCGATCATCATCGACGGCGGCATGGAAGCCGATATGCCGCTCTTAAAAAAATATGTCGGTAACCGTCATGTTTCCGCCTGGATCTTAACGCATGCGCACAGCGACCATATCGACGGTTTTGTTTCGGAAATGCGCAAAAACGGCGGCAAAGACTTTGATATCGAGAAAATCTATTACAATTTTCCGCCGTACAGCCTGATCGAAAAGCACGATGTGCCGGATTATGATTATTTCAAGAGCGAGCTTGACGAAATGCTTCCGGCCTTTAACGAGGTTCTGCCGTTATTCCGGGACAAAACGCATATCGTTACGCAGGGCGAATCGATACAGATCGACGAGGTAAAGATCGATTTTCTCTTTACCTATCATCCCGACTTAGTAGCCAATCTCATGAATGACAGCTCTCTTGTGTTTAAGCTCACAACGCCGAATACAAGCGTGCTGTTTTTAGGCGACCTCGGCCCGGAGGGCGGCGACAAGCTGTACGAGGAATCCATGCACTTGTTAAAAGCCGACATAGTGCAGATGGCGCATCACGGCCACATGAACTGCGGCATGGAGGTATATGCCGCCATTCGTCCGGAGGTCTGCCTTTGGTGTTGCGCGGATTGGCTGTACAATGAACCGGCGTTCTGCGGAAAACTGGCCGACCGGGCATTTTT
>ERZ773136.2868-NODE-2868-length-13658-cov-3.198633_pt1 | contig 13658 bp, 12 predicted proteins | sample MGYA00580855_ERZ773136 | MGnify/ENA primary metagenome ERZ773136 (study PRJEB29015, sample SAMEA2737860) | human gut metagenome | biome: human gut; feature: human-associated habitat; material: faeces | place: China | collected 2012 ... | reverse complement strand
GGGCTTGCGATATCGATGAGTCTCTTATGAGTTCTCTGCTCGAACTGCTCTCTGGAATCTTTGTACTTATGAACGGCACGAAGAATTGTTACTACTTCCTTCTTAGTTGGAAGAGGTACCGGACCGCTAACCTTAGCTCCTGTCTTCTTTACCGTATCAATAATTTTACCAGCTGCATGATCGATCTGATTGTGGTCATACGCCTTAAGTGTAATTCTCATTACCTTTGTTGCCATAAAAAAAGCCGCCTCCTTTTCGCACTTTCACGGACATTACTGATCTTGGCTCTTCGCCATGTCCGCCTGTTTCAGCGCAACAAGTGGTGACTGTACACTCATCCGGGTGTGTCCTGTCGGTTTACAAATTATACAGAACTCTTCCCGTGTTTTCCGGGCATATTCTTACAAATATGCTCTACAGAATATTGGATTTTCGTACAGTGACTTGTCGCCAATTCTCAACTTGACATTCGCTCCACGGAAAACCTCTTATCCGTTACCAGGTAAGAGCAACCTCACGCTTCTACGCTATCATGTCACAGCATTTATTACTATACTATATTTTTCAAGGGTTTGCAAGCATTTTTTTACATTTTTTTATTTTTTTCTCAAGCACAGTTTCAAGCGAAACAAAATGCTCTGTTACAGACATTTTGAAAAGCAGAGAATCTTTTCAATTTGTGTTTCTTCTTATTATAATATAGAAAAAAACCGAGCTGTGAGAGACCCGGCTTTACGGTCGACGTTACCTTTGGCGTTTCGGTCGGTTTCACAATCAGTGTGCCCCACTCAATGCCATCGATCGTAAATGTCACTTCAAGTTTCCTCTGCTGCCCCTTCCTTTGTTCCCTGAATGTTGCCTGTAAGTCCCAATACCATTGCAACCGCCAAAAACATCGACAAAATCTTTTTTGTCTGTTTTTTCATTTCACTTTGCGCATATGAACGTGTCAAAAGCACTCAATATAAATAGAAATCATGATTTTCAAAAAAGCACCGCCCCGGCAGCAAGCACTCAGCTCACTGCCAGGGCGGTTATGTTAGTTTGATTGCGTGCAATCCTCATCACACTTCGGAAGTCTCCTCCTCATCAGCAGACTCCTCCATAAACCTCTCATATCGTTCTAAAACAATCGTCTGAAAACGCTCACGCGTTTCCCGATTGATCGGATGCGCTACATCGCGAAATTCTCCATCGCCAGATCGACGACTCGGCATGGCAATAAACAATCCTTTCTCACCTTCGATAACTTTAATGTCATGTACAACAAATTCATTATCCAACGTGATTGATACAACGGCTCGCATCTTACCTTCTTTCGTAATCTTGCGTATCCTAACATCTGTTATCTGCACTCCCTGTAACCTCCTTTGGTTATTTTTCTGTGCATCATCACATCTTTACTATTCCCCTATTTCTTGAAAAGAATTCTCCTTTCTACAGTGCGTATCTCTCATTCTTCTCAACTACAATGCGAATCTTACCATCCTCTGATGTATAATTTGTATTGGCACGAATCGTATCTCTGCTTTCAACGATGCAATTCTCAATATGTGTATTATCACCAATGTAAACATCATTAAGGATGATCGAATTTTTGATGGTGCAATTATTTCCAATATATACTTCCTTGAACAAAATGGAATTTTCAACAGTTCCATTAATGATACATCCACTGGAAACCAAACTGTTCTTCACATTTGATCCAACATTATATTTAGCCGGAGGAAGATCCTCAACTTTCGAATAAATGTCCGGATATTGACGGAAGAAATAATCCCTAATATCTTTGTTCAGGAAATCCATATTCGTGTTGTAATAAGAATCCACCGAAGAAATATTGCTCCAGTAGGAATCCATTGGATATGCATATATCTTCTTCACATTCTTATAACGGATCAATATATCCTTCACAAAGTCATAACGCTCTTCCTGCATAGATTTCTCGATCAGCTCGATCAACATACGACGGCGCACAATATATACACCGGTCGAAACAGTGGATGTTTCGGCATTGATCGGTTTCTCCTCAAAATCCGTGATCCTGCCGTCACCGTCAACACGGAGCACACCAAAGCGGCTTGGATCATCTTTGTCGGTTACATCTGCAGTTACAACAGTAAAATCTGCTTTTTTTGCAATATGGAACTCCAACACTTTATTGTAATCCATCTTATACACGCCATCGCCCGAAGCGATCACAACGTATGGCTCATGACTGTTCTTCAGAAAACTCAGGTTCTGCGCCATCGCATCCAATGTTCCGCGATACCAATAACTGTTTTCCGGCGTCGTTGTCGGCGTGAATACATACAGACCGCCCTGCTTTCTTCCGAAATCCCACCATTTTGAAGAATTCAAATGTTCATTCAGCGACTTTGCATTATATTGCGTAAAAACCGCAACTTTCTGAATGTGAGAGTTACTCATGTTGCTTAGTACAAAATCTATGCTGCGAAACCCTCCCGCGATCGGCATTGCTGCCGTTGCACGTTTATTGGACAATTCACGCATTCTGCTATTATTACCACCTGCTAATACTATTCCAATCGCTCTCATTATCTGTCACCTACCTTAATCAAAGTTTCACCGCCTGCAAGAACTCCGTCCGGATAATCTGATGGTTCCGTAACGCCTTTGATCGCTGTGTTTTTACCGATCTGCACGCCATCCGGAATCACGCTGTCTTCACCAATCGTTACAAGACCAAATGCATACACATCCGGTTTAACCTTATTTGGCAGCTCTTCTCCGACACCAAGCTTACAATCTTTGCCAACAGTTACATTCTCAGCGATAATCGACTTATCGACTATCGTTCCCGCTTTGATCGTAGTAGAACTCATAATAATAGAATCCCGCACAATCGCACCCGGCTCGATCGTAACACCCGAACCGATAACAGAGCTATGTACCTCTCCGTATATCTCTGATGCTTCACCAATGATCGCCTTATCAACGATGGCATCCTCTGCGATATACTGAGGTGGAATGCGATCACTCTTCGTATAGATCTTCCAAAATTCTTCATACAGATTGAAGACCGGAATGAGATCGATCAACTCCATGTTTGACTCCCAATATGAGCCAAGCGTTCCAACATCTTTCCAATAGCCATTGTATTCGTATGCAAAAATACGATCACCTTTCTCATGGCAATATGGAATAATGTGTTTACCAAAGTCACATGCCGGCTGATCCTTTAACTTGATCAACGCTTCACGAAGCACCGGCCAAGAGAAAATGTAGATACCCATCGAAGCAAGGTTGCTGCGAGGATGCTCCGGTTTCTCCTCAAATTCCTGAATCTGCTTATTCTCATCTGTGATAACAACGCCAAAACGACTAGCCTCTTCCATCGGAACCGGAATCGTTGCAAGCGTTACATCTGCCTTGTTTGCTTTGTGGAAATCAAGCATCACTTCATAATCCATTTTGTAAATATGGTCACCGCCCAAAATCAGCACATAGTCCGGGTTGTAATATTCCATATATCGCAAATTCTGATATATAGCATTCGCTGTACCTGTATACCACTCACTGCTGGTACTCTTCTCATATGGCGGCAAAATAGAAACGCCACCTACATTACGATCCAAATCCCAAGGAATACCAATTCCAATGTGTGTGTTCAGGCGTAGCGGCTGGTACTGTGTCAGCACACCGACTGTATCTACTCCCGAATTAATGCAATTGCTCAATGGAAAATCGATAATACGGTACTTCCCACCAAACGCTACCGCTGGTTTAGCAACATCAGCAGTCAGAACCCCCAACCTGGATCCCTGTCCACCTGCCAGTAACATTGCTATCATTTCTTTCTTAATCACGCAATCACCCCTTACTATGTATTTCTTAATGATTTAAGTATATCACAACCACTGTAAAATGTGAACAAATTTCATAAATTTTCTTTTGAAAATTGATATTTTTTATACATTTCATACAATTTTTTGCATAAAAAACCCTTATTTGACGAGTTTTTTACATTGTCCACCAGCTTTGTTTCAATTTTTAACAAATTATTTCTAAACTGTAAACACTATTTAATTTGCTTTTTTGCATTTGTGTTCTATAATAATAGAAAAGACTGACACAAGGATTGGTTCGCTGGAGCACATTTCTTGCAGGCAGGCCAATTTTACAAAATATGCCGCCCCACTTTTGGACGGCTTTTATATGGAGGGAATTATGTATCAAATTCAATTAACCAAACCATGTACTGCATATTTTATAGGCATCGGAGGCATCAGCATGAGCGGTTTTGCTGAGCTGTTACACGATGCCGGCTTTACCGTAAAGGGCTCCGACGCAAACCGCAGCAAAATTACAGAGCATTTACAATCCTTAGGAGTGGAAGTATTGTATGGTCAAAAAAGCAATAACATCACTTCCGACATTGACTTTGTCGTATACACCGCCGCTATTCATCCGGACAATCCCGAATTTCGCGCCGCCAAAGAAATGGGACTTCCTATGATGGAGCGTGCCGAAATGGTTGGGCAGGTCATGAAAAACTATACGAATGCCATTGGCGTTTCCGGTACACACGGCAAAACAACAACAACTTCCATGCTGACACATATTTTCTTAGCCGCCAAGAAAGATCCAACGATCTCCGTTGGCGGTATCTTGGATGCGATCCACGGCAATATCCGTGTCGGCCATTCCGAGAATTTCATCACCGAAGCCTGCGAATACACCAATAGCTTTCTGAAATTCCATCCAACGGCAGGTATTATTTTGAATATTGATGCAGATCACCTAGACTTTTTTAAGGACCTGGATGACATTCGCCACTCTTTTCACCGCTTTGCAAAGCTCTTGCCAAAGGACGGTGTACTGATCATCAACTCCGATATCGAAAAGCTTGATGCGATCACAAACGATCTAGACTGCCGAATCATTACATTCGGCTTGGAAAATCCTGCAGATTACGAAGCAAAGGATATTACATTCGGCGAAGACGGCTGCGGTTCTTTTGAATTAGTTCGATTCGGCAAAGAAACCGGCATCCGCGTTCGTTTGTCAGTAATCGGAAGACACAACGTAGCCAACGCTTTATCAGCCATCGCCACTGCAGAATATTATGATATTCCTATGGAGACGATCCAAGAGGGACTCCTCGCCTTCCACGGCACGGAACGTCGTTTCGAACAAAAAGGATCGTTCCACGGAGTCACCGTGGTCGATGATTATGCACATCATCCTACGGAGATCAAAGCAACGCTGCAGGCTGCTGCCAAGTTCCCACATAAGCGTCTTTGGTGCGTATTCCAGCCACATACATACAGCCGCACCCGAGCATTGCTGCATGAATTTGCAGAGGCGCTATCCCTCGCAGATAATGTTGTGCTTGCAGACATATATGCCGCCAGAGAGGCTGATCCCGGTGATATTTCTTCTAAAACTCTACAGGAAGAAATGAAGAAATTAGGCAAAGATGCTTATTACTTCCCGGATTTTGAACAGATCAAAAAATTTTTATTGGAAAATTGTATCGACGGTGACTTGTTAATAACTATGGGTGCCGGAAATATAGTAACTATTGGCGAAGACCTGGTCAAAGAATAGTTATCCACATTATCCACAATGTGACTGTGCATATCTCTGCACAATCCGTTGTGGATATTTTTTACACAATTAACAGCAGATAAATGTTGAAAATCCGCAATCTTGATCATTTTGATACGAGTTATCCACATTATCCACAATTTAGTCCACAGCTTGAATGTGTATTTGTGTGCTATTTTCTTTCCAAAGAAACTGTGTTAAAATACAATTCGCACGGAAATATAACGTGTAATTTACTTTACATATACGGAGGCTGCAATGGATCATATATTACTTTGTACTAACCATATACCGCCGATCACAACGATATATAACAGCTTTATTGAAGATTATATGCCAGCTGCCAACGGCAGTTACGTTAAGGTGTATCTCTACATTGCGAAATGTCTGCAGGCAAAGGAAAGTAATTTTTCCATTTCCTCTCTTGCGGATCAATTAGAAAATACAGAAAAAGATATTTTGCGGGCGTTAATGTACTGGGAGAAAAAGGGGCTTATGTCCTTAAACCGCGACAAAGCAACCGGAGAGATTTTAGGACTCGAAATGCTGATCCCCTTTGCGGAACGTGATTTCGACACTTATGAAAACACCGCAAAAGAATCTGCTGCATCGCTAGGCGTAGATTCTGATCTCTCAGAAACCGGTGCGCTCGATAGACGCAATTCTGATTTCTCAGAAACCGACGCAGCGAATACATCAACTTATGAATCATCCGGAACCGACGCTCCTTCTAATGTCAATTCCGATGTTCACAGAGCAAGCAATTCCGCGCAGGAGAACAATTCCTCTGCCGTGAAACCAATTCAAGTTCCTCCGGAACAGATTCAAGAATTGTCCGCCAACGAGGATTTCGTATGGGTATGCAATGTTGTCGAAAGCTACCTTGAACGCCCAATGAAACCAACCGAAATACAGCTTATTACCTATTTGTATGGTACACTGCATTTTTCCAGAGAACTGATCCTGCATCTCTACGACTACTGCATTTCTATGGGGAAGACCGCCTGCAATTACATTCAGACAGTCGCCCTGTCATGGCACGAGCAGGGGATCAAAACACCGGAACAGGCACAGAATGCTTCTGTACGATATCTGGCTTCCTACAATGCTGTTTCCAAGGCTTTAGGACTTGGTCGCGGTCTTGCAGAAATCGAAAAAAAATATGTGGATCATTGGCAAAATGACTGGAATATGGATCTTAGTGTGATCTTAGAGGCCTGCAACCGCACTGTGCTTAAGCTGCACCACGCAGACTTCAAATACACCGAAGGGATTTTGTCTCATTGGAATGAGCAAAACGTTCGCACATTACAAGGTGTAGAACAATCAGATCTGCACTATGCACAGACCAAAGAGCAAAAAGAAAAGAAGAAACCTTCCACATCCGGTAAACAAACACCGCGCAATCAATTCCAAAATTTCAAGCAACGGGATGTCAGCAGCGAGGAATTACAGGAATTGGAGCGCAAATTACTTATGCAATAGTACGATCTGATGACAGACCGCAGCACATACCATCACGCAGCAACCAGGAGGAGACGCCATGGGAATATCCAACACACAATATCGCGATATCATGTTTCAATATGATCAGACGCGAATGAACAATCAGCGCATACTGGATAAGCGGTACGAAACACTTTTTGCTGAAATTCCGGAATTAGAACAGATCCAACACGATATTATGGACTTATCACTGACGCAGGCGCGCAAAGAATTGTTTCAGACCGAACCGGACCCAAAGAGCGAAGCTGAATACAGCGCAAAACGCGAAGCATTGCTGTCCCGCAAAAAGGCACTGCTGTTACATCACGGCTATCCGGAAGATTATCTGCAAAGCATTTATACCTGTCCGGACTGCAAAGACACCGGCTATCAGAACAACGAACCTTGTCACTGCCTTAAAAACGCTGAGATCAAGGCTCTTTATGAAAGTTCAAATCTTATGGACATTCTGAATCATGAGAATTTTGACACCTTTGATGATAGTTACTACGATGACACCATCGTCAATGAAAATCTTTCTCTAACAGCCCGCCAAAATATTCGCAAGGTAAAAACGGTCTGTCTAGACTATATCAAGCACTTTGATGATTCCTATGACAACCTGATATTCTATGGTTCTACAGGCGTCGGCAAAACCTTTCTGACGCACTGTATCGCCAAGAAACTTTTGGATACATCTCACACGGTGCTTTACTTGACTTCATTGCAGCTTTTTGATATTTTAGAGAGGAATAAGTTCCGTCATGAGGATATTTCCACTTCAAACGAACAAATTGCATATATGCTGCAAAGTGATTTGCTCATTATAGATGATCTTGGGGCAGAATTGGTCAATGGCTTTACGTCTTCTCAGCTGTATTATTTTATTGAGGAGCGCCATATCAACCATAAGTCAACCATCATCTCGACCAATTTATCGTTTCAGGAATTACGTGACCGATACAGCGAGCGTATTTTCTCACGTTTTATCGGTTTTTATCATTTCTTCTTAATAATTGGAGATGATATACGTCAGAAGGCTAGATTAACTGCCAAATAACATGATAACAATTATATAAATTCATACGGAGGACATTTTACTATGAAACGACATGACAAGTTAGCAGACACACTTCCTGTTGGTACCCTTGGTATCTTGGCGCTGGAGAGCAGCCACGACATGGGCAAACGAGTAAACGATTATATCGTTGACTGGCGAAAGGATCGCGCTGCACAAAATGCTACCGCATCTACCTTTGCAGGATACAACCGGGATTCTTTCTTGATTGATTCCGCCTGCCCGCGTTTTGGTTCCGGCGAGGCGAAAGGCATCATCAACGAATCTGTGCGTGGAGATGATTTGTATTTATTAGTTGATGTCTGCAATTACAGCTTAACTTATACCGTTTGCGGACACACGAATCACATGTCGCCGGATGATCATTATCAGGATCTTAAGCGTATCATTGCTGCAGTTGGTGGCAAGGCACGCCGCATCACTGTGATCATGCCTTTCTTATATGAAAGCAGACAGCATCGACGCAGTGCACGCGAATCCTTGGACTGCGCAATGGCATTGCACGAATTAACACAAATGGGTGTTGAAAGTATTATCACCTTTGATGCACATGATCCTCGCGTTCAAAACGCAATTCCTTTGAATAGTTTCGAAACCGTTCAGCCTACGTATCAATTCATCAAAGCACTTCTGAAGAACGTGCCGGACCTTAAGGTTGATGCAGATCATTTGATGGTGATCAGCCCGGATGAAGGTGCTATGGGACGTGCTGTATATTACGCAAACGTTCTTGGCATCGATATGGGTATGTTCTATAAACGTCGCGATTACAGCCGCATTGTTGACGGACGCAATCCGATCATTGCCCACGAGTTCCTCGGCTCTGACCTGCAGGGCAAAGATGTTATCATCGTCGATGATATGATTTCCTCGGGTGAAAGCATGATCGATGTTGCAACACAGTTAAAGCAGCGCAAAGCAAATCGTATTTTTGTTGCTGCAACGTTTGGTCTGTTTACAAACGGCATGTCCAAATTTGATGAAGCACATGAAAAAGGCTTGATCGATAAGGTTCTCACAACAAACCTTGTATATCAGCCGGAAGAAGTTTTGTCTAGAGACTATTATGTCAGCGTAGACATGAGCAAGTATATCGCCTTATTGATCGACACCTTAAACCACGATCAATCCATTAGCGGTTTATTAAACCCTGCAGAACGTATTAATGCCATTTTGGAAAAATATGGACAGCGCTAATTAAAGCATAAAATCGAGAAAAGCAACAACAAGTTTCCTTAAAACGCTTAGACCGCAAGGTTTGAGCGTTTTTTTTACAAATCGTTTTGAAAATTAAGATTTTTTTTAGAATATGGACAAATTCTGTCCACATTTGCATGCTATTATGTATACATAGAAATCAAAGAGAACAGATTTCAAGAAAAACAGTGAAATCAAAAGAAGCATTTGATTTCTACCAAACTAGCCGACTGACTTATGTTTGAGATAGATTCTTTTTCATTTTTTTCATTGGGCCTGTGGTAGCTCCCTCTGCCACAGGCCGACTCCTTTTTAAACCCCAGATCATTCTAAAGTAATTCGAGCGAGACACCTTAAATCAAGTGCATCGCTGCCATTTCTCTCTTTAAGATCTCCTTGTTAGCATCTTCCATCTCTGTCAGAGGTGCACGTAATGAACCAACGTTTTTACCCATCATATTCATAGCAGCTTTTACCGGGATCGGATTTACTTCACAGAACAATGCATCACATAACGGAAGTACATCAAGCTGCATCTTGGCACTCTGCTTCACATTTCCATTCAAATAATTCATAACCATCTCATGTGTATACTTCGGCGCAACATTTGACAACACAGAAATCACGCCTTTTGCTCCCAAAGAAAGCATCGGAATTGTCTGGTCGTCATTTCCGGAATACAGATCCACATTACCATCGCACAGGTGCAGAATTTGCGCTACAGCGCTGATGTTACCGGAAGCTTCTTTCACACCTGCAATATTGTCTACATCTTTAATAAGTGTAGCGATGGTCTGTGGTGTCATTCCGCAACCGGTACGGCTTGGTACATTGTATAAAATGATCGGTGCCGTGATCTCTGACGCAATCTTTTTATAATGTGCAATCAAACCATTCTGTGTTGCCTTGTTGTAATACGGAGTTACAACAAGCACACCCTCTGCTCCTGCCTCAGAAGCTTCTTTGCTAAGCTGTACTGCTGTTGCCGTGCAATTAGAACCGGTGCCGGCAATGACCGGAATACGGTGATTTACACGCTCAATCGCAAAACGAATCACATTTGCATGCTCTTCTTCAGATAAAGTTGCAGACTCTCCGGTCGTTCCACAAATAATAATCGCATCCGTTCCCTCTGCAATCTGCCACTCCAAAATCTCATCTAATTTGTCGTAGTTTACCTCCAAGTTCTCTTTCATTGGTGTGACCAAAGCCACGCCTGCTCCTGTAAAAATTGACATAATTTCCTCCATTCTGCTTTCGCTATTCCCAAATCGGGGTTCTGATTTTTAGATATTGGTTGTCGTTTGAGCATTTTCCCACCCATGCACTCACAGTTACCTTTTGCAAATGCCATTTTACGGGAAATTCGAGTTACCCAGCTAACAAAAAGAGGTGATACACGGGATGTATCACCTCTTTGAAGTATCTCTTCAAACCGATAGCTCTCCATCCTCTTGATGACAGTCATGTCGTTATTCACGCCATGCCCAAGAAATCTTGCTGCAGGACAAGCTTTCTTTCGGCACTGTTCCCTTTCTGATCTCATCTACTGCGCCTGACGCATCCGAAATCCTACTCATGAAGAGTGCGACCTCTATCTTTTTATATATATGAGAATATCACTATCCTCTGCTTCTGTCAACGCCAACTTATGCTTCCTAGCACTAACTTATATTTCCCAGCATTATGCTGTCAATGCTAACTTATGCTTCCCAACAGTATACCGAGCAAAAAACCTCATGCTCTTTATTTATCCCACTGAGCAATAATTTCCTGTACCGCAGCCAAAAAACGATCCATTTCCGCATCCGTTCCAATGGATATTCGCAGATAATTGTCAATGCGCGGACTGGAAAAATGTCTGACAAAAATGTGCTGCTTGCGCAATTCTTCAAACAAATGTGTAGCTGGAACAGTTTTATGTGTCGCAAAAATAAAATTTGTCATCGAATCTCCAAACGTAAAACCAAGCTCCGTAAGTGCCTGTTTGGTGCGCTCTCGTGTTGCAACAATCTTCGCTGTAGTCTCCTCAAAATAATCCTGATCTGATAACGCAGCAACGCCAAGTGCTACGGATAAACGAGTCATCGGATAACTGTTAAACGAATATCGAACGTCGTTCATTGCCTTGATCAATTTCGCGTTACCGATTGCATGACCAATACGCATTCCCGCCATAGAGCGAGATTTTGAAAACGTTTGTACTACCACAACATTTTCATACTCGTCCACCAGCGGAAGTGCTGTATAACCACTAAAATCTGCATATGCCTCATCAATTATAACAACAACATTCGGATTAGCTTCGATGACTGCGCGCAAAAACTCCTCACTTTGACGAATACCCGTCGGTGCATTTGGATTGGCTATCACGATACCGCCATTTTCGCACTGATAATCTTCCAATCGAAGTGCAAAGGCATCGTCCAAAGCCGGACGCTCATACGGAATTTGAAATAATTCTGCCCATACATCATAGAACGAATATGTAATATCCGGGAACAAAATCGGTTTACCCGAATTAAAAAATGTCAAAAACGCAATAGCAAGTACATCATCGGATCCTACTCCTGTATACACCTGATCTGCCTGCACATGATATCTTTCTGCCAGCGCATTGACTAAGTCTGTCGATGCCGGATCCGGATATAATCTCAGGCTATCGAGTTCAAACTTCTGCCACCTTTGGTGATGGCGGATATGGATTTTCGTTAGTATTCAACTTAACCATGTCCGGCAAATTAGGCTGTTCGCCCGGAACATACGGCTCTACTTTGCGAAAATTATCTTCCAATCTACTCATGTCGTACCTCTTTTCCGTCTATTTCTGTCGTCCACTTAGAATTGTTACACTTATTTACTGATAACACTCAGCCAGCTTCTTAAATGCCGGGAGCGAGCGCTCGATCATCGCATGATCCACACAATAAGCAATCCGCACATAACCAGGACACATAAATGCACTTCCCGGAACCATTAAAATATGGAACTCTTTTCCTTTGGCAACAAATGCCTTATCATCTTCCTTAGCCTTAACCCAAAGATAAAAAGCCCCTTCCGGTTTAGCACACTCAAAGCCATACTCTGTCAGAGCATTGTAAAGCAGCTTTCGGTTGGCATCATAGGCTGCAACATCCGTTGTCGCATCCAGACATTTTGATACCGCAAGCTGCATCAAAGATGGTGCATTTACAAATCCTAAAATACGATTCGCAACATTTGCTGCACAAATAACATTTTCAAAATCATCTACCTCATCCGGAATCACAAGGTAACCAATACGCTCACCCGGAAGAGACAGAGATTTACTATAAGAATATCCTACAATTGTATTACGATAATACTTCGTCAGATATGGCACTTCTACGCCATCATAAGCAAGCTCACGGTATGGTTCATCTGCAATAAGGTAAATCTGCGTTCCAAACTCTTTTTGCTTCTCCTCCAATACTGCTGCCAATTTCTGAATCGTTTCTTCTGAATATACTACACCGGTAGGATTGTTCGGATTATTGACTATCACTGCTTTCGTCTTTGCCGTGATCTTCTTTGCAAATGTCTCAAGATCAAGCTGAAAAGAAGGTACATCTGCCGGTACAACTACCATTACACCGTCAAAGTTAGCTACATAATTATTATATTCTCCAAAATATGGTGCAAATGCGATTACTTCATCGCCCGGATCTAACAATGTTTTAAGCGCAACATTAAGACCACCTGCAGCACCTACTGTCATAATGATATTATTCTGAGAAAACTTTGTGTCAAAGCGGCGATTTAAGGACTGTGCAATTCTCTCGCGCACTTCCTCGTATCCGGAGTTGTTCATATAACCATGCACGAAATTCGGTGCATCCTCATTCAATGTCTCAATAATGGCTTCTTTAACCTGTTTTGGAGGCTCTACGCTTGGGTTTCCAAGACTGAAATCATAGACGTTCTCTGCGCCAAACTCAACCGCCATCTTCTTCCCTTCCTCAAACATTGCTCTTGTAACCGAGCTTCCCTCAACAAATTTCACCATTTTTTTTGCTATCATATTATGTACCTCTCTATACTTTGATTTTATTACAACGAGAAAATATATACACAATACCGGTCACCCGGTTTACACATAAAACGTATATCAAAATACCGCCTACGCAAGTATTTCTATGTCTCGCCGCATCTTACTCGCACTTTTTATTATATGCCTACGGATATATTCATGTCAAACCATTCCCGTCATAGAACGCAGTAATTCCATATAAATATATTTTTCATTCCAACTTCGCACATCCGAAGCTGCCATCTGGTCACATATTGCTTATTATGTCGATAGTTT
>ERZ773136.2867-NODE-2867-length-13658-cov-3.958759_pt1 | contig 13658 bp, 10 predicted proteins | sample MGYA00580855_ERZ773136 | MGnify/ENA primary metagenome ERZ773136 (study PRJEB29015, sample SAMEA2737860) | human gut metagenome | biome: human gut; feature: human-associated habitat; material: faeces | place: China | collected 2012 ... | reverse complement strand
AATCGCTTCAGTAGTTTGAAAGAAGAATCAACGATTCTGTAGTTCTCCAAAGTATCTTCGGTCACATACCGACTCCGTTTATTGCAATAATCGCTATAACGATAATCATCTCAATGAGTGTGTAGCCTTTGTTATCCTTCATAAATCTTCTCTTCTCCATAGGCCACCTCTCTATTCCACATTCTTCATCCAGTTTGCGAAGCTTACAACATCTGTATAATCAATCATATCAATTGATTTTGCTTCGGAAGCGTCTGTGGAAGATGCATCCTCTTCCTTTGGCTCATATCCACGGAACAGACTCAATATCAATTTTGAATTATCATCTCCAGTCAGTAAGCATTCACGCAATACTGCTCTACAAATCTCAGCAGAAGAAGCAATTGTCTTTACATTTCCAGCTACATACACTTTACCACCGGCAATAATCACACCTTCAAAATCAGTAACACCATTCTCAGCCGATGTATCAAAGTATACATCTCCCTTAGTGATTACAACGCCTCGCACCTCACCTTTATCTTCCTTCTTTGCCTTGACAACTACATCTGAATTACTTACCCATACAGAGTACCCAGATGCAAGATCCATAACATTTGCGCCCGAATCTGTACCAGAAATATTAGGTGTAATGTTTGTACTCTCTGTTATCTTCGACATATCCAGGAACTTATTAATTGGTGTGATACTTCCATCACCAAGATCATCATCATTGACAACCGCCTTAATATACTGCTTCTCTACTGCATTGTTTGCAAGTGTAACCGAATCTAATGTAGGATTCTGACTATAATGTCCCAGATTCCACTTCATATAGTCATATTCCATTTCCAAATCATTGGAAAGCTGATATGCATCTGTATACTTTGATTCCTTTCCGTTTGCATCTACTGAACCAAGCCAGCTATTTCCCTCATTCATGTCCTTCAGACTATCAGAAGTCAAAAGCTTTGTAAGTGCATCTGTATTGTCTGCTCTGACAATACTAAATGTTGTATCTTTCTTCGTTGTAATTGCACCGCTGGAATAAATACTCACATTTGGATCAAGATCTGCATCTGGAAGAACAATATTTCCAGCATCAAAATCCTCATAATCGCCAATATCTACCAGATATTCTGCAATTACACTATCTGTAAGCCCGGTCTTATTTGTTGCTGCTACATATTTTCTATGCATTTCCAATTCAGCATCATAATCTTCAATAAACCCTGCAGCAAAATACTGTGCAGACGGGAATTCATCTAACCATGCACTATACTCTGCATTTGTCATCTGTCCTGCCATTACTCTTGCACGATACAGCAGTTCCGTCTGAGTGTATGCAGTCTGGAAATCATAATAATAATACTTCTTACCAGATATTTCCTGAAGCACACATGGTACCTTGCCGTCAAACTGATAAGACGGGAAATACTTTTCAAATAAATCACTGCCCTTTAACGCGGGTGGAAGTTCTGCCAGATAATATCCAAGCGACTCCCCTTTGTCATTCTTAGCAAGCTTAGGGATTCCATTATAGGTTACTGGAATATAAGCTTCCTGGTTACTCTTTAATGAAATACTCTCACCCATCTTATAATCGCGGATGGTTGTAGTCTTATTATCATCTGTCCGCAATGCATCTGGCATTTCCGGATTATAATCCGTTGGATGATATGCATATGTATCCTTCACTGTGTTTACAACTGCATCATCTTCTCTTGTCGTTCCATCTACGCTATTTACATCCTTTGAAAGCTCAATGTATGTACGTCCTGCTAAGAACAATGTTTTTGCCTGTGCCAAATTCAATGTTGACTGCTCACCATTTACGATAATAGCACTACTGTTATAATGCCCGCGATTTTCTGTTTTCTTATTACCTGCTGCATCTGTAACTTCAATCTGGAAGTTTCCGGCATCCACAACTGGTGTAAACTTACGATCATCTTTCTCTGTGCTGTCTCCATAGCCAAAATAGCTACCAGTTAACTGGAAAGAAGATCCTGCAGCATTTACTTCCGTGTCATCTTTTACATACATATTTGCTTTCATAATTGCCTCTGCGCCTTTGTATGTTGTTGTGACAGTACCATCTTTTGCTGTATTTTCTTTAACTGTACTATAACCATCTAATACAATATTGTCTGTCCATACCTCAGATTCTGCTGTCTGGCTTCCATTCTTACCATAGACAGAAAGAGATCCCTTATCCATAACTGCCATTGTACCTGGTACAATAACCGTATCTGCCATAATAGATACCTGAGAACCATTTACATAGAATCCTGAGTATTTACTCTTAATTGTTGCACCATCATAATAATCGTTTCTTCCTGCAACCTCCGTTTGATTGTTCTGTGTTGCATAATTATTATAATAGGTATATGTACTTGAAGTTTTCTCTCCCTTGGCACTCTTTGATGTTACACTGCCATGCTGATATAATTCTGCAATATTAACAGTTTCTCCATCTTCCTGTTCAATCTCATAAGTGTCGGATGTGGTAAGCTTTTTACTATCATCACTTACATCTTCATCCCATGTGCTTTCGTTATACTGCTTATTATAATAATCAGAAGCAGCATATACATTACCAGCAATGGTAAGCGGAACTGTTGGCTGATCAACCTCAACACCCATATCCGCTACTAAAGCATACTTGAAAATGTTAGGATCTGTATCATTCATAGAATCGAACAATACTGCAAAATCAGGATTGCCAATTACGATATCTGTTGTGATGCTCTGTGTAAACACACCATTTGCAGATGAACGATTGTATTCCTGCGTACGGCTTAACTTCAGATTCTTAATGATCTTACCAACCTTATTATTGTTTTCATCTTCATAATCTACAACCTGTATCCGGCTCGCATCCAATTTTACCGAATCATTTGTGATATAAGATGTCAACTTTACTGCCAAATCATCCAAGCTTACTTTAAAGAATGGATTATTCTGCAACTGACGGTAGAACTCTTTTGAGAACATCTCCTGAGCCTCGTCCTGTGTTTTCGTCACATAACGTCCCTTAATCAGATCATACTCAACCATATTCTCTACCGTATAAACATATGCATCCTGCAAGTCTTCCACTGTCTGTGAACCCACACCTGCATAAATTTCATTTAACGCCTGCTCAACATAATAGAAATTATCCCGGTCATTCAGCTCCTGTAGTTTTAACCGATAAGACTGAACTGCAGCTGCTAACAACGCTCCAACAATAATTCCAATAAACGCAACAGAAACGACTACCATTACAATACTGGAGCCGGCATTACTTTTTAGTTTTTTCAACAGTTTTTTGAATTTTTTCAACTAATTAGCCCCCTTTGCTCCAGATAACCGAACTGTATTCAAACTCTCCTTGTCCGGTGTTAATTTTACTGTAACTGTGTATAATCTTTCTGATTCTCGTGTATCTTCACTAAGCATATACAGAACCTTCATATCTCCAGTCGTTGTTGTTCCATCGGAAGATACTGTATTTGTAACATAAGAATTACCCAATGCATATTTGAGATAAACCGCATCCACTTCATTTTCTGCGGAACTTCTTGATTCTTTCTCTCCCTTTACATAATCAAACACGCCTGAAAATGCATCTGACTGGAACTGAGAATCATTATCTCCATCATAATAACCATTTGTATCAAGATTTGTAAAGATGTATATACGTTTGTAGCCATCTGGATTTGTTGCCTTACCAGTGCTATCAAGTTCTACAGATGTATTGTTATTCTTACTTGCAAGATGTATCGTAACTTTTCTTGTCTGTGTTGAATCAGTATAGTATGTATAATATTCTGCTTTCTTATCAGGAACTCCATCTCCATCTGAATCTATCGTATAATAATCATCCAAGCTTGCCTTGGCATTCTGCTGATCCTTATACGGTTTATAGAGATACAGTTTGCTCTCATCTACATTGTTATCAAATAAGATATAATCATCACTCTGATATACCGCATTCTCAGTATTTGCACCTGAAATACAATACGGCTGGTATTCAAAATAAATTTCCGGCGCCTGCTTTGTATAGAATTTCTGACTGAAAACTGTATAGCTTACCATATCATGATAGGAGCTTGTCGCAGCACCATCAACAATCAAGCTATATGTATAATCATAATACACATCCGCTTTTACAATATAGTAATCTTTTCCTGTCGAAACATCTGTTGCCTTATCTGTATATATCTTGATTAATCTCTTTGAATTGTTCATACTATCCTGCGACAATATTGACTCATTATCAACATTCAGCAGTGCCTGCTTCCATGATTCATAATCCAATTCACGAAGATGATCCATTGCTTTGGAGAACAAAGCCGAAAATGCTTCTGAGTCAAAGCTGGATGTACCACCCAATATAAGCGCAACCGTATTCTTATCAAGGTCATGCATATTACCCAGATTTACATCATTCGGATTTTGTACATAACTTACTTCCGATCCATCGGAATTGGTATCTGTACATACAACTGCTGATACATAACCTTCATCATTATACTTTACAATCGAACCTTCATTGGTGAGTTCAAACCCTTCGCCAAAGGCTGCCAATTCTGTGCTTGTCAGATTATATGCAACTTTATAATGTTTTGGTGCACTCTCTCCACCATACGCACGTACTTTATTTGACAAGTCATCGAGTACTACAACATTTGAATACTTATCTCTCTTAGCTCCAATCTCGCTTTCCGGTAACTGATATTCATATGCAGAATATGTAAGATCCGTTGCGATTTCATTTGCCGATGTATCATACATGGTAACTGAAAGATCTGCATGTATCGTAGGATCTCCATATCGATCATTCAGCTCTTCTCTTGAAACCGTCTGGAATTCCTCCATCTCACTACCAGCCATCTCATTTACCTCCTGGAGAGCTTTTGCCTTCCGGCTTGTCTCCAGGGTATTGGCAAATTGTTTTAAAATCGGAGTTAAAAGGACTGACAATATGGCAACAGCTATGACGATTTCAATCAAAGTGAAACCTTTATTATTTGTTTTTGCCATAAATCCTCACCCTCTCTTAGTATACCTTAACAGTACCTGTCTTGCTGCCTAAGGCAAATCTAGGAGCGCTCTTGTCATCGTCTGCAACCTTCACATAAACCGGAACATCTGTTGAGTTGCTTACACTCAATGTAATTCCATTCTTGTCATCATTATCTACACGAGCAGATGACTCAACATAAATTGTTAAATCCTTATCTGTCAGCTCAAATGAGTAAGAATCGCTGCCCATTGCAACCTCGACCATATTCTTACCATCCTCATCTGTAATTGTAAGTGTAACCTTCTCTACATCGTTTGCTGTTGAGCTTACCTTGTTGCTTCCTGCACTTACAATAATACCATCTGAGCTGTCTCCATTTGCATTGTTCAGACCAATCAAGATATCATGATCACTCGCAATATCTTCACCCTGACCTGCATCATGGCTGGAAGTCTGTACAGATGCTGCACCAGGACCTCCAAGGAAGATATTCGATACGCCCTCTGGTACATCTACATCTACACTATCTGCTTCACGTCCACCACCTGTTATACAATATGCATTCAAAGAAATGCTTCCTGAATATACATCATCCTGTGAATTATATGCAATGTTGAAAGAAGAAATATTCATTCTATACTTATATCCCATAATATAATCAATGAAATCCTTCAAGCCTTCATATGATCCTGTATATGTAATAGGAAATGCTGCTGACATACACTGATAATCACCAGATCCAACAGTCGTTGTATCTTCATCCGTTGCTTCTTCTGTATCGCTTGTATCATTAGACGCACTTGCTGCTACACTTAAACTGTAGAATGTCTCAGGCTGTCCAAGGCCAACAGAGTTTACACCAAACTGTAAATTTCCCTCATCCTTTTCAACACCTTTGATGAACATAACAGAAATTTCCTGATCCAATGTTGCAGGGAAATATGCCAGTCTGTCAGCAAAAAGCTTTTCATATTCAGCAGTCTTTTCCTCATACATGTCACGATCTTTCTGTTTTGCATTTAATTCATCATAGCGAGCCTGTAATGTGTCTACCTCTGACTGAATTGAATCTGCAGTGCTCATATTATCCTTAAATACATACAGATATGTAAGGCCTAAAATTGCAACTGCCACGATAAATAAAATAATTTTAATATTACTTTTGCTTAATTTCATACTCTGCTCCCTCCCTTACTCAGCTTCTGCTTCTGTCGTTTCAGTATCCCCGGCATCATCAGTTGAAGCTTCAGGGTTTTCCATCATCGGTACATAGTTGACTGTGACAGTAAATTCATATGTGATTTCTCCATCTGTATCCTTCTTTGAAATGCTTGCTACATACGCATTGTCTACACAATCAATTGTCTTCAGCTGCATAATAAAATCTGCAATTGCATCATAGCTTGTTGATACACATGGCATTGATACACCGTTGTTATCAGATGAGAATGATGATACGACTATACTTGTAGGAATCTTACTCTCTAATTCTGAGATAAACTGTCTTGCATTTTCGTTCAACTGGTATGTTGTATAGTACATAGACTCCATGTCTGTATACTTTGCTTCAGCTGCATCATATGCATCGATAATATCTTCAATATCACTGATTCTTGCAATATCTGACTCTAACTGATCTCGTTTTTCAGTCACAGTATTCTTCTTATTAATAGAATAGAACGCCATGCCAGCTGCACCAATTGCAGCAACTGCGATCAATGCAATAAACGGAGCCAGACTTCCCTCTGCCTTTGTTGCGGATGCTGCTACATCTGCAAGTTCAAATCCCATTGGAGCAAACGCTGCTCCGATTGGAGTAACAAGATATACTGGATTGTATACTTTCAAGTCGATACTTGGATCAAACTTGATATTGTACAATGTATCCATAATTCGTGTGCTGACATTCAACTGTACCTTAAAGAGTCCGTCAATACCGCGAATCAACGCACCATCACCAGTCAGGAATACATCCTCAATTGGCTTGTCCGGGTTCTTTGATGCATAGAAGTCCATAACACGTCCAATGTTGTTAATCAAATAACGGAATGCACCAGTTACTTCGTTATCATCAAAATCTACAGTGATCAAACGATCGTTCTGGAGCAATGTCATAGCGGTTGTTGCATCAACGCCCTTGTCATCCATGACTACATTTACAACAGAGTTTGTACCATATGGAACCGTTCTCTGTAACAGCAGGTTATCGCCCTGTACAATATTCAATACTGTACTCTCGCTACCTAACTGGATAACCATGGTTGTTGTGTTCTGATTTGTCTGTGTTTTAATAAGCTGGAGCATTGCATTACCGATATAATCCAGTGCAACAACATTCAATCCAGCCATCTGACCTAAGTCATAATAAGACTTTACCATATGCTCCGGTGCTGCGACTGCCAGTACGCGAAGCTGCTTGTTATTCTCTTCATCTGTTACAGTCTCAAGCACAGAATGAGAAACAACATAATCTTCTATATTTACAGGGAAATACTCGGATGAGTTTGAATTGATAATTCCTCTGATCTTTTTCTCTGGAACAAACGGTATCATAACCTCTCTGTTTACAATCTTTGTCGATGAAAGAACGAAGATCGCATTTTTATTATTAATACCGCGAGCCATCAACTGCTGTGTAATTGCCTCTGCAATCTTCTCTGGCTCCTTTAATACACCATCTTCATAGGAATCTTCTGGTGTTTCAAAAATGATGATATTATGAATCATCGTCTGCTTTTTTGCTGAAGCAGTCAGCTCAATAATTGTAATACTTTCGTTTGTGATATCAATCGATAACACTTTATTGCTTTTTGCCATTCGTTATAGCCTCCCTCGCTAATCAGTGATTTTATATGTAGGACTTTCGTCCATATACTTATAGGTACCAGCTCACGAGCTGTTCACCCCATATCATTGCTATAAATATACCCATAGATAAATATGGGCCAAAAGCCAGCTTTCTGCCAGCTTTCTTAACAGCCATTCGTATGAGATGTACCACCGTTCCGATGATACACGCCATGATAAATGCTACCGTAATTAGTTTCCAGCCCATCAGTAAGCCGGTTGCCGCCATAAGCTTTATGTCACCGTGTCCTATGCCTCTCCCCTTTGTAACAAGATTAATGAGAAGTAAAAAAACGCTGACAGCAAACAAACCGATTACATACTGACTCCAATTACTTATATCTGTAAAGAGTCTAACCAGTCCCAAAATTAGTATAAAAATATTGAATCCCAAGGGGATTTCCTGTGTACGCCAATCTATGACGCTTAACGCTAGTAAGGCAGAAGCACACAGGCAATAAAGGAACGTTTCCAATGTGATTCCTTTTGCGAGGAAGACAACCACATATATGATTCCATTTGCAGCCTCCACAATCGGGTACTGTACTGAAATATGTGCCTTACAATGCCTGCACTTTCCACCTAAAAATAAATAACTAAATAAAGGTATGAGTTCATACCAGGATAAGGTATGCCCACATGTCATACAATGAGACCGTTTTAAGGTTATGCTTTCTTTTATCGGAAGTCTTAAAATTAAAACATTGACAAAACTACCGATTACAATTCCATATAACGCAAAAAAAATGCTAAATACTATTGTTACTAACATCGTCCTAACCTTTCCGTCTCATTTTTAACAGATTCCACCCGATCATTCGAGTGGAATCCGTTTTTGTGATTTAATCACATATTTTACTGATATGCTGCACAGCACTCTGGGCTGATGATGTATGCAGAATCATACTCAGCAACCTTTACTCCAGATGGTGTAGCTGAAGGAGCTGTATCGGAACCGATCATTACATATACTGTACCCTTTGCAGTGATTGCTGCATAGAACTTCTCCGGCTTAACTGTACATGCTGCTGCGCTATCATCTTTGTTAGCCTTTGTGTACTTAAGCTTTGGAATCTTCTCGCCAATGTTTGTACCAATTTCTGTCAATGCCAAAGTTCCAACATCTGCAACGCTAACACCTGTAGTAGGCTCTGTACAACCTGAAATTGTCATTGCATCGTTAGACATTGTTGCTGTTGATGTAGATTCTCCTGGATTAAATGTGATGAGTGTAAAATTAGCATCATCATCACCGCAGTTTGTCAAGAATGCATATACATCCTCATTACCAAGTGCAGTCTCAACTGCTGTCTTAATTGTCTTACATGAGCTAACATCGTTAGACTTTCTTGACTTATCAATGTAACGAATCAATGCAGGAGCGATTGCACCAGCAAGGATTGCCATGATAGCAATAACGATAATCAACTCTACGAGTGAGAAACCTTTGTTGTTTGTTTTCTTCATAAATTTACTCTCCTTTTCTTTATATAGTTTTTTCTATGATAAAACCGAAGTCCTCGCCCAACGGTTTGTATCCAATTTCACTTTAATAACTATCAACTGCGTCGTACATGCTGAGCATTGGACTGTAGATAGCCATTACAATACCACCGACAACAACACCCATGATTACGATGATGAGTGGTTCCATTGCTGCTGTAAGTGCATCTGTTGCATCATTTACTTCCATCTCGTAGTAATCTGCAACCTTGTCCATCATATCTTCGATATTACCAGTTTCCTCACCAATCTTTGTCATCTGAGGAAGCATCGGTGGGAAGATTCCACAATCGCGAAGTGGTTTGGAAAGCGGAACACCTTTTGCAATCTGTGTCTTCGCATCCAAAAGTGCTTCCCGAATGATCCGGTTATTGATCATCTTTGCGACCTGCTCCACTGCATCGATCAAACTGATACCAGAAGCCATCAAAGTTGCCATCGTACGAGAGAATGTTGCTGCGGCTGACTTAATCGTCAGATTACCAAACAATGGGAATTTAATGCCAATCTTTGCATACATCAATGATCCAGGTTCTGTCTTGCCAAATGCTTTCAAGCCAAATACGATCGCTGCAACAATAATCACCAAGATATACCACTTATGCTGCAAGAAGTTACTTAAGTTTACAAGCATCTGTGTAGCCGCCGGAAGTTCTGATCCCAAATCGTCAAACATCTGTGAAAACTGTGGGATAACGCCAACCAGTAACACTGCTACAACCGCTACAACGACAATCAAGATAACGATTGGATATGTAACTGCACCTTTCACCTTTGAATGCAGTGCATTTGCTGTCTCAAAGTGTGTTGTCAGACGATCAAAACAGATTTCCAGATTACCGGACATCTCACCAGCCGCTGTCATGTTGATCATAATCGGTGGGAATACCTTTGGATTCAATTTGAATGCATCCGCCAGTGTACCACCCTTTTGCACATACGACTGAGCTTCCTGTAATGCGCGTTTCAAAGTTTTGTTTTCCAGCTGTTCTGACATCATTTCCAACGCACTGATAATCGTAACACCTGCATTCAGAACTGCCGAGAACTGCTTACAGAACACTGCTAAGTCTTTGTCTTTGACTTTCTTGCCGCCTCCCTTTTTTCCGGCGCCCTGTTCTTTTATATCCTGGACAATCAGTCCTTCGGACTTCAGCTTTTCTTTTGCCTTGTCAAGGTTAATCGCCTCTATCGAGCCTTTTTTCGCCTTGCCGTTTTTGTCCATGGCTTTGTAATTGTATTGTGCCATTTTAACTCCTCCGACCTCTTATTTTTCTAAAAAATGAACATTTTATGAACAATTTATATACTGATACTACTCTATTTGATAGTTTTTTGCAATAAAGTTCAATAAAATAATTTAATTTTGTGAAACTTGCACAAATGTTACATCTGTTTCTTCATTGCAACCTGATCCTGTGCATACACAAGTGCCATATCTCTGGTGATCGTTCCACTCTTATACAAATCCAAGATATAATCATCCAGTGTAATCATACCCTGTGCACGGCTTGTCTGAATCGTAGACTGGATCTGATGGTTCTTCTGCTCACGAATCAAGCTTCGGATTGCCGGGCTGGCAAGCATAACCTCGAACGCTGCCACTCGTCCATGCCCATCTGCCGTCGGAATCAGTGCCTGTGAGATAACCCCTTCCAGAATCATCGCTAACTGGATACGTGTCTGCTGCTGCTGATGTGTTGGGAACACGTCGATGATACGGTCGATCGTAGATGCCGCACCAATTGTATGCAGTGTGGAGAATACCAGGTGTCCAGTCTCAGCAGCCGTAATCGCTGTAGAGATTGTCTCCAGGTCACGCATCTCTCCTACGAGGATGATATCCGGATCCTCACGGAGGGCTGCACGAAGTGCATTTGCATAAGAGAGTGTATCCATACCAACTTCTCGCTGGTTTACAACTGATTTTTTATGTTTGTGGATATACTCGATTGGATCTTCCAGTGTAATGATGTGATCGGTCAGGTTTTCATTTGCTTTATTGATAATAGAAGCAAGTGTTGTCGACTTACCGGAACCGGTTGGTCCTGTTACAAGCACCAAGCCTCTTTTCTTCTTATACAACTGTACAACTGCCTCCGGAATTCCTAACTGATCCGGTCTAGGAATAATGGTATCGACCTTTCTGTAGGCAGCCGCCATATTTCCACGATCCATAAATACGTTTACACGGAATCGACCAGTTTCTGGAGATGCGAAGGAAAAATCGACCTCTCCTCGTTCCTTTAAGATCTGCTTATGACGATCATGCATCGTCGAACCAATTGCTTCTGCTGCATCTGCCGGTGTCATTGCCGGAAGTTCTACCTCTGTCAACCGACCGTTGATACGAAGTTTCGGCGGGATACCTACCGCAATATGGATATCGGATGCATTCTGTTCTACGGCGAATGCCAGAAGTTCTTTCATGTCTATCATGTTCTTTTCTCTCCCTCTTTTATATTATAGTTTTAATATTCATCACCCGTCTCATATGTAATCTTCTTCATCTCACTAATCGACGTAATACCGTTCAATACATGTTGTGCTGCACCCATCTTCAAAGTAAGCATGCCTTCTGACAACGCCTGCTTTTCAATGACATCCGCCGTAGCACCCTTGGAGATAACTGCCTGCAGTGCTTTCGATACCGGCATCATCTCATACACACCGATTCGCCCTGCATAACCAGTATCTCCACAAAGTGGACAACCAACCGGCTCATAGATGATGACATCATCATCCATATCCTCTGGTTTGACACCAAGAATTTTCTTTTCTTCCGGTTCTGCTAATCTTGCCTGTTTGCAAGAGCTGCAAAGTCTACGAACAAGTCGCTGTGCAATAACACCCACCAACGCATCGCCCGCTACATAAGGTTCAATACCCATATCGATGATACGTGTAACCGTAGATGCGGCTGAGTTTGTATGCAGTGTGGATACTACCAAATGTCCGGTGATAGCCGCCTGAACAGCAATCTGTGCAGTCTCACTGTCTCGAATCTCTCCGATCATAATAATATCCGGATCCTGACGGAGGATAGATCGAAGGGCTGCCGCGAAAGTCATCTCTGCTTTTACATTTACCTGAACCTGATTGATACCGTCGATATTTGCCTCGACAGGATCTTCTACCGTGATAATATTTACATCTTCGGTATTTAACTCACTCAATGATGTATACAGTGTAGTTGATTTACCGGAACCGGTTGGTCCTGTTACAAGGATGATTCCATGTGGGTTACTCAGGATACCATCAAATACCTTTAATTCCTTTGGTCCAAATCCAAGCGCGCTCTTCGGTTTCGTCAGACCGTCCTTGGAAGTAAGTCTCATAACGGTTTTCTCACCATATACAGTTGGAAGGATAGATACACGGACATCGTACTCTCTCCGGTCAACCATAATTGTGATACGACCATCCTGTGGTTTACGTTTCTCTGCGATATCCATACCGCCGATGATCTTGATACGGGCACTGATACCTGCCAGAAGTCCAATATCGTAGGTCATAACATGCTTCAACGCACCATCAATACGGTAACGAACTCGAACGCTACTCTCCAGCGGTTCGATATGTATATCGGAAGCTCTCTGTCTGACACCACCCTCGATAATCTGTTTTACCAGAAGTACGATTGGAGAATTCTCGATATCCTCATTCAGCGCCTCTTCATCCGCATCATTGACGCCGTTCTCCTGCATCTCCTTACGGTACTGTTCAGCAGCCTCCATCGCCTGTGCATTACCATAATATTTACCAATTGCCTCCATGACATCATCTTCCATGGCAAGCAATGGTTCTACCTGTGTATTCGTCGCAATACCAATATCATCGATAGCATTTAAATCCATTGGATCTACCATTGCCACTCGCAGGATATTCGGATTATTCTCATCATACCCAATCGGGATTGCCTTGTATTTGTTGACCAGGTTTTCCGGTACCTGTTTCAACAAATCTTCATCCAACTTGCAGGCTTTCAGCTCGATGTAATCAATTCCCATCTGTGTCGTCAATACTGTGATCAACAGTTCCTGGCTGATAAAGCCAAGCTCCATGATTACATTACCGATACGTCCACCATTTTCCTTCTGATAGGCAAGTGCCTCCTGAAGCTCTTCTTCCGTAATAGCCCCCGCTTCAACAAGCAAATCACCTATACGAATCTTTTTTCTTCCTCCAGTTATTCGCATAGCAATACCCTCTCATAAATTTTATAGTATGTATAATTATAGCATAGCCTATTTGAAAAAAAAAGCAATTTTTTGATATCTGTTTAAATCTGTCTAAGTCGTTTATTTTACATAAC
>ERZ773136.2860-NODE-2860-length-13685-cov-6.675789_pt1 | contig 13685 bp, 12 predicted proteins | sample MGYA00580855_ERZ773136 | MGnify/ENA primary metagenome ERZ773136 (study PRJEB29015, sample SAMEA2737860) | human gut metagenome | biome: human gut; feature: human-associated habitat; material: faeces | place: China | collected 2012 ... | reverse complement strand
TGCAGAAGGATATCCTGGAAAGAGATATTATGGAGGCTGCGAATATGTAGATGTTGTTGAAACACTTGCAATTGAGAGAGCTAAGAAATTATTTGGTTGTGAATATGCCAATGTTCAGCCACATTCAGGTGCACAGGCTAACCTAGCAGCATTCTTTGCTATGGTAGAACCAGGTGATACTGTTATGGGTATGAGCCTTGACTGTGGTGGACACCTTTCACATGGTTCACCAGTTAATATTTCTGGTAAATATTTTAATATAGTTCCTTATGGAGTTACAGCTGAAGGCTTTATAGATTATGATGAAGTATTAAGAATAGCTAAGGAATGTAAGCCAAAGATGATTATTGCTGGTGCATCTGCATATGCAAGAGTTATTGATTTTAAGAAGTTCAGAGAGATAGCTGACGAAGTTGGTGCTTATCTTATGGTAGATATGGCTCATATCGCTGGTCTTGTAGCAGGTGGAGAGCATCCAAGCCCTATCCCTTATGCTGATGTAGTTACAACTACAACACATAAGACATTAAGAGGACCAAGAGGTGGTATGATTCTTTCATCAGCAGAAGCTGCTGAAAAGTTTAAGTTTAACAAGGCTGTATTCCCAGGAATCCAGGGCGGTCCGCTTATGCATGTTATTGCTGGTAAGGCAGTATGCTTAAAGGAAGCACTTGACCCAAGCTTTAAGACTTATGCTAAGAACATTGTTGATAATGCACAGGCTCTTTGTACAGGACTTATGAACAGAGGTTTTGATATCGTATCTGGTGGTACAGATAATCATCTTATGCTTGTTAACCTTTTAAGCAAGAATAAGACTGGTAAGGAAGTAGAAAAGCTTCTTGATGCAGCTAACATTACATGCAACAAGAACACTATCCCTAACGATCCAGCTTCACCTTTCGTAACAAGTGGTATCAGACTTGGTACAGCAGCAGTTACAACAAGAGGCTTCAACACAGCAGATATGGATGTAGTAGCAGAAGCTATTGCTTTACTTGTTGATGACGTTGATGCTAATCAGGCTAAGGCTATGGCTATGGTTAAGGAACTTACAGACAAGTATCCTCTTTATGAATAATGCTGGAATATATAAGAAATGAACTTCTGGGGATGACTGATAAAGGGGAATATGCAGCATTTACATCCTCACTTATTCCTGGCTGCGATAATATAATAGGAATAAGACAACCGGTATTAAAGCAATATGCAAAACAGCTTATAAAGGAGAATAAGGATTTTCGGCAGCTGATTAGTGAACCGGATATTTATCAGGAAGAAATGTTGCTTAGGAGCTACATAATAGGAATGGGAACAGCGAAGGAGAAAGACTTTAAGAAGGCTTTAAAAGACTTCAACGCATTCGTTCCTCTTGTGAACAACTGGGCTGTCAACGATAGCTTCTGTGTGGAATTTAAGGTTATGGATATGTTTCGGGACGAGTTTCTGCCATACATAAAGGAATGTATAGAATCGTTTGATGAATACAGGGCAAGAGTAGGGCTTATAATGCTGTTAGACCACTACTTAAAGGTTGATATGCATGGCATGAAAAGACCGAGAATGAAAAAGGTTACTCTTAAAGATATAGAAAGCACAGCTGAAAGAAATTGTGCTAATGGTTTATATCTTGATGATATATTTTCACTTGTAAACAGGGATTTTTCGACCTATGGATATTATACACAGATGGCAGCAGGCTGGCTTCTTGCGGAATGTTTTGTTACATTTCCAAAAAGAACGTGGGAATATCTTACAGATACCGACTGCTTAAAGTTAGATAAGCTGTCATATCAGAAGGCAGTACGAAAGATATGTGAATCGCTCACGCCGGATAAAGAAGTTAAACTAAAAGTTAAAAAGGATCTGAAGCAGATGTAATAATCTGTTTCAGGTCTTTTTTTATTGCTCCATATTATGACGTCGGGGTCAAAATCACCCGACTTTAATAATTTGAATATCAAAATAACTATTGACAATATATAAGTATTGTAGTATAAAAATAATGTTTGAAATTCAAAGTAAGATAATCAAACAGTTAGTAAGTCAAATAAATAAGGACAAAAAAGTATGATAAGAACAAGAATCATAGGAACAGGAAGCTATGTTCCACCAGATATACTGACTAACGATAATCTGTCAGAAATGGTAGATACGAGTGATGAGTGGATAAGGACAAGAACTGGTATATGTAACAGACATATAGCAAAAGATATGGATAATGCTGATATGGCATATAACGCTGCAAGAAATGCAGTAGAGGGTGCACGTATTGAAGCTTCTAAGATTGGTCTGATTATAGTTGCAACGTCAACTCCTGATTATGCTTTTCCTAATCAGGCATCACTTGTACAGGCAAAGCTTAAAGCGGTAAATGCTATGTGTTTTGATGTAAGTGCAGCATGTTCAGGTTTTATTACAGCCCTGGATATTGCAGCTTCAATGTTAAAGGCAGGTTCGTATAAATATGCACTTGTTATTGGTTCAGAAAAGATGTCAGAAATAGTTAACTGGAAAGACAGAAGTGTGTGTGTACTTTTCGGAGATGGTGCTGGCGCAGTGGTTCTTAAAGCAGCTGATAATAACACAGAAGATGTTATTGGTGCTGCTGGTCAGGAAAGAGGAATTATTGACAGCAATATCTACAATGATGGAACAGGTGCCTCTGTTTTAACAGGTGGCAGGAGGTTTTCTGATTCACGCAGCACAGACATGTTTATACATATGGATGGACAGGAAGTGTTTAAATTCGCCGTAAAGAGTGTTCCTACAGCCATAGAAACACTTTTACATAATAATAATATGAACGTTGATGATGTTGATAAATTCATACTGCATCAGGCTAATGTACGTATTATAGAGAGTGTAGCTAAAAGACTTAAGGCTGATAAAGATAAGTTTCCAGTCAATTTGAATGAATATGGAAATACATCATCAGCAAGCATTCCTATTCTGCTTGATGAGTTAAACAGGAATGGAAGCTTAAAACAGGGAGAGAAGCTTATACTTGCCGGTTTTGGTGCAGGATTAAGCTGGGGAAGTATTCTGCTTGTATGGTAGCACGGTTAAAGATGCTAAGCTTATTATATAGATATTTGCAGACTGCTTACTTAAAGATATCAGGCAGCCGGATAAGCGGCATTTTAACATATAATAAAAAATAATAAGAATTAAGGAGATTTAACATTATGTTTGAAAAAGTAAGAGAATTAGTTGCAGCACAGTTAGGTATAGATGAGGCAGTTATTAAGCCTGAGTCTAATTTCAAGGAAGATCTTAAGGCAGATTCACTTGATCTTTTTGAACTTGTTATGTCACTTGAGGATGAGTGTTCAGTAACTATTCCATCTGAGGAGCTTGAAAAGATTCTTACAGTACAGGATGTTGTTGATTATATCGAGGCTAACCAGAAATAGTTATAAATGTCAGGAAGGAAGATAAGTTATGAAAACTCGTGTAACAGAGCTTCTTAATATAGAACATCCTGTTATACAGGGCGGTATGGCATGGGTTGCAGATGCGAATCTCGCAGCCCACGTCAGCAAAGCCGGTGGAATGGGATTTATCGGCGCAGCTAATGCACCGGCAGAATGGGTTAAAGAACAGATACATATAGCACGAAAGATAACAGATAAGCCAGTTGGTGTTAATATTATGCTTTTAAGTGATTATGCAGATGAAATAGCACAGCTTGTTATTGATGAGCATATAGAAGCAGTAACAACAGGTGCAGGCAACCCAAGCAAATATATGAAGGCCTGGAAGGAAGCTGGAATAAGGGTTATTCCTGTTGTGGCATCAGTTGCACTTGCAAGAATGATGGAACGTGCCGGAGCAGATGCGGTTGTAGCTGAGGGTATGGAATCAGGTGGACATATCGGCGAGGAAACGACCATGACACTTGTACCACAGGTTGTTGATGCAGTTGATATTCCAGTTATAGCAGCTGGCGGAATAGGTGATGGCAGAGGTGTATGTGCAGCATTTATGCTTGGTGCAGAGGCTGTACAGATGGGAACAAGATTCGTTGTGGCTAAGGAATCGAATGTTCATCAGAATTATAAGGACAGAGTTATAGCTGCCAAGGATATAGACTCAGTAGTAACTGGCAGAAGCACAGGCCATCCAGTAAGGTCACTTAGAAACAGCATGACAAGAGAGTATCTTGATATGGAAAAAGAAGGCGTTGAGTTTGAAAAGCTTGAAAGACTTACTCTTGGAACACTAAGAAAGGCTGTTGTGGATGGTGATGTCAAGCAGGGAACTGTAATGGCAGGTCAGATAGCAGGTCTTGTGAGTAAGGAACAGACATGTGAAGAGATTATTAAGGAGCTTATGAAGGAAGTCTCTGAGGTATATAATTCACATAATAAGCTGGCATAAAACAGTGTATGGAAATGAGGATTTAAAAGGTATGGGAAAAACAGTTGTAATGTTTCCAGGACAGGGAAGCCAGTGTACTGGAATGGGAAGAGAAAGCTATAATAGCTGCACTTCATCAGTAAAGTGCTTTAAGAAGGCTGGTGAACTGACAGGTATCAATATGGAGCATTTAATATTTGAAGAAAATGATCTTCTTGATAAAACCGAGTATACACAGATCGCGTTATATGTAACAGAAATCGCCCAGCTTGCTGATATGGTTGAGCAGGGCCTTACGTATGATGCAGCTATTGGACTTTCATTAGGTGAATATAGTGCACTTACTGCAAGTGGTGCGCTATCTTATGAAGATGGTGTAAGACTTGTAAGAAACCGTGGAATATATATGGAACAGGAGGTTCCGGCTGGTATAGGTGCCATGGCTGCAGTTATCGGGCTTACATCAGATGAGGTTGACAGTGTACTTGCTAAATATAACAAGGATAAAAGCGGGAACACAGAGTCTGATAATGATATGTATCCTGATACAGTTTCCGCAGCTAATTACAACTGCCCTGGACAGATAGTAATATCAGGTAAAAAGGAATGTGTACAGGAGGCTATGGAAGTGCTTAAGGAAGCAGGAGCAAGAAGAACACTCCTTCTTAATGTAAGTGGACCGTTTCATTCAAAGCTTCTTAAGGGTGCAGGTGATAAGCTTATGATGGATCTTGAAAAAGTTACTTTTGATAAAGTGAAGTATCCTTATGTGGCAAACTGTACAGCAGAGTATGTGGATGAGAATACATCCAGTGGATATATAAAAGAACTTCTTTCAAAGCAGGTATATAGTTCAGTACGTTTTGAACAGTCAGTCAGAAAAATGATAGCCGATGGTTATGATACATTTGTTGAGGTGGGACCAGGAAAGACTTTATCTGGCTTTGTTAAAAAGATAGCTAAGAGCATGGAAAAGGAAGTAGTTATAAAATAACAGGCAATAAATGCAGACAGGATATTGGTAAGGCTTTAGCAATATTGTATCGATGAAAGGCAGTGTGTTATGTGTATGGATAATTGTATAAAAAGATATGAAAACAAGATAGTGCTTGTAACCGGAGCTGGCAGAGGAATAGGAGCTGCTATAGCTGCCCGTTTTGCCAAAGAGGGGGCTGTGGTTATTGTTAATTACAGTGGTAATGATGAGGCAGCAGATAGAACAGTTGAAAATATTCTGGCTGCCAACGGAAAGGCAGAAAAATACAAGTGTCAGGTTGATTCGTATGAAGAAACTGAAAAGATGATTACATATATAATGGATAAATATAAGAGAATAGACATTCTTATAAATAATGCAGGTATAGCAATAGATACTTTATTTGAAGATAAAACTAAAGATAACTTTATGAAAACTTTAGATATTAATTTAATTGCACCTTTCTTATTATGTAAAAAGATAGGACCTAAAATGGTAGATAATAAATATGGAATAATAATAAATATTAGTTCTACTAATGGAATAGATACTCCTTATATAGAGAGTATAGATTATGATGCTTCAAAGGCTGGTTTAATATCTTTATCAAAGAATCTTGCTAATTATTTTGCTCCTTATGTTAGAGTAAATACAATATGTCCTGGATGGGTTAATACCGAAATGAATAAAAACTTAGATAGTGATTTTATAAGTAAAGAAGAAAATAAAATATTACTTGGTAGATTTGCTAATCCTAGAGAAGTTGCTAATTTAGTAGAATTTCTTATTAGTGATAAAGCAAATTATATAAATGATAGTATTATTAGAATAGATGGAGGTATAAAATGTTAGATAATATAATTAAAGATAGTAAAAAGGATTTAGAAGTATATTTTAATAAAATAGAAGAAATAGAAGAATTTAATAGTAAGAAAGTACTTGATGCTTTTATAGAAAATAGTGTATGTGAAAGTGATTTTAATAGTGCTACTGGATATGGATATAATGATATTGGTAGAGATAAAATAGAAAGAGTATATGCTAGCATATTTAAGACTGAAGATGCTCTAGTTAGAAGTCAGTTTATATCTGGTACTCATGCTATTAGTACATGTTTATTTGCACTATTAAGACCTGGTGATACTCTTTTATCAATAAGTGGTAAACCTTATGATACATTAGATAGTGTAATTGGTTTTAATAATAATAGTTCTTCATTAAAAGCTTTTAATATTAATTATATGGAAGTTAATTTAGTTAATGATGATTTTGATTATGAAAAAGTTAAAGATGTACTTAAGAATAATAAGATTAAATTAATTGAAATACAAAGAAGTAAAGGTTATAGTACAAGAGAAAGTATTAATATTGATAAAATAGAAAAAGTTGTCAAACTAATTAGAACTATTAATAAGGATGTAATTATAATGGTAGATAACTGCTACTGCGAAATGGTTAGTACTAAGGAGCCTACTGAAGTAGGTGTAGATATATGTGTTGGCTCACTTATTAAGAATTTAGGTGCTTCAATCACATCAAATGGCGGCTATATAGTAGGTAGAAAAGATTTAATTAATTTATGTGCAGAAAGATTAAATGTCCCAGGACAAGGTGCTGAAGTAGGCCCTTCTTTAAACCAAAATAGATATATTCTTCAGGGATTATATATGGCTCCAATGATTGTAGCTAATGCTTTAAAGACTGCCACTTATACAGCATATTTATTTGAAAAGTTAGGCTATAAAGTTAGTCCTAAATATAATGATGAGAGAGTAGACATAGTTCAAAATATTATATTTGAAAATGAAAATGATTTAATTAATTATGTTAGAGGTATTCAGTCTAATTCTAAGATTGACTCTAATGCATTAGTAGAACCATCTGATATGCCAGGATATGACGATAAAATTATTATGGCATCAGGATCTTTTACACAAGGTAGTTCTATAGAATTATCTTGTGATGGTCCTCTTAGAAGTCCTTATATTGCTTATCAGCAAGGATCTATTAGTTATAAGTATGGTAAGATAATTGTTGAAAGAGCTATTAGTAGTTTAATTAAAAGTAAGGAGAATATAAATGAGTAAATATTATCTTGTTAGATATAAAAATATAGAAGAAAAGAAAAAGATAATTAATGAAGTAGAGGTTAATACAGAAAGATTAGAGGTTGCACCAGATATATTTAGTAATGCTTCTTTAGTAGAGTTTAATGAAATTTATTATTATGATGGAAAACAAAAAAATAGAAGTATTAAGATTTTTACAATAGTTGAATATAATGAGTTAGAAGATAAGTACTATGATATTATAACTGGTGATGAATATGTAAATTATGAGTATAATAGTAGACTTAGATTTCTTAAAAATGTAAAAGGTAATTTAGTGTTAGAACTTGGTTATAATTTACCTTCAAAAACTGTGGTTAATTTATTAGAAGAAATAAATTTTAATGATGAGAGAGTAGAAGCTTATGCCACTACGATGAAGGTACTTAATAGAATGAATAATGATGATAAATATTTTGATACTAATAGTGAATATTATATAGAAAGTTTTAAAAGAAGATATAGAAGAAGATAAAAAGAGAAGTTTTGATTACTTCTCTTTTAACATACCTCTTGCTATATATTCATCATAAGTTAACTTACTTTCATATACTTTAGTGGCTAATTCAATACCTAGATATCTGAAATGCCAGTCTTCAAAAACATAACCTGTTATATATTCACTCTCGTGGGGATATCTAAGTATAAAACCATATTTATATGAATTATTAATAAGCCAAGTATATTCTTTATCACCTTCACTAAGATAATTCCATTTACCATTTACAATATCTACCGCTAGTCCTAATTGATGTTCTGAATAACCTGCTCTTGCAGAGTATGTTTCAGCTTCTTTGAAACCATCTTTTTTAACATATCTATTATATAATCCTTCTTGATAAGAATAAGAACGATAAGTAGAACCAGCATATATTTTTAGATTTTCTTTTAACATATCAGAAGCCATTTCTTCAAACTTATCAGCAGCTTCTTTTCTTAATTTTTGAGTACCTGAAGCAAACTTACTATTAATTACTGTTAAATCTTCTGGTTCATAGTCTTTATCTAATTTATAATATTTATTTACGATAACATCTAATTTACTTGCTTTATCTTTAGATAATGGAATATCATTTGAATAGTAATCTTTATCTAGATAAGCATTAACAAAAGTTACAGTATCTTCATAGTTATATTTCTCTTTTAGTATAGTAGTATCATATACTGATTTAGTATCAATAAAATCATATTTAATATATCTATCTAGATTTTCTTCTTTAAAGTAATCTAAAGATATATAATTAATAATATTTTTATCATATTTATTTGAGGTAATAACATCAATACTTTTAGGTACTTTTTCATAGAAGGTATTGATATCTTTATTTTTATAACCTAAATCTAATAATTTATTAATATTATTTATAAAGTTTTCTTCTTCAACATAATTTATATCTAAATATTCATCAAAATATTCTTTCTTATAGTTATTTTCTATAACTGCTGTTTCTAACGTCTTAGAATACTTTTTAGTTTCTTTTATCTTTTCATAATAATTATCTTCTTTAAATACATTAATTACATCTTTTTGATAACCATATCTTTTTGGTACTATTAAATAGATACCTATAGATAATATGATTAATAAGAATAAAACTAGTATTAATATTCTTTTTTTATTTATTTTTCTTTTTCTCTTTTTCATACTATCACCAACCATAATAATTATATATCAAAAGTAATTAAAAAGCAATTGGTAAAAAGTAATTTTACAGGGTAAAATATATATGATTTTACATATTTTACATTTACTAAAATAGCATAAAATGGTATAATTAAAGAGCAAAGAAGGTATAAAATGAAAAGAAGTGAAATTGATAGGAGTAAATTATCTCCGATGATGAAACATTATGTAGAATTAAAAGATAAATACGAGGATACAATAATATTATATAGACTTGGAGACTTTTATGAAATGTTTTTTGAAGATGCTGAAGAAGTAGCTCATGCTTTAGAGCTTACACTTACTGGTAAAAGTGCTGGACTTGATGAGAGAGTTCCAATGTGTGGGATACCGCATCATGCCGCTGAAGTATATATTGATAAACTAATTAAAAAAGGATATAAAGTAGCTATATGTGAACAATTAGAGGATCCAAAGACCGCTAAAGGAATAGTAAAAAGAGATATTGTTGAAGTAATATCTTCTGGTACAGTAATTAATACTAATTCTTTAAATGAAAAAGAAAATAACTATATAGGATGTTTATATGACTTTTCTTATGGTTTTGTTCTTACTTATTCAGATATTACTACAGGAGAAGTATATAGTGAGTTACTTACTAATAATACTGATGATGTAATATATAAAATATTATCTTTAGATATTAAAGAATTAATAGTAAATGAACTTATTAATAAAGTATTATTGTCTAAGATAAGAAGTTTAAAAATACCTGTTACTATACAAAATGAATTATTAAATGATAAATATCAAAATATTTATCAAAATATTAGTGATGCTAGAATTGTTAATTCAATTAAGTTATTATTATATTATTTAGATGTATTACAAAAAAGAAATCTATCACACTTCCAAGAAGTTGTTATTAAAGAAAAAGAACAATACTTAGAAATGGATATTCATACAAAGAGAAATCTAGAACTTACAGAATGTTTAAGAACTAAAGAGAGAACTTATTCATTACTTTGGCTATTAGATAATACAAAGACCGCGATGGGTAGTAGAAAACTTAAGTATTTTATTGAAAATCCATTATTAGATATTAATAAGATTAATAAAAGATATGATATAGTTAGTAAGTTACTTGAAGAATTTATTTTAGCAGAAGAACTTAGAAATGATTTATATGAAGTGTATGACCTAGAAAGATTATGTGGTAAATTATCTTTTGGTTCTGCAAATGGTAAAGACTTATTACAATTAAAAGCTTCTTTAAAAGTACTTCCTAGTATTAAGGAAAAACTAGAAAAGATAGGCTTTTATGAAAAGATTACTACAATGAGTGATCTATACGATTTATTAGAAAAGTCTATATATGAAGAACCTCCAAATACGATAAAAGAAGGATATTTAATTAAAGATGGATATTCTAGTGAACTTGATGAACTTAAAGATTTAAGTAGAGGTGGAAAAGACTTTATTAGTAGATTTGAAACTGAAGAGAGAGAAAGAACTGGTATTAAAGGATTAAAAGTTGGTTTCAATAAAGTGTTTGGTTATTATATAGAGATTAGTAAATCTTATTTAAATATGGTTACTGATGATATGGGTTATATTAGAAAGCAAACTTTGGCTAACTGTGAAAGATTTATTAATCCAATATTAAAAGAAAAAGAAGATTTAATATTATCTAGTGAAGATAGAATTATTAATTTGGAATATAATTTATTTATAGAAATTAGAGATAAATGTAAGGAATATATTCCAGAACTTCAGAGAACTGCTAAAGTAATAAGTGAAATAGATGTACTTAGTTCTTTTGCCCTAGTTAGTGAAAAATATAATTATATTAGACCTGTAATTACTACTGGTAATGAAATAAAAGTACTTAATTCAAGACATCCAGTAGTAGAAAGAGTATTAAAAGGAGAAGAGTATGTACCTAATGATATAGTTATGGATAATAATACAGATATTCTTTTAATTACTGGTCCTAATATGGCAGGTAAATCTACTTATATGAGACAACTTGGTATTATTGCTATAATGGCACAAATAGGATGTTTTGTACCTGCTGAAGAAGCAACACTTCCAATATTTGATAAGATATTTACACGTATTGGGGCATCTGATGATTTAGTTAGTGGTGAGTCTACATTTATGGTAGAAATGATGGAAGCTTCAAGAGCTATTAAATATGCTACAAGAAACAGTTTAATACTTTTTGATGAACTTGGTAGAGGAACCGCTACTTTTGATGGTATGAGTCTAGCACAAGCTATCTTAGAATATGTAGCTAATAAAATTAAATGTAAGACACTTTTTTCTACACATTATCATGAACTTACTGATATGGAAAAGAATATTCCTAATTTAAAAAATAAACACGTTTCAGCAGTAGAAGAAAATGGTAATATTACTTTCTTACATAAAGTAAAAGATGGTTCTGTAGATAAAAGCTATGGTATTAATGTTGCTAAACTTGCAGGACTTCCTGATGAAGTAATAGATAGAGCAAGTGGTATACTAAATATATATGAAAATAAAGAAAAGAAAACAGATACCATTATACAAACAACACTTCCACTTAATTTTGATGAAAAAAAGAGTGAAGTAGAAGAAGAAGTTAAAAATATTGATATTTTAAATATTACACCAATTGAGGCAATAAATATATTAAGTAAACTTAAAGAAAAAGTTAAATAGATATTGTATAATATTTAAAAATATTTTATACTATGGTTAGGTGAGATGAATGAAAAAAATGAATAGAAAAGGATTTACTCTAATAGAGTTACTTGCAGTACTTGTAATACTTGTTGTTATTATGGCTATTGCTATACCAAGTGTTACTTCTTCGATTGAAAGAAGTAGAGATAAAGAAAAAAATATGAAGATTAAACTTATAGAATCAGAGGCAGAATTATATATTGATAGATATAGTAGTACTGCAACTACAATTACTGTTCCTACTTTGATTACTGATCCAAAGAGTACACTTAAAGCTGGCGATATAGCAGATCCTAATAATTCTAAGAGAACATTATGTGGAACTGTTACTTGTCAAAATAAGACTTGTACCTTTACTGAAAATAAAAATATAAGTACAAGTAATGAAAGTGATTATTGTGTTGGTATAGCTTCGTAGTAAATAGATAGAAATGAGAATGATAAAATGAAAATAATATTAATTAAATATGGTGAATTAACCACTAAAAAGGATAATAGGAAGTTATTTATAAATATTCTTTATAATAATATTAAAAGAGCATTAGAAAATTATAATGTTAAAATAATTAAAAATAGAGTAAGAATGTTTATTGAAACTGAAGATAATATCGATGAGATAGTGGATATTCTTAAGAATATATTTGGTATTCATAGTATAGTTATAGCTACTAGAGTGAATACTAATATTGAAGAAATAGAAAAAAAAGTATTAAATATTGCAAAAGATACAAAGTTTAATACTTTTAAAGTAGAAACTGATAGAGCAGACAAGTCTTTTCCTATACCTAGTATGGATTTTAGTAGAAGAATTGGGACTTTAATACTTAAGAATATTGATAATATTAAGGTTGATGTACATAATCCAGAGTACTTATTAAAAATTGAAATAAGAGAGGATTATACATATATATATCATAAAGAAATAAGTGCTTCTGGTGGCTATCCTGTTGGAGTAGCCGGTAAAGGTCTTCTTATGTTATCAGGAGGAATTGATTCCCCAGTGGCAGCTTATTTGGCAATGAAGAGGGGAATCAAGGTAGAATGTGTGTATTTTGAGTCTCCACCACATACTAGCATAATGGCTAAGAATAAGGTAAAAAAATTAGTAGAGCTTCTTACAAAATATGAACCTTCTATAACATTACATGTTATAAAATTTACTGATATTCAGGAAGCAATATATAAAAATATTGATCCTACATATATGATAACCATTATGCGTAGAATGATGTATAGAATAAGTGAAAAACTAATGGAAAAGAATAACTTACTATGTCTTATTAATGGTGAGTCTGTAGGTCAAGTTGCAAGTCAAACTCTTACTAGTATGAGAGTAATTAATGCTGTTACTAATAAACCTGTTATTAGACCAGTAGCATGCTTGGATAAATTAGAAATTATTGATATATCTAAAAAAATTGGTACTTATGAAACTTCTATTCTTCCATATGAAGATTGCTGTACAATATTTTTACCTAAACATCCAGTTATTAATCCAGATATTGATAAAGCAGTTCTTTATGAGAAAAGTTTTGATTATGAAAGTTTAATTAATGCTGCGATAGAAAATGAAGAAGTTATTAAAATAAGTAATAAGAAAAAAGATTTTGATATTTAAATAAGAGTAAAAATATAATTACTCTTATTTTACTAATATAAATAATTGTTTATAGTAAAAATTACCATTAATTTAGATGCATGAAATTGTTAATATTTCACAACCTATTAGTGTAGGAGGTGAAAATAATGAGTAACAATACAAATAGTAAGATGGTAGTTCCAGGAGCTAAACAAGCTATCGAAAGAATGAAATATGAAATAGCTAACGAATTTGGTGTTAATTTAGGACCAGATACAACTTCAAGAGCTAATGGATCAGTTGGTG
>ERZ773136.2857-NODE-2857-length-13694-cov-4.209473_pt1 | contig 13694 bp, 5 predicted proteins | sample MGYA00580855_ERZ773136 | MGnify/ENA primary metagenome ERZ773136 (study PRJEB29015, sample SAMEA2737860) | human gut metagenome | biome: human gut; feature: human-associated habitat; material: faeces | place: China | collected 2012 ... | reverse complement strand
GATGTGGGGATTCGAACCCCAGAAGCCTCGTTAAAGACTTACACGATTTCCAATCTCATATTTTTCTTGTAAACACAATAGGTTTTATAGCAAGTACAACAATAGGAATACAGTATATTATTAGTGATACAAAAACGCCCTCGGTTACTCAGCCAAGGGCGTTTCTAATGAGATACGTAGTTTTTGGTATCGGACTACGTGTTGTTATAATATCAATTATATTATGCTTTGTCAATATTTATTTTAAATAAGCCTTAGCAACATAATATGTAGCGCTGCCGTATTTGACTTTAGACATAGTATATTTCTTGCCTTTAATTTTCTTAGTGTCGGTGGAAGCGGTTACAAGCTCAACTTTTGTATTGTTAGGAATAAGCGTGTGAGCTTCTTTGTCGCCGAGTGCCTTATAAGCATTCAAGCCGCCGTTTGCCTTGACCGTCTTGTAAACCTTAGCTTCTTTAAGATTTTTTTGATTTTTCGGTCTGAGAATACCATTAACTGTTGATGAATTATAAGTTTTCTCTCTGAGTGTCATTTTATCGCCGTTCCCGGTTGCATTTTGGTCGTAATACTTAACCTTGCCGTTCTTAGTAGGCTCGGCAATAACAAAAATATGGCCGTATGTACCTGATGTTCTGATTCCGATATCGCCCTTTTTGAGTTCGCCGTTTTTGTATGTAGGTGTAATAAAAGCAAAATTCTTTTTGAGCCACGCAGATGATTTACGATTAGTCCACCAATATTTTGCATTGCCCCAAAAGCCTTTATCAAGTCCAAGGCATTCGTGGATATAGCAGTCAATTAAATCCACGCACTGCACACCGTAAACACCGTCATAGTTTGTTTTCTTGCCGAGGAATTTTTTAACCCAAGCAGAAAACTTCATACCGTTTGAGCCGCCTTTCTGCTCAATGTTCATAACAGCGGACAAGCCTGCTGCTACCGCCGAGGCAAGAACGCCGAGAAGTGCCGCCTTAAGTGCGGACTTATCCTGTGTAAAATCGACCGTCGGCAAAGCGACTACAAGAAAAGCGATAAGTGCCTGAATGAATGTTTTTGCAACTCTGATGAGTGCTTCTTTAGTTAATGTGTAATTTTTCATAATTTTTACTCCTTATATTTTAATCTATCTTCGAGGTCCTTAATTCTGTGGTCGGCAACGCTAACCTTATTTTCAAGCACAGGCACACGCTGTGCAAAGTTATTGTGTTGTCGAACCTCTCTTGTAAGTTCCTCGATTTTGGTATCTGTAACTGCTTGATTTTTTTCAATCTCTTTTTGCATTTTTCGGTTATTACCGATATTTGTAACGATAACTCCGAGAAAAGCTGAACCGCCTGTGATTAAGGCTACTAATACTTCATTTGTCATATCATCACCTCGGTTTGCTGTTGTTTTTCGATTTCTGCCCTTTCTTCAGGCGTAACTTCTCGCCAATTATCGGCAGAGAGCAAAGGCTCTGTGCCCTCCAACTCTCTGATTTTTGCACGGAGTTTTTCCGTGTAGGCTATCTGCTCTTGATATTCTTCTACAGTTGCAACTCCCATAGCAATTTTCACGCCTATGTAATCATAGCTTGCAAGCTCCTGCTTTAGTGCTTGAATTTCAGCCTGTGGGTCAGGTGTAAAGATTTCATCTTCGACATCAAGATATTCACCATTAATTAATGCTCTACTCATTTGCTGCCACTCTCCTTTTAGCCCAAATGCGTATTCTCGTTCCGGGATTAAACATTAAAGTGTCGGCGTCAAAATAAATCCCGATTGTATCATCAACCGCTTGATAAGCCTGCAATGCTCCGTATCTTAATGCTTTTTGGGACTTCTCCGTTCCCACATAACTGCAGTTTACAATTACATCTTCATTCACTTTCTGTGCGTGAATAACAACAAGAACGTGTGCTGATGTCAATTTTTCAACATATATATTATTTACGCCCCAAAGTATTGAGCGTAGAAAACCACCTGATGAAGAATGGCTCACCTGTATAAAATTATCGTTAGCAATTTCTATATGCACTTCAACTGCGTTTTTTATTTCATATTCGATTTTATTTACTTCCTCTTGCACCGTAGTATCTACTGCCAACTCCCACTTTTCGGATGAGCCTTGCGGTCCTTGTATTCCTGTGTCACCCTTTGGTCCTTGTTCGCCCTGCGGTCCTGTGTCACCCTTTGGTCCTTGTTCGCCCTGCGGTCCTGTGTCACCTTTTGTTCCTTGTTCACCCTGCGGTCCTGTGTCGCCTTTTTCACCTTTAAGTTCGCCGTTTGCAAGCTTTGTTTCAAGTGTTTCGGATATATCATTAGCTCGCTTAGTTGCCTCTTGTGATTTAACCGTTTCACTCGCAAGCGCCGAATAATCAGACGTTGAGGTTATCCTATTTTCGTCACTTAGCACGTCATACACCTCTATATTAAATCTCGGTGTAGTTAAAAGTTGAGCGCCTGCTGCATTTGAATCGTAAATTCTCAATTCGCACTCAACAGTACCTGCTGCCGTAATAAGCTGCTTTTCGACGTCAACAATAGCCATTCCGTTTTCAATAGAGCAATCCTTATAAATCACATTACCGTCAGTCTTTTTGCCATATATTGTAGCAATCATATCACCGCCAAGTATAAAGGCTTTTCCGCCGTCGGTAAGGGATATAACTATCCTTCTTGAATTAACATCATTAAGCTTAACGTCTATGCTCCATTGTGCGCCGCTTTTCTGCAAATCAAGAGATTTTCGATAAACTTGTTTTTCCATATAATCACCTCTTGAAATAATTATACAAAAAGAACGAGGGTGTTTGTCACACCCTCGCCGTTAATTATTTGAGCCAATATTTATTTATATAATTAATAACATCCGTTCTATTACCATACAATCCTGTTTTCGTCATTATAGTAATTATCTTAGCTTTTTCATCAGCATTACCATTAATGAATTTCGCTTTATATTGATTGGTAATAGAAGTTCTGATACCAAAAACGGCATTATCCTGCGTCATACCGTTAGCAACTTTAGCCTTAATTCTGTTATCAACATAATTACGAATGTTCTTGGTATCGTTTGACTTAAACGCTTCAACCATTGCCTCGGTATTATAAGACGACGCTTCCCAATTTGTAAAATCCTCATCATCAAAATAGCCTGTTGATTTAAGTTTCGTTTTAATTTGGCTGCGTTTTGAATTATCCGCAGCTAAATATTCTTCCTTAAAAGCACTCTTTAATGATGATTTTATGCTTCTTTCAGCCTCTGTCTTGGTCTTGCCGTTGCTTATATCGGTTGCAATATTGCTGTCAATGACAGTTTTCAAAACCGATTTATCACCGCTGTTTAAAGCGTTTATCAAGTCAGTCTTGTTATAAAGCTTACTGTCTTTACTGTCCTGCTCCTCGTCAATCTCGACCGTATCAATTGCTTTTTCAACAGTTTCCTTATCCGTTCCGCTTGATATAAGCGTTTCAAGCGATTGCTTATATTTTTTGTCGTCGCTGTCTGCCTTATATCCTGCTGCCTTTTGAATTTCGGAAGAATAGGCTTTAATTGCTTTATAGGCAAGTTCGTAATCAAAGCCGTCGCTTTCAAGCTCTTTAGCGGTGTTAATTGCCGTGCCAATATCTCCGTCAAGATATGCAAGGCCCGCTGCAGCAAGTCGCTCGTCATTTTCTATCAATCCCTTTTTGATGTAATTGTCGGGGTCAGAAACATTATCGGCAATGCGCTTATACATTTCCTTGTTGCCGTCCTTAATTGCCTCATATATCATTTGTTGCTTGTCTTTTTCAGGAAATAGGTCAAGGCCGAATACGGCAAGTACATCATCGGAAATTAAAGCCTCTTTAATTTCCGATTGTGTAGCTTCTTTTGCCATTGAAGGATTAAAACTGTTTCCGTTCTTTGCACCTTTGATAACATTTTCCACGCTATTAATATCACGAATTACGTTTTTTATCGGCAAGCCGAAAAATGCGCCAATCGAGCCGGCAAGACTTTCGATTTTTTGTGTATAAGTAAGATTGTCACTATTCAGATTGTGAATTGAATTATACAAATCACTAAACACCGACATATCTGCCCTTGTCACATCATAGCCTTGGAATACAGATATAGCGTCTTTAAGAAAGGCTATTTGATTAACAGGGTTAGCATTGTCAATAAAATTAGGAATAAGCTCAGCAATATATTTTTCGGCATACGTTTTATCGTCATCATCATTACGTGCGGCGGTTACAATTGATTGAAGAAGAGCGTTTATAACACTTGCAATAACGAGTGAAGCAACAATTCTCGTAGCTTTTCCCTTGCTAAACTTTCCACGCTTTGCCTGAACGGTTGCATTGAAAAGCATGTTAAGGGAAGTCGTAGGCTCTGCCATAAATGCAGTCGCCATTTTAACGGCTCCGTTTTTACTTCTCATTAAAGCCGAACGTGAAAATACCGAATCATATACCTGTGTTTTTGTTATAACCTCAGTAAATCGTTCGCCTGCTTTTTGCAAACTTTCCTCTGTTGATAAATTAGGATATTTATCCTTTGTTTCCGCCTTGCAGGCATTCCATATATGCGCCCAAGTCACCTCGTCGGCCTTTGAAGCAAAGTAGCCGAGTGCTTCATCTCTGAACGCTCCGTCTTTAAAGAATGCCGCAATCTTTTCCTTACCCTTATAATCAATATTATTAAGATAATCAACTGTACTTTGAGCCATATTGGTATCGAAATATCCCATTTCCTTAATAATAGCAACAGGAGCATATTTCTTTATTTCGTCATAACTGCGCTTCGTAAATGTAGTTTTTGCAAAATATTTGGTATCAATGATTGATAACGCTCTGCCTATTGCCGACGGCTGCTGAATTGCAACGGAAGCAGAAGCAAAAACAGCATTTTTCTTGAACATACTTGTAAGTTTATCAACGATATCCGAGCCTGCTTCATGCACGACACCGCCGTTAAGGTCCTCAAGCAAATCGCTTATATATCCTGTTGCCTTTTTGCCGTATGCATTTTCCACCAAAGTTCTGATAGAACTAAACTCGTCGCCGTTGCTCGAATGATAATTATAAACCCGGTCGAAATTTTCAAGCGGCAAAGCAAAGGCATTATAGCTTGCCATTTCATCAACGTGGCTCGCCCACACGTTGTCAAATTCTTCAAGCAAAAGCGGATTTTTTGCTTTTTCAACAATCGCATTAGTAAAGCCTGAATTAATGATTTTTTTTGCGCCAATAGTTTCCATACTGCTTCTGTGCATGTAGTTTTTAGCGGTACGTGCAGGATAATAATTTTCTTCCTTAAAAAGTTCAACGTCATATAGCCGTCTTGATATCTCGTTGCCCTTTTCCGCCATATCGGTTGAAAGATATTTAACCATATCCCGAACATAATTCCTTTGTTCGTCGCTTAGCATTGACCTGATTTTTGATATATCCGAATAACTGAGCCTGTGAGTTAAACTGTCATTCCACTTTGAGCTTTTATCCTTAAGCGTTTGGATAGCACTTTTAGGCTTATCAGTCACTACAATACCGCCATGGATAATATGATTAAGCGTTTGCTTTCGATTGCTCATTGCATATATCGCCATTAGCTGTTCAAGGTTTAAATTAAGCTTGTCACCTAATGAAGTTGTTATATCATAACGTTTCTTCCTGTCCCAGCTTTTCCAATCGTATTTTTCTCTGACATCATCAGCGTAATTTTTGCTGTTGTCTATTGTAACTGCCCATGTGTCCTCACCTTTTCTGACATCACGATATAGCCTTAATAATTCATCACTGCCAAGATATTCAAAAAAGTATTCCGGTTTCATAGAGCCGTATTTAATTGAATCAATAATACCCTTGTCTATCTTATACTTTGCATTTACTTGTTTAAGTTCTTCCTCAACCTTAGAAACACTCTGTTCGATAGTTTTATTTCTTTCGGAATAGAATATCTTATTAACATTATTGCACACCTGAACAGTTGTGCGCACAAGGTCATCCACCATTTTAAGCTCGTCAAGTGTCAATTGATTAGCATTCCTGTCACCAATCATTGTTTGCAACTGTTCAATATAGTTCTTGATATATCCGTTATATGCTTCGGTCACCTTTTCGTAATCGTCATTATTATTCAGCGATTTAAAACTGCGGTCGAGTGCATAAAGCTTTGAATATATTTTATCATCAAGCTTAGTACCAAATGATATAACATTTACTATTCCTTTAACTGCTTCAACAATATTATTAGGAATATGATTTTTCTTATCCTGCTTTGCAAGCTGTGCAAGTCTAATTGTGCTTTTTTGAAAGCTCTTATAAAGCAGACTGCGCTCACGCTTTTCTTTCTGCTTTTGCCTATATTCAGCCTTATACTCAACTGTATCTCTATATAAGTTCGACCTATAATCTTGATTTTTCTTTATCTGCTCTTTGCGAAATTCAGAAAATTCCTTTTTATGCTTTGCTTTTTCGTCTGCGAGTAGCTTTTGATAGTTGCTTATTTGCTGAGCATATTTCGACCTTGCTTTTAAAAAGCGCTTTTCGTTTTTATCCGCCTTGGTCTCATAAAGATTAGTCTTGAAATAATAAGAAAGAATATCATTAGCAAGGCTTTCGAGATATTCTTCCTTGCTGTAGCCGTAATCGTTTTCAATAACCTTATCCTTATAAGTATTAACCATATCAAGAAGCGCAATCGGCATATCCTGCGAATTGTCACTCGGCATTAATCCGCCGAATAATTCTTCCATTTCATTAGCCAAATCGTCAAGCGGTATACCATTTTCGGTAATGTTAATCTTTCCTCTTGCCGCATTCTTATACTTGCCGTAAGTACCGAAATAATACGAAACCTCTTCCTTTTGCTTATCAGATAGCTTAATTTCTGTATTCTTCAAATAATCAAGCATTTCCTGTTCTTCCTGCGTAGGCTGATACTTAATCTGCTTTTCGTTTTCAACAAGCTTGTTTGCAAGGTCGTATGCAGCGTTAAAGAATTGCTGAGAAGTGTCGAGCGTGTGCCAGCTTTTCATTTCCTTTGCCACGTCAACGCCTGTCATACGTGTAGGCGTAAGCTTAATGATTTTTCTTGCCGCAATTAATAACGAGTTTGTGCTTACCTCTCTGCCGTTAGTAAGCTCAAATTGGTGTTTTAAAACCTCGTTAATTTCCTTAAGGTGCTTGTTTTCACGCTTAAGCTCTGCGTACTCGGCATAGTCTACATCTCTTGAGTATTTTTCTTCTGACAGGTTATCATTATTATCATTTTTAATATGTCTTCTTCCGTCACTGTCCCCTTCTCGTTGAATCTTCTCTTTATTGAGTTTAACATTACTTGCTGTTGTTCTTCCGTCTCCAGCGAATCTAATGTTGCCATTATTATATCCGTCGAAATTTTCAGATATTTCATGTCCGCCACTAATGTCTCTTCTATCGATGTTAACATTATTTACATCCTTTCTTTCATGTATATTTTCTGATTTTTTCATTTTTATAACTGTTAAGTTATAATTATCATCGAGAGTATAATAATAATGAACATTATTAAGATACTTATGACATACTTTACCAACTTTATCCGAATCCCATGTTAATGCCTCGGAATAAAGCTTATTATACTTTGCTTTTGATAGCTTAACATTAGTATATTCTGTTTCGTCAAACTCGTCAATATTAACATCACGAGAAAATCTAACATCTTCAAGCGAATTAACAACATCAAGTCGGCTCTGCTCGTTATTTGCTTTATATTCTGCATAAGAAACGCCTGCATTTTTTAATGCATTTTTCAACTTTTGACTTGCATTGTCAGGAATAACAGCAGTATATACTTCGTTAAAATAAACGGCTCTTTGCGGTTTTGCTTCAAAATAACTCGTTGGCAATGCACGAATATCATTAACAAGGGTCCAAATATCATCAACCGCCATATCACTGTAATTAGCCCAGCCTTTAAGCTCGGTTTTCAAATAATTTGCAAGCCCTGATTTTGTTTCTGTTTTTGCAACGCCGTCAACGATAATATCAGCCACAGCAAATGGGTTATCGTTTTTTGTCATACTTTGGGCAATTTCTTGAAATCTTTTATAAAGATTATTACGTATTTGATTGTATTCTTCATCATTAATATTTTGAAGTCGTGATTTATCATTTCTCACTTCATCAAGATTGTTATATTTCTTTGCCGAGCCACCGATTATATTGCTGACGAGAAAATTACCGCCCTGAGCATTTTGATTATTCATTGCCTTAACGATATTTTCAAGGTTATAATCCCAATACAGACTTTCCCAATTCTTTCGATTACCGGATTCGGTAAAAGGGTCATTGCCTTTCCAAATACCCTTTTTCTCTACAACACCGTCAAATAAATCATTAAGCCAGCTTTCATATTCCTTTTGATTAATTTTATTATCAATAAGATTATGTGTTGCCTCATCATCTGAAACGAGTTCAATTTTTTCAGCTCCGTTTTTCAAATAATCAATAGCCTTTTTCACAAAAGCTTTTCTTTGAAACGCCGTCTTAATTTCATCCGAATTGTTGAAAATGTTATCTATGTTCTCATCACTTATACCGGGAATTAAGGATTTATAATAATCGGCGATTGATTGCTTTATCTTGCTATCGTATTTTTCAACCCATAATCTGCTCGGAAGCAACGGTTTGTTCTCAATTTCCTGAAGCGTATCTTTTATATTATCATTAAGGAAATCGAAAACGTCAGTATCTTCGCTTGTAAGAGTTGTTTTCTTTTCTCTTTGAACGATATCTCTAATCGGCTCAGACTTGTCTGCCAAATATAATTCCTTAAAAGCATAATCATTTTTATACTTATTAACTAATTCGGCAATACTTCCTGCGCTGTCAACCTGGTCTTTGAAATTATCAGGATGAAATAATGAAGCATTAGGCTTATATGCAAGTTTTTGCTTTACAAGATTGTTTATTTTGCTATATAAATCCCATGCTTTCTTTTCATTAAGTTTGTGTTCGGCTTTAACTGATATCGGAGTATAAGCGTCAGAAGAATAAACCTTATTTGCATTACTTTCTTGTGGGTCAATAGTCTTTTTATCAAAAACAAGTGAAATATCGCCAAATTCATTATTTGCGCTGATATTTTGTGCTTTCATTATTGCTATCGACGGACTTGGTAAACCACCAAGTTCCAATGCACTGAGCAGTTTGCTTTCGGTAGTATTATGAATTGCAACAAGTTCCTTTGTTTCCTCGATAGGTATATCAAGTGAAAATTTTGTATCGGTAACCGGAATATCAACGTTTTCCACTTTTGTGTATTTCTTTAAGTATTTATCATAATTAATATAATCATCACCAATTTTATAAATTGCTTTACCCAAAGAATTTTTGCCATAAGAATTATCAAATGCAGTCAAAAACTCTTTACCGTCATACTGCACCGTTTTTGTTTGCAAAGTGAATTCTTCCCACCTTGCTTCACCATAACGCTTATATCCTTTTCGTGCTTTGCCGTCAAGATACCAATCGCAGCTTGATATTCCCTCACCCCAATGGTCGCTTCCTCTGACAACTCCGTTTTCGTTGTACCAATATTCACTTGAAATCTTACGTTTGCCGGTCTTATCGAAATAATAGCTCACATAATCCGGCTTGCCCTTTGGTCTTTTTGAAATTTCTTTGAAATCTGCCAAAGTATTAACATAAAAATTATTTTTATTTGCAATTCCGCTCTGATACCGTTGATAAAGTTCCTTTGCTTTGGAAAAATATTCATAACCGTCGTATTGATATAATTGAGCGTTTCTTAAATCGTTTGAGAATCTGTCAACATCAAGTGAAAATTTTGTTTCATTATTATTGACATTTGAAGCATTATTTGCTATATTATCTGTGCGAGACAGTTCGTCGTTATTATAACCTCTGGGTATTTTATCCTTTGCGTTCAATGCGACTGTCTCGTTTTTATTTTGCAAATTCAAATTATGAATATAAAACTTATTTTCAACAGGAGTTTTCTTTATTTTTATTTCCACATTATAATTTTCGCCGTCAACTATTGCCGGATGACTTAAAACCAAAAATGAGCTACCCTTTTTTGAGTGGTAGTTTTTTTCATTTTCGTTAACCACCTCTGCATATCTAATCATATCCGGTAAATTATCAATAACGGCAATTTTTGCAGTTTTAATTTTTCTCGGCAAAGAAAAATATCGTTTTTCAGTTGATAAAGTTTCCCTAATTCCGTCTTTTGTTATTGCAACTACAATATCTGTATCTGCATTTACAACAATATTTTTATTGTTTTGATTGAAAAAGTTATCGTTATCAAGAGTTGATATAACTCTTTTTTGAATATTAACAAAATCATTAAGGGTTCTTGCTGTATTTGGTATGCCGAACTTTTCTAATTTCTCGTTAGAATTAATATCAACATCAGCAAATTTACCGAGAGTTACAGAATTTTTAGTGTTTTCCTCAACCTCGGTACCGTTATAAAGATTATTACTTGCATTATCAAGCATATTGAGAAACTGCTTGCGGATATGGTCGGCTCTCTTTTGTTCCATTTCCATAGCGTTCCTTGCAGCCGTCTGCAAATTAGAAGTAGCAATCACACTTTTAATTTTCTCAATAACAGACTTAAGGAAATCTGCGATTGTTTCAATAATGCTTTTCTTTTCAGCTTCGGTTTTGTTGTCACTAAGCCACTTTGCAAACTGCTCAACGCCCTCGTCTGTAGAGAAAAGGCCCGATACAGCGTCGTTGGTAAGCTCGTCTATTGCCTCGGCTCTTGTTTTTGACCCCTCAGCCTTAGTATATGTATCAATATATGCGTCAACAAGAGAGTTAAAATTATCTGCGCCCTTGTAGCTGACATACCAATCACGAATAGCGGCCTGCACGTTTTTGTATTCCTGCTCATTATAAGCAAGCCCAAACTCGCCAAGCTCGTGAATAAGCGCATTATACTCACCGCTGCCGTCTGCATTAATGATAATTTTAGCAAGCGACGGAATAAACTGACCGTTTCCGCCCTGTCTGCCGTCGGAGTGTCTTTCAATATCCACTCTTGTTTTCCTTGCAACCTCGGTAAAGACATCATCAATCGTACTGTCGCTGTCAGAAATATTCTTGTATTCACCTTCAATATGCCTTGTGGCTTTTGTAGGTGATTTTTTATTTTTTCTCTGCTCCTCGATATAAGCGTCATAGCTTTTAGCGTCTGTTTGTCCCGAACGGTAAATATTAATTGCCTTATCGCCGAGGAATTTAACGGCAGGATAAAAAGCCGGGTTTCTCATAACGAATTCATTAAACGGCACATCAGGCTTTGCAACGCCCAAATCATAAAGCATTTTGGCCTGAGATACATACGTACTCACACTTGCGCCCTTTAAATTATTCGGGTCAAAATTGACATAAACGGCATTTGCCCCGGAGTTACCGAAGTTTTTATTTATAATTTCAAATTTTTCTTTGAACTGTATTTCCATTGTTTGTGTCATGTCCGAAATCACTTTTCTTAATTTTGCTACTGTAATCAATGTCGCCAGCTGAGGTTTTAACCTTGAAATTACTGCGGTCGGTGCTAACCTCAAATGGGTGCTTGCCATAGATTTTTACCGCCGCTTGATTTCCGTTTAATGTAATAGCAACAGCATTAACATTATATTTAGGATTGTCACTCTGTTGCTCTGCTGTGAACGTCTCTACAGACTTTTGTGTATATCCCGATACATTTGGTGCGTTTTCCTCTAAAACGGCATTTTGAGCGTTCTCTGCCCTTTGCTGATACTCGCTGTATCCGCCATAAGTGAAACTATAATCTGTATAGCCGTTCTTAAGCTTAGCCGACAATGCTTCAAGTGAATCGTTGCTGATATCTTTTTCGGTAAAGTTTGAGCCAAACTGTTCATTTATGGCATTAATAGCTTTTTCACTATCCTTAATCACCTTGACATCATATCGGCTCAATTCAAAGCCATTAACCATTTTGCTTATGGCCTTATTTATTCTGTCCTCGTTTTTTTCGCCCTCAATTGCCGTGGCAATGTTTTCCTTGAAGCCCTCTTTCACTATCTCTGTTTGAAGCTGTCCGAGCCTTTTTTCATTAATCTTACTGTAATCAGCTTCATCATAAATAGAAGCGCCGGCAAGTACATCACCGTTTGCTTGACTTGTCTTAACCTTTGCCTGCAATTCCTCGGCATACTTATATGCCTTGCTGTTTTTATTCTTTGAAAGCCCTTCGTCTATAATCGCCTGAATATCGCTGTTGCTTTGCGCTTTTGCTTCTGCGCCGAGCTTTTTATTATCGATATTGTTTTGCACGTTTTCAATAATGCTGTTCGGCGCAATTTCACTACCTGACATAACAGCACCGGCAAAGCCTGCCTGCAAGGCGGCGAAGATATCCTCGGCAAGCATAGACTTAACAACCTCTTTGTCTGCCTCTTGTTCGCTCAAACCTTGTTCAAGATAGCTTCTTTTAAGTTGCGAAAGCTCGCTTAATTGTCCCTGCGTAATTTGGTCGTACGTTCTGTCAACAACATTACCGATAATTTCTTCTGTGCCCTCATTAAGTCCGCTCACAAGAATTTTACCGAATGTGCTGCTGCCTTTTACGTCCGCCCATTCAAGCGGAGCGCCAACCATTTCGGTAAGAAAATTAATTAATGCGCTTTTTACGCTGCTTTTAATCGTTTCGCCTGAAGAACTTCCGCTTTCAAGCTGTGAAGACATATCATCACCCATAGCCGCCGTACTGAATACGCCGTTAATAAGAGCTTGTTTTGCCTTTTCCGCCTTACCCGAAGCGGTAATACTGCCTGTTATTCCGCCGCCAAAAAGTAATGAATTGTAAACATTCTCTGCCATTTGGTCTATGTTATCATATAGCGCCGCATTAACATTACCCATATTGTTGCCGAGAATTTCAATTTCGTTATTCTTATTGACGCTTATAGGGCCTATTTTTTTGCCGGCAAGATTGATAAGTCCGTCATTTGCCGCCTTATCTTCAAGTCCTTTTTTTGTGCCGTACGCTGCATTCGTAATAAAGTCCGCCGTGCCGTTAATACTGCTTTTACCGTTCACCGCCATATCAATGGTATTTGCTATATTCGCCTGCGCTCTTACAGGGGAAGTAAGCGTTCTTGCCGCCTGCATTATAACCGGGTGCTCTTGCGCCGCTTTTTCAGCGCCTTTTATAACCTTTGCCTGCTGCTCGCTGTTTTTATTAGCAATATAATAATCAATCAAGTCCTCTGCCTTGATATCTTTATATCCTTTCTTGTTAATAAGGCTTTGAAGTTCTTTGAGTGAATCATTATATTTTTTGCTATAGTCAACGTCATTTTGACCCTTTGAGCCTACACCCATAGCATTAAGCATAGCACTGCTCATATCATCAGCACCCGAAGCCTTGCTTTTCTCAGCAATTGCATTTCTATATCTGTATGCCTGCTCTGCTTTTTTTGATATTTCATTATCTTTGCTTAAAGCGTTCTTGTTTTTAGCTGCCGTTTCTTCTCTTGCTTTTTGCTTAATGTCAGCGTCGTATGCCTGTTGCTCATAAGCCTCTTGCTTAGATTTATTATAAATCTGCTTGACTTCATTTTTCCGCTCAGCGTCATACGGATTCCCATACAAAGTCTCGCCTACTTTGCCTATCTCACTCATAAGTAAATTTTTCTTTTGCTTACTGCCGTTTAATGCCTCATACTCTTCCTT
>ERZ773136.2855-NODE-2855-length-13705-cov-9.593993_pt1 | contig 13705 bp, 5 predicted proteins | sample MGYA00580855_ERZ773136 | MGnify/ENA primary metagenome ERZ773136 (study PRJEB29015, sample SAMEA2737860) | human gut metagenome | biome: human gut; feature: human-associated habitat; material: faeces | place: China | collected 2012 ... | reverse complement strand
CCTCTCCGTCTTCGCTTCGCTCAGACACCTCTCCCAAAGGGAGAGGCAAGGGGGTGCCGTTCATTACCCCGCAGTGCCTGTCAGCTGTCTGCTCCGCCCCACCCATTTGCCGCCCTGTGTTTTTTCCAGAAAAAACATTTGTCTAATCTGCAAATTAGTAGTTGCAAATTATCGCGATTGCTGGTAGAATGTGCATAAGCCAATATGCTGGCAAGCAAAGGAGGACTTTCCTATGATTCATGTTATTATGGGCCTGAAAGGCTCCGGCAAGACCAAGAAGCTGATCGATGCCATCAACGCGGCTGTGGCGGACGCCCACGGCGATGTCGTCTGCATTGAGTACGGCAAGAAGCTGACCTATGATGTAACCTATAAGGTTCGCCTGGTGGATTCCCGGGAATACGGCATTTCCACCCCCGATATGCTCAAGGGCTTCCTGAGCGGCCTGCACGCAGGCAATTTCGACATCACCAACGTCTTTATCGACAATCTGTACAAGACCATCGGCTGTGATAAGGCCGCGGCTGAGGAGTTCGTCTCCTGGTGCGCCAAGTTCGCCGCCGACAACAATATGGAGATCACCATGACCATCTCCGAAGACCCTGCGAACGCCTCCGAGGCTGTAAAGCAGTATCTGTAATTGGGGTACATCCGCCCCGCCGCTTGTAAAGCGGCGGGGCATTTCTTTGCGTTCAGGGCATATTGATCGGCAGAATTACTCCGGATACTTGCGTAATCGGCAAAACTCTGCTACACTATATTGTAAACGATTTTTGATTTGGAGAGAATTATGACTGCAGCTACTTTACAGGAAAACAAAATGGGCGTCATGCCCGTCGGGAAGCTGATCGCCAACATGGCGCTGCCCATGGTCATATCCATGCTGGTGCAGGCGCTTTACAACGTGGTGGACAGCATCTACGTTTCTCAGGTGTCGGAGAGCGCGGTGACGGCGCTGTCTCTGGCCTTCCCCATCCAGAACCTGCTGATCGGCTTCGCCGTGGGCATCGGCGTGGGCGTCAACTCCCTGCTTTCCAAGAGTCTGGGTGAGAAAAATCAGGAGGCCGCCAACCGCGCCGCCGGAAACGGCATCGTGCTGATGGCCATTGCCATGGTGCTGTTCGTGCTGTTCGGTCTGTTCGGCGTGCGCCCCTATTTTGCCATTCAGTCCGACAACCCGGAGACCGTGGAGGGCGGCATTGTCTACACCAGCATCTGCTGCGTGTTCAGCGTCGGCTGCTTCGCATCCATTCTGGGCGAGCGGCTGCTGCAATCCACCGGCCGGACGGTGCATACCATGATCACCCAGTCCATCGGCGCGATCATCAACATCATTCTCGACCCCATTCTCATCCACGGATGGTTCGGCCTGCCCGCCATGGGCATTGCCGGCGCGGCCATCGCGACGGTGATCGGCCAGTGGGTGTCCGGCATCATGGTCATCATTTTCAACCTGAAATTCAACCCGGAGGTACAGCTGCACAAGAAGTATCTTCCGCTGGAGGGCAAGACCGTGGCCGCCATTCTGACGGTCGGCATTCCCTCCATCGTTATGAACGGCATTGGCTCCGTGATGAATTTCGGCATCAACCAGATTTTGCAGGGCTTCGCCGAGACGGCCACCGGCGTGTTCGGCGTGTATTTCAAGCTCCAGAGCTTCTTCTTCATGCCCCTGTTCGGCCTGAACAACGCCACCATTTCCATCATCGCCTACAACTACGGCGCCCGCAAGCCCCAGCGGATCACCAAGACGCTGAAAATCTCCTGCACCGCGGCGCTGTGTATCATGACGGCGGGTCTGTTGGTGTTCCAGTTCTTCCCGGATGTGCTGCTGGGACTGTTCAACCCCTCTCAGGCGTTTCTGGAGATCGGCCGGGTCGCTCTGCGCACCATCAGCTGGAGCTTCCCCATTGCGGCCATCTGCATTGCGCTGGGCGCCAGCTTTCAGGCGCTGGGCAACGGCATTTATTCCACTATTGTTTCCCTGTGCCGTCAGCTGGTGGTACTGCTCCCGGTGGCCTATCTGCTGAGCCTGACAGGGGAGGTGCAGAGGGTCTGGCTGGCCTTCCCCATCGCGGAAATCGTCAGCGGCACGGTGACGTTTATCTGCTTCACCAGAATCTACCGCCAGAAGATAAAGCCGCTGTTTGAGCAGGCATGATGGGTCGCCTGCGAAATACGGCACCTGAAGTCTGATAGAACAGGCCGGTCATCTTTTCCGGCAAATGATTTCCTGACTCATTTCCGCCATGATGCGGGCGCGGTATTATCGCTCCATAGATCACATCCATCATACCTTCACCCCCGCCGGGGACTGCCAAAGTCTGACAGTTTCCGGCGGGGGTTCCTGTTTTTCGCCCTCTCAAGGCAAAAATGTATCCGTCTGTTTTGCGTTTCTGCGGAAAGGAAACAGCAAAAATCACTCCGTATCATACTTTGGCATGATTTACATTTTCTGGCGGTCATGTATAATAAAGATAAAATGGTGTTGGAATGCGTATGGCACGGGGTATGTCCCTTTGCCGGCGAAAAGGAGGGAGAACGTGACCGGAAATATTATCGTGAAGCCGTCTGTCCGGCAGCGGTTTGACAGCTTTATGGAGCGCGGGCGCGTCCTCTTTTTCAGCGCGCCCTGCGGTTTCGGGAAAAGCACGCTGTCCGATGCCCTGCTCTCCGGACGGGATGTGCTGCGGCTGAACGCGGGCGCGGCGGATTTTGCCCTTCCCGCCCTTTCGGATGGGTGGGATATCCTGCTCATTGACGATTTTCAGATGATACCGGCGGAGGATGGCGGGCAGGCGCTGTGCGAGCTGATCCGCTCCGACCCGGGCAAACGCTTCCTGCTTCTCTCCCGGGGCGCGCCGCCCGGATATCTGACGGCGTTCCAGTATTCCGGCCTGATGACCACGCTGGAGGCCGACGACCTGCTCTTTGACCGGGAGGATATCTGCAAATACTTTTCCGGCTGCGGCGTCGCCGTGACGGACAGCGAGGTCGGCGGTATTCTGAGAGAATCCGTCGGCTACCCTCTGGGCGTCGCCGTCACCGCCCGGTGCATGTCCGGCGGGAGGCCCTTCGGCCCGGAGGTCGTGGCGCGGGCATTCCGGGAGGTGTTCTCCTATTTTGAGGCTGCGATCTATCGGCGGTTCGACCTTCCCGTGCGGCGGTTTCTGCTGGAGCTGGCGCCCTTTGAACGGTTCAATCTGGAAATGGCGCGGATGGTCAGCGGCGACCCCTACGCGGGCGACCGGCTGGACTGGCTCCTGAGCCACACCACCATGCTCCGCTATGACGACGTGCAGCATTTCCGCTTCTGGCCGCAGTTCCGCAGCTTCCTTCTGTGGGAGATGGAGCGGGAATACAGCGAGGGAAAGCGCCGGGCGCTTTTCAGCCGGGGCGCGCTCTACTACGAGCTGAAAGAGGATTACGCCCACGCGCTGGAATGCTACACCAGATGCGGCGACCACGCCAAGGTCTCCGAGCTTCTCATCCGCAACGCGGAACTGCACCCCGGCATGGGGCATTACAGCGAAATGGAAAAATACTACCGCAGTCTCCCGGAAGCGGAGATCGCAGCTTCCCCCGCGCTGATGCAGGGCATGAGTATGCTGTGCGCTCTGGCCATGGATTACGAAGGCTCTGAGCGCTGGTATCACGAATTGCAGGAATTCGGAAAACGGTGCGGCAGGGACGACGCCGCGGGCAAGCAGGCCCGCAGCCGCTTAGCGTGGCTGGACATCTCCCTGCCCCAACGGGGCGTAGGGGGGCTGACGGAAACCATTCCCGCCGTGTTCCGGCTGATGACCAATAAGGAGGTCTCACTCCCCTCCTTCTCCGTCACCAGCGCACTGCCCAGCATCATGAACGGCGGCAAGGATTTTTCCGCCTGGAGCAAACGGGACGACCTGCTTTACCAGACGCTCCGCGCCCCGGTGGAGGCCGTGCTGGGGCGGGACGGCGTTGGCCTTGCGGACTGCGCCATCGCCGAAAGCAAATTTGAAAAGGGCGAAAACATCACCGGTCGGATGCTGACCATCATCCCCCGCGTCAGCGAGATACGCCAGCGCGGCACGCCGGACATGGAATTCGCCATCAACGGTCTGCTGGCGCGGAGCCTGCTGTCCAGCGGCCAGAGCGAGGACGCTTATCGTACGATCGAATCTCTCCGGACAAAATTTGCCGAGGAGGGGCAGGAGCGGTTCCTGCCCAATATGGACGCCATGCTCGTCCGGATCGCCCTTCACACCGGCGACCTGGATTACGCGGACACCTGGTACCGGGAAAAAGCGCCCAGAAATCCCATGCGGATCAACATCATGAAGCGCTACCAGTATCTCACCCAGGCCATGGTGGAGCTGGCGGACGGGAAGCCGGGGACGGCAATGCTGACCCTCTCCCCGCTGGAAGATTACGTCCGCAGCTGCGGGCGGCACATCGACGGCATCCATCTGAACATCCTCGCCGCCATCGCCCTGTACCGAAGCAGGGACGAAGCATGGCGGCAGCGCCTGATTGGCGCATTGAACGCCGCGGCGGAATACCACTTCATCCGAACCGTCAGCGTCTACGGTGCGGCGGTGCTGCCCCTGCTGGAACGGCTGGATTGGAGCGGAAGCGCCCGATGGCGCAAGCAGCTGATGGACGACGTGCGCTTGCAGGCGGCGTATTACCCTCGCTTTCTGGAGCCGCGCCTTGCGCCGGGGGAAGCCCTGACGCCCACGGAGCTGCAAATTCTGCACCTGATCTGCGCCGACAAGAGCAACGCGGAGATCGGGCAGATCATGGACATCAAGCTGCCCACGGTAAAGACCCATGTAAGCCACATTCTGGATAAGCTGGACGTCCGGCGGCGAAGCGAAGCGAAAACCGCCGCGAAGCGTCTGCGGCTTATCCCGGAAGAACGGTAAACCCCCGCCCGGATTTTACCGGGCTGACGATAGAAAACCGCACTTTTTTCACACAGGAGGATCCTATGAAAAAACGAATTTTAAGTCTGTTTTTGGCGCTCACACTCTGCCTGACGCTCCTGCCGACATCGGCTTTTGCCGAGGGTGGGGACGTGAGCATTTCTGACGGTGTCATCGGCGGCGAGACCGGTGGCGAGGGCGGTGGAGTCCTTGTACCACCCGGCGGTTCGACCGGCGAAGGTGGTGGGATCTATACGCCCCCAAGTGGTCCGGCAGAAGGTGGCGGCGGCACGTATATCCCCGAAGAAGACACGCGGACGGAGATCTGGTGCGTGAGCAAGCCCGATTCCATTGGCCGCAGCTATGACGGCACGACGGACGGCGGCACGATTCCAATCGACTTGACGTTTACAGACAGCACAAATGAAATCAAGCTCAAAGAAGGAACGGGCTTTACCGCCAAGAAGACGTTCGATTCCGCAGACGCGGGATGGCATACCGTCACTGTGGAAATTGCGCTGATCGGCGAAGCCGCGGTAAAGTACAAGCTCAAGGCGGGCGAAGAAAAATTTGAGATCGGCGGCAACATCAACAAGGCCTATCCCGATTTGACCGTATCTCTTTCCAAGACGACCTGCACGGTGGGCGAAAAGCTTCTTCCGCTTCTGTCTGTCGAGGGTGCTCCGGAAGACGCCGAGGTGACATATTACTATGCGCCGATCAATTCTGGATATTTGGAGTTTGAAGGCAGTGAGGCAGTTCCCAAGATCGACGAGAACACTGCAATCAGCGAACCCGGCACATATTACGTCTATGCCAAGACCGGCGAGACCAAGAACTACAAAGAGGAAAGGTCAGCAACCGTGGAACTCACGGTCAACGAGGCTGTCGTTGAGGCCGCTTCGGTAACAAAAGCGGACGGCACGGATGGCGGTACATACGAATCCCTCCCGGCGGCGCTGAATGCGGCGCAGGACGGCGACACCGTCAAGCTGCTGGCGAACCATACGACAAATTGGAGCGACGTCGAAGCGGGCGAGTATTCCACTTTGGCTGTCATCAAGAAAACCTTGACGCTCGACCTGAACGGCTGGACGGTGGATTATCTCGAAGTGGGCGAGGTGGTTCCTGACGAGGAAGGCGGAATCCTGGAATCCACCGATGGCAACCTGACCATCGTAAATAACATTCAAGATGGCTCCCACGGCAAAATCAAAGACCTCCAATTTGTAAATGGTTCACTGGCGATTCAGAGCGGTCAGATTGGAGATTCTGACGAAGGCAACCTTACCTGTAACGGGAACAGCGGCACTGTGACCATCAGCGGCGGCACGGTGCTTGGCCTCACGGTGGGCAAAGGCGCAGCCGTCACCGTCTCCGGCGGCTCAGAGCACGCGGGCAACTGGTACAACGATGGTACGCTGAACATCACAGACGGTACGTTCGGTAATGTAAACTTCCGTAATAACGGTGGAACCATCGCCATCAGCGGCGGCACCTTCTCTACGATTGGAAATACGGATGCAAGCAGCACCATTGCGCCCATGTCCCTGCTGGCGCCGGGCTATGCCTTCTATAAGGACAACGCCGTGCAGGACGGCAGCAGGCACGATTTTCTGCAAGATGTGACGGTCAAGGAACACACCCACACCATGGTGAACAGCAAGTGCGCTTGCGGCTTTTCCTGCACCCACACGAACCCCGCGGGTGCGAGCACCATCGACAAAGACGGCAAGTGCACGGTCTGCGGGACGCAGTTTGCAGCTGCCATCGGCGAAACCTATTATACCGATGTGCCGTCCGCGCTGAATGCGGCAGCTGACGGTCAGACCGTCAAGCTGCTGGCAAACGGGATGCTGCCTTACGGCATATATGCCAGCAAGACCCTCACGCTGGATCTGAACGGACACAGCCTGAGTGGGTACAGCTTGAATGTCGGCGGCCTTACGGCCACGAGCCAGGTTCGCACCGGTAAACTGACGGTCATTGACAGCAGCGGCGGCAACGGCGCGGTGGGAGTGACCGTGCGGGACGGCGGTACACTGGTATTTGATCCGAAGAATGACCATACCACTTTGCTCCAGCTGGAGGTTTGGGGCGGCACAGTCGAGCTGTACGGCGGAAAGATTTCGAGAAGCGGTCTGCGGCTGAATAATAACATCACATTGGGCAATCTGCTTCCCGGGCAAGCAGGACTGGCTTACTATCGTGGTGACACGCAGCTCACGCTGGAGGAAGCCGCTTCCCAGACCTGCGACCTGGTGGTAAAGTTGTGCAGCCACGGCGGCAAGAACGGCTTTGATGGCACCAACTGTCCCTACTGCAACGCGCCCGCGGTGGCTGAAACAGCCTTGTACAATGGCGAGGGCGGCCGCCTGCGGCGGAGATTTGCCGACTTGCAGACTGCCCTTGATGCGGACAGAGACGGCGGCTCGACCCTCAGTCTGCTGACCGACGTTACCGGCGATTATACCATCGACGGCACCCGGGACACCGGCATAGATCTGAACGGCCATTCAATCCACGGTACGGTAACCGTCAAGGCCGCCACAGGCAACAGCACCACCTTGAGCAACACGAAAAACACGACCACAGCCAGCATTGACGCGGTCGTTGCCTACAGGGGAGCAAAACTCGCCGGGTCGGGATCCCCCGCCGTGATCGGCACATTGACATTAGCCGATACCACGCAGTGGAAGGATATCCTGCAGCAGCCTACCCGCCTTGGCTTCAAGGTCAAGAACGGAGACGGTACTTACAAGTGGTACGCCCCGGATGATGTCAAAGGCTCGCAGTTGAACAACGTTATTATCAATAGCCTGCCCATCACCACCAAGACCTTGAATCTGAAGGTCGATGGCAAGAACCTGACCGGCAACTCGCCGAAGGTGGAGCGCGGCACGACCGTCCGGCTCTGCGCCAGCTGCAACACAAAGGACGCGACGGTGACCTTCTACGTCGGAGAACGCGGGAGCGACGGTAAGTTCACATACACCCAGCGGGCAGGTGAATATCAGAAAATTGGCACCAATTGGTACTACGTTGTAGACCTCGACGCTAACACGATCGGAACCTACGACATTTATTTCACCGCCACCAAGGACGGCTATTCGGTGACGAGCAGCCACAAAAAGCTGACCGTCACCAAGCCGAATCTCAGCAATGCCGAGATCACATTCCCCAACGGCAATGAAAGTGTCTATCAGCCTTATAACACCACCGGCGTGCCGCCCTATGTTGTAACGTACAACGGCAGCGAGCTGAAAGCGGGAGTTGATTACACCGTCGTCCGCGGCGATTCCCATTCCACTGTCGGCACCGCCACTCTGACCATCAAGGCGACAGACGACGGCGACTACACCGGCCAGAAAACCGCCAGATGGACGGTCGCAGCTCACAAAGCAACGATCTCGGTCGGCGACATCATAAAGGCATACGATGGCACAACAGACCTGCCCGCAAACGCATCGATAAAGCTTAAGAGTGCGGATTCCCGCTATGCTCCTTCCGGCGGGCCACTTCCTCTGGTGGCTGGTGAGGATTACCAGATACTCAATGCCAGTTATGATTCCGCCAATGCAAGTGAGGATGAAAAGGCCGTCTCCTTCACCATTAAGCTGACGGATAGGAACTATACCTTTGAAGACGGCACGACGCAAAAGGACTTTGTGCGGAACGGCGCGGATGTGTCGCAGACTTTCAAGATCAATCAGGCCACTGTGACCCCGAACGAGATCACGCAGTACGTTTTCAACGATTTGGCAAAGACCTACGAGATCGATTTGAGAACGCTCCTGCCGGAGCTGCCTGTAGGCTGCGAGTACGGCAAGATCCATAATCGGGGCTGCGATTACCACTTTACGGATAGTACTTACCTCGACAGCAGCAACCATATATTCGTGTCAAACGAAGGCATTCTGACTCTGCCCATCGTGGCCGCGCACAGCGCAAATGTGAACGATCAGATCGGCACTTTGACCGTCCCGATTGTAAGCACGAACTATCAGCCGTTCGAGCTGACCATCAAGGTCGTCATTGGCCAGAGGATCCCCCTCGATCAATCGGGCGTCAGCGTCAGCGCGACGGATATCACCTACGGCCAGACGCTGGCAGAGAGCACACTCACGGCCACGGGTTCGATGATCTGCCCCCGCACACAGGCCGTGATTCCGGGTACGTTCGCGTGGAAGGACGGCACCATCAAGCCCAACGCGGGCAGCTATGATGCCGAATGGACGTTCACCCCGGCGGAAGGCTACGAAGAATACGCCCCCGCGACCGGCACCGTGACCGTCACAGTCGAACCGGCAGAGCTGACGGGAGTTTCCGTGAGGGCACCCAGCACGTATTACACCGGCAAGCCGCAGCACGCATCGAGAATCGCGTTTGGGCAAAGTGTAGACGGCACTACCGTGACGTTCACCTACAGCGACAAGGTAGACGGCGACTATACTTCGGACGGACCGACTTTCACCGACGCAGGCACGTACACCGTTTACTACAAAGCGGAAGCAGCAAACCACAAAACGGCTGCCGGTACGTTCACCGTAACCATTGCCCCGCTGCCGATCAGCCTTCTCTCCGTCGAAAGAATCTCCAAGTCCTACGACGGCACCGCAAACGTCACGCTTACCGCAAGCAGGCTGACATTCTTCAGCATGGCGGCCAGTCGTTCGGGCATTATACTTCCCGATACGGCGCTCACCTTCTCTGACGCCCAGTTTACCATGAAGCAGGCGGACGGGAGCTACCTGCCCTCGCCGGACGTCGGAAACGGAAAGGCCCTTTCCTTCACCATGACGCTTGCGAACGACAACTATGTGTTTGAGGGCAAGCCGGAAGGCACCAAAACGGTCAGTGACACTTTTGCAACCGACGATACGACCCGTTTCACCATCACCAAGGCCGACGCGCCCGTGCCGACAGACGGTACGCTGTCCATCATCAACGGTCTGGAAAGAACCTACGAGGTCGATCTGGCGGCACTGCTGTCTGCACTGGAAAGCCCCAAGTCCTACGGCGACATCGCCTATGGCGCGCCGACCATCACCGTGGATGCCGGCTACTGCGACGCTGCCACTGCGAAGATCGAAAACGGCAAGCTGATTCTGCCCATTCTGGCAAACCCGGTCAATACGGAGGGCAATGTCGGCTCGGTGACGGTGATTGTCACAACCAGCAACTACGAGGACATCACTCTGACCGTCAACATCTTCGCAAAGAACAAGATCACGCCCGTGCCGGATGGCGAGGTGACCGCAAGCGCGATCACCTACGGTCAGCCGCTGAATGCAAGCACGATCACGGGCAAGATGAAAGACCCCGACACCGGAGAAACCGTCAACGGCACCTTCGCGTGGAAGGACGGCACCATCAAGCCCAACGCGGGCAGCTATGACGCCGAATGGACGTTCACCCCGGACGCGCCGGAGTACGCGACGGCCACCGGAAAGGTGCGGGTCACGGTCAATCCCAAGTCCATTGTAGGCGCGGTCGTCACGCTGGAAGACACCTTCGTGTATGACGGGACGGAAAAATGTCCCCAGATAATCAGTGTCGTTCTGGACGGCGTAACACTGACAGGCATTGGCGGAGGCACAGATTATGGCTTTTCCTGCAGCAGAACGTCGCAGGTCGGCACATACTACGATGGTTTTTCTCTCAGCGGTCTGGGTAACTACACCGGCGAGATGAAGTTCACGTGGTCGATCACGCCAAGAGAAGTGACACCCACGATCACCGTCGCGGACGGCACCTATAACGGCGGAAATCCCGTTCAGCCGACCGTTACCCTCACAGACGACCTCGGCAATACCATTGACCCGAAGGAATACGACGTCTCCTACAGCGATAACACAAACGCGGGTACCGGCACCGTGACCGTCACCGATAAGGAAGGCGGAAACTACGTCCTCGGTACGGCCAGCACGACCTTCACGATTAACAAGGCCGCCGCGCCTGCGCTGACTGCCTATCAGGTCACCCAGAAGTACAGCCTGAAAACAGAGCAGACCATCACCCTCCCTGACCTCAAGAGTCTGGGAATGCCCGATGACGCACAGATATCCGACACGAACGCGTTCCACAGCGGGTCCTATTCTCCCGCAGGCAGGATTCAGGACGGTTGGGGCATTGACGTGAACACCGGCGCGATCACCTACGCTCTGGCGGACGGTGCCGCCGCTGGCGACGTCATCACCTTCACCCTTCTGGTTCGTTCCAAGAACTACGAGGACGCCACCGTTACGGTCATCCTCACTCTGACGGAGCGGGACGCACCCATCCTGACCCTTCCGGACATCATCACCGTGGACTACATCGGCGCGGAAATTCCCGTCAGCGCGGTCACCGGCAAGAGCGCCGCTTTTGGCGGCAAGGATGTGCCGGGTACGTGGAGCTGGAAGGATGGTCAGGCGATTTCCAACGCGACCGATACCGGCAGTAAGACCATTGTCTTCACTCCCGACGATCTGGTCAATTACCACCCGGTGAAAGGCACGGTTTTCGTCATCATCTCCCGCGTCGCGCCCATGTATACCGCGCCCGCGGCCATCGATGGTCTGACCTACAGCGGCAGCGCACAGGCGCTGGTCAGGGCAGGCTCCACCGCCCACGGCAAGCTGCTCTACAGCCTGAGCAAAGACGGCACCTACTCCGAGACCATCTCCACCGGCACGGACGCCGGGGAATACACCGTCTGGTACAAGGTCGAGGGCGACAGCAACCATAAGGATTCCCAGCCCGGGTCCGTCACCGCAACCATCGCTCCCAAGACCGTGACCGCCACCGTGACGGTCAGCGGCGGTTCCCTCACCTACACCGGCGACCCGCTGAAGCCCGATGTCATCGTAAAGGACGGCGATACGGTCATCAGCCCGGACGAGTACGACGTTTCCTACAAGGACAATGTGAACGCAGGAACCGCCACCGTGACCGTCAGGAACAAGGCAGGCGGCAACTACACCGTCAGCGGCAGCACCACCTTCGAGATCGGCAAAGCCGCTTCCGAGGTCAGGACCGCCCCCGGGGCGAATGCCGGCCTTGTCTACAACGGCGGTGAGCAGACCCTCATCACAGCCGGAACTGCCCTCGGCGGCAAGCTGAAATACCGTCTGGGCGAAACCGGCGAGTTCACAGCGGAGCTTCCCATGGCCACGGACGCGGGCACCTACACCGTGTACTGCATGGTCGAGGGCGACGGCAACCACCGCGACTCGGAGGTGCAGAGCCTCACCGTCACCATCGATAAGGCAAAGGTCACGGTCAAGGCGTTGGACAAGCGCATCTACACCGATGACAAGGCCCCCGATCTGAGCAAGCCCGTACTGGACAAGGACTACACCGTCAGCGCCATGTTCGGCGAGGATGCGCTGACCGGCGACATAAAGCTCGCCTACGTGGACGCGAATGGCACTGCGATCACCCCCGACACGGCGAAGGTCGGCAAGGTCATTATCCGCGCCGGCGGGCTGACCGCCCCCAACGGCAACTACACCGTCGTTTTCGTGGACGGCACGCTGACCATCGACGAGCGCCCGGTCTACACCATCAAGGCCACGGCGGGTATCCATGGCTCCATCACGCCCTCCGGCGACGTTGACGTCCTCCACGGCGGCAGCCAGACCTTCACCATCGCCGCGAACAGAGGCTACGCCATCTCCAACGTCAAGATCGACGGCGTGAGCATCGGCGCGGTGAAGTCCTACACCTTCGAGAACGTCACCGGCAACCGCACCATTGAGGTCACCTTCATGAAGGCCAACGGCAACCCCCAGACCGGCGTGATGGTGGACGAAGTCACCGGCGAGTACTATGTGGGGTAACGCCCACCGCGTTTCGCGCGTCCGTTGGGCGCGCGAGGAGACAAGCTTATGAAGAAAAATGTCATGAAAATCTGCTGCGCGGTTCTGGCCATTGCGGTCATTGCCGCTCTGCTGATAGCGGTCAGGGGCTGCCACCGGGAGGAACCAATCGTTCCTCCCACCACCGCCCCGGCCACCGAGGCCACCCAGACCGTCCCCACCGAAGCCGAGACCCAGCCCCCCACGGTTCCCGTGGGGGAGGTCATCCCCACCGTGGATAAGCAGCCGGAGCTGGCCGCGGCCAGAAAGAAAAACCCCGACACCGTGGCGTGGCTGTACATCCCCGGCGCGGAGGTGGACGACCCCGTGATGCAGGCAGAGGACAACGGCCACTACCTGTGGCTGGGCGAGGACGGCGAGTACAGCACTTGGGGCTGCTACTACGCCCACTGCGAAAACCATTTCGGCGGCCGGAACAAGCTGGACACCAACACCACGATTTTCGGCCACTCCGCCAGCAACTGCGACCCCAACGGCCCCAAGTTCACCAAGCTCTACCGGTACATGGACGCGGACTACGTGAAAGATCATCCCTACATTTACCTCTCCGTGACAGGGGAAGATCTGGTTTTCCAGATCACGGCGCTGTTCATCACGGACATTGAGTTCGACTACATTGTCCCCAATCCCACGGGAAGCGAGCTGACGGAGTTCTTCCGGACGGTCGCACGGAAGAACTGGCTGAACTTTGACGGCGTGACCTTCTCGGAGGGCGACACTGTCCTGACCCTCTCCACCTGCTGCCGGAAGTATGACACGGCCAAGACCGGCAACCAGCGTCTGGTGGTCATGGCGAAGCTGCTGCCGGAAGGCGCGACGGCACAGCCCTACACCGTCTCTCTGGCGGAAAATCCGGAGATGCCATAACAAAAACTTCCTGCACCGCTTTTACGGCGCAGGAAATCGAGAAAACGGCGGCTGCCCTGTTTGGGGCAG
>ERZ773136.2850-NODE-2850-length-13720-cov-3.864837_pt1 | contig 13720 bp, 8 predicted proteins | sample MGYA00580855_ERZ773136 | MGnify/ENA primary metagenome ERZ773136 (study PRJEB29015, sample SAMEA2737860) | human gut metagenome | biome: human gut; feature: human-associated habitat; material: faeces | place: China | collected 2012 ... | reverse complement strand
TACGACGAAGGCATTCCGGAAGTAGCCGACTGGGAAATCAAATTCATGGTGGAAAACGGCATCGACGTCCAGCATATGTGCTGGTATTCGCCGTCCGCCAACATCAAAGAGCCGATCAAGAAGCCGCAGATCAACTACTGGGCGCTGCATGAGGGCTTCTTCAACGCAAAATACTCCGATTTAATGAAGTTTGCCATCATGTGGGAAAACAATTCCGACGTTTACGGTGTTGACCAGTTCAAGGAATTCGTTTGGCCGTATTGGGTGGAATACTATTTCACCGACAGCCGGTACTACACGGTCGACAATCAGATCTTCTTCACCGTCTGGAGCTATCCGAATTTCCGCAAAGCCTTCGGCGATACCGATGAGGGCGCAAAAGCCGCCATCGACTTCATGAACGAGGACATTAAGAAATACGGCTTCGACGGCGTAAAAGTCGTGTTCTTTGACTATCACCACAAGGACGCCGCCACCTTCCAGACCATGGCCAATATGGGCGCCGCCGCCTCTTATGCTTACCATTGGCAGCAGGACGGCAACAAGTACGAGACCACCATCGCCCGTTTGGAAAACAACGCTGCAAACGGTGCGCTTCACATCATTCCCACCGTTTCGGTCGGCTTCAACAACATCGGCTGGTCCGGTACTCGCAAGCCGCTCATCTCGCTCGAAGACCACAAAAAAGTGCTCGAATACATCAAAAACGACTATCTGCCGCGCTTTGACGGCTGGAAAGCAAAAACGCTTGTCGTTTCCACCTGGAACGAGTATGGCGAAGGCACATACGTCATGCCCTGCGCCGGACTTCACGGCTTCGGCTATCTCGAAAACGTCGCCGAAGTGCTTGCCGGCAAAACCGACCATGCGGACAACATCTATCCGACCGACGCTCAAAAGGCAAGACTCGGTCATATGTACCCCAAAACCAAAACCTCGCTCAAGCATTATGACATCGAACAGCCGGAAACCGTCGTTTCGGATAAAGTCCTCTATAAAGCTGCTGGCGACGACCTTAACGCCTTTATGCACCTGACCGAAACCTCCGGCGCATACGACGGCATTTTCAAAGGCGTGTGTGAGACCGGCGACCCGGCCGTGCGGATAAAAGACGAAAAGCTCTTTGCCCCGACCGACGCTTCGGAAATTGCAAACATCCGCATAAAAATGCGCGTTAGCACCGATTCGCTGTGCGATATCTTCTTTGTCACCGCCGAATCCACAAGCTATTCCGAGGATAAATCCTTCCGCTTTGACGTGAAAGCCGGTTCGGATATGACCGAATATGTCGTCGATACCGCCACATGCCAAAACTGGAGCGGACAGATCACAGCCCTTCGTATCGACCCGATCACAGGCGCAGGCTCTTTTGATATTGAATCGGTCGAACTTTTGGGCGTGGACGAATCAAAACTGCCGTATGAGCTGGTTATCGATTCCAAAAAGTACACGCCGCGCTTTGCCCTTGAAGCGCGAAACGATGAGCTTTACGCGGCAGCCGAAGCCGATTCCGAATTTTTCGCCCGTCATCACTTCTATTTTGAATGGAATCGCCATACCGGCCGTCTGCTTATCGCAACTGCCGATAATAAGGAGATCGTTTTCACCGTCGGCAGCGACAAAGCGCTTGCAAACGGAAAAGAAACTGCGCTTAAAGAGGCCGTCACACTGAAAGACGGTATGCCGGTTCTTCCTTTAAAGCTGCTTTACGATTCGCTTGGCATTTCTTATGAGATAAACGGCAAAACCGTTGCGGTCACCCTTAAAAAATCCGAATACGACCGGAAAACCGAGGAAATCATCGCAAGCCGTGTTACCGGTGAATACGAATTTGCCGTTACCGGCGACAGCGAAGGTTGGCGAGCTGCAAACTCCACTATGTACGTTTTAGACGGCGCACTCTGCGGCACGTCCTTGAAGAACACCGAAGGGTGGTATGACCCGCTGCTCTTAAGTCCGGCGCTTGCGCTTGACGCGGCGGTCTATAACAAGGTCATCATCGGCATCAAGTACGATTCCACGCGTGAGACCGGCGAAACGCTTCAGGTCTTCTTCACCACCGATACGAGCACCTCTTGGAACGGCGACAACTGCTTTACCGTGCCGTATGAAAAAAGCTCCTCCGACGGCAAGTTTATCGAATATTCCATTGCCTGCACGCAAAACGCAGCTTGGAAAGGTACGATAACCGGCCTGCGTATCGACCCGTTATCGGCCCTCGGCACATATGAGATCGATTACATCCGTATCGTAGAGGATACCGAGTTAAAAGCGCAGAAAGAAAAAGAACTTGCTGAAAGACTGGCACGCGGCTTTGAAATAATAAACGGCAACGCCGAGGACGCCGAAAACGTCGCTTTCTTCAACAATCCGAGCGATTCGGTCATCACCATCGTAAAGGACGCGGACAAAAATTCGAACGTCTACCAGAACATGGCCATTGCCGGCTACAACTATTCGCGTCAAAAGGCGGTCTGGATGCCCGGCAAGACCTATGAAGTATCGGTCGATTTCAAATTTTTGTCCAACCGTGCCGGCAACACCGATTTCACCACGCAAATCTTCTTCAACGCACGCTTTACCGATTCGGACGGCAAATACGACCATCCGCAGAAGATCGGCGAGCTGTCGCCGGACGACGGCTGGAAAACCTTCAAATTTACGTTTGAGATTCCGGACGGCGTCGAATATCACGATAACGATGAGTTTTCGTTCTATGTCAATCCGGCCGATAACAGCGGCGTCAACTATCTGTTTGATAATGTGACGGTTACGGTAAAATAAAACAAGGTATACAAAAAATTCTGCGGAATTGTTTCCGCAGAATTTTTTATATGCATCTCTTATCTATACAACAGCCAACACAAACCCACTCGCTGCCTCATTTGCCGTTTTTGTTCGAACAATTTGTAAATAAGCCGCTTTTTCCTTGACAAAAGCCGTTTTTGTGGGTATAATCTAAGTGTTATGAAAAATATACGTTTGCATACCAACCGCGTTTTGCACACGGTTTTGAAAAATACGGCAACCCATCGCCGCTATGCGCTGTTTGCCGTCGCTTATATCTGCCTTTTGCTCGGTTTTTCCGGCTTCTTTCGGCAGACCGGCCGGGCTTCCTCGGCTGTTTTACCGCAGCAGACTGCGCAAGAGTCGGCACAGCCGGAAGAAACGCCGTCTGTCCAAAAATCCCTCGACGCGCGCCTGCGGTTATTAGCCAAAAAACCGGATTACACGGCATTTCTCCTCGGTTCGTTTCCGGCGTACAGCTATAACGCCGCCGTTCTTGAAACGTATCTGCCGGTAAAAGCCTATAATCTCACCGCCGAAAATCTCTCGGAAACCGAGAAAATGTTCGATTTTGCGGTAGAAAACAGTAATCCCTCCCTCTTTTTCTTTTCGATCGCAGCGTGTGATTTTTTTCCGGAAAACACCGTCAAAAGCGCTTTTTCGGTGCAGAATCTTGCCGACGGCAGTGTCTTTCGCGGCATAAACGACATCATGCGCATCGGCGACGCAGCGGAATATGAGAACAAGTATCATTACCGGTTTGCGGCAAAAAAGCCGTCGGAAGAAACGCCTTCTTCTGAACGCGTTTTAGCTTTGTATGAAAAAATGCGCCGGATCTGTGAGCAAAAGAAGATCCGTCTTGTCACGGTGCTTTCGCCGGTATATGCGCCGGAAATGACCGAATCGCTTGCGGCTTGCTACGGCACAGTGCGGCAGACGATCGGAATGAATGCCGATTTTTACGATTATTCGCAGCTTCCGTTGTGTTCGGACAAACGCTTTTTCTACAACAAAAACGAATTTCGCGCCTGCTTGGGAAATCGGGTCTTAGCCGCTGTTTTTGACAGCACAAAAAGCGGCTTTTCCTTAACCGACGCGGCGAAAGAACAGACTTTACCGATTTTATTATACCATCACGTCACCGAAGAACCCGGTTATGGCGATTCGGTCATCTCGGCTTCGCGTTTGGAGGAACATCTGCGCGCACTCACCGCCGCCGGATACACAGCCGTTTCGCTTTCCATGGCCGAAGCATTCGTACATGACGGTACACCGCTTCCCGAAAAGCCGATCTGCATTACCTTCGACGACGGCTATGAGAGCAACGCGACGCTCGCTCTGCCGCTTCTCGAAAAATATAAAATGAAAGCCACGTTCTTTTATATCGGCTGGGCAGTCGGAAAAGGCACCTACAAAAGCACCGGTAAGCCCATATACCAACACTTCGATTTTGACACGGCACGAAAAATGCGGGATACGGGACTTATCGAATTCGGCTCGCACACTTTTGATATGCACCAAAGCGATACGCTCGAAGCGCAAAAGGACGGCAGCCGTCTTGCCGTACAGCCGTTAAAATACGAGCTTCCAAGCACGTTTATCCGCGCCGTGAAGGACGATTGCCGACGTTTTGGCACAGAGTTTGAAAAGCAATTCGGCGAACCGGTTCGTTTCTTTTCCTATCCGCACGGCATCTATTCGCCGCTATCCGAAAAGATTCTTGCCGGCGAAGGCTTCACCGTCACGCTTTCTACCGAATACACCGGCAAAAACGTGTTGGTCACGGGACTGCCGCAAAGTCTGCGTGCGCTTTACCGCTTTACGATTGGCGAAGAAATGACCGGCGATGATCTGCTCACTCTTATCGACACGGTCTATGCGCCGTGACGATTCAGACACCACCGAAACCAACTACAAACAAAAAGGAGAAACATCATGACAAACAGACAGAACATCAAAAGAACCGCAGAGCTTGCAATTTTAACGGCAATCGTCGTCGTTTTCCAGCTTTTAGGCAGCTTTATCCACATCGGCCCGACCAATGTCAGCCTTGTTTTGGTTCCGATCGTTATCGGCGCAATTCTGACCGGCCCGAAGGGCGGCGCTTTTTTAGGCTTTGTATTCGGCGCGATGACCTATTTTGCCGGCGTGTTCGGCTTTGACCCGTTCACCAACGTTCTTTTTGCGGCACAGCCTATTGCAACGGCCGTCATTTGCTTCGGCAAGGGCATTTTAGCCGGTCTCTGCGCCGGTCTTATCTACCGCGCTTTCGCCAAGAAAAACTCGCTTGCCGCTGCGATTCTCGCGTCGGCCGCCGCTCCGATCGTCAACACCGGTCTTTTCATCTTAGGCGGCTTGCTTCTTGTGAGCGGCACGCTTAGCGCAAATCTTGCCGCTTTCGGCGCAGACGGCCAGACAGTTGTCTATTTTCTCGTCATCGGCTGCGCAGGACTTAACTTTATCGCGGAGTTCCTTGTCAACCTCGTGGTTTCTCCTGCTGTAAACACCATTGTAAACGCCGTCGGGAAAAAGCTTTCCAAATAAAATTGCCGCTCTTTGCGGCGGAAATGAGACAGTATGAGCATTATCATCGGTATCGATGTCGGCGGCAGCACGACCAAAATTGTCGGCTTTACCGCAGACGAACCGCATAAAAAACAAATTCTTTCGCCGATCTTCGTCAAGGCCAGCGATCCGGTCGCGTCGGTCTACGGCGCATTCGGCAAGTTTACCTCTTCAAACGGCATCGCACTTTCCGACGTAAAAAAAGTCATGATAACCGGCGTAGGCTCGGCTTTCGCGGAGGATCCGCTCTATGGCATCGAAACGCGGCATTTATCCGAGTTTGAGTGCGTCGGACGCGGCGGCCTTTACGTTTCCGGCTACGAAAACGCCATCATCGTCAGCATGGGCACCGGTACGGCAGTCGTTTCGGCAAAAGACGGAAACGGCAGAACGGTTTCGGAATATATGGGCGGTACGGGCGTCGGCGGCGGTACGATCGTGGGTCTTGCCAAGCAGATCTTGGGCATTTCCGACATCGACCACTTAATAAACCTTGCCGAAACGGGCGATATCGAAAAGATCGACCTTCGCATCGGCGACATTACCAAAAAAGACCTTGGCGGACTTCCCTCCTACATGACCGCCTCCAACTTCGGCAAGCTTGATGACATGGCCTCCAAAAATGACCTTGCGCTCGGCATTGTCAACATGGTATTCGAATCCATCGGAATGCTTGCCGTTTTTGCCGCACGCAGCAAAAAAACGCGCGATGTGGTGTTAACCGGCAATCTTTCCAAAATGCCGCAGGCCGTGCCGATTTTTGAGATTCTGTCGCAGATGTTCGATATGAATTTCGTCATTCCGAAGAATTCGGAATTTGCAACGGTCATCGGCGCGGCGCTTGCTGAATTTGAAAACGAGATATAGGAGTTATCGTTATGCAGGATTTTGATGCAAAATGGATCACAAACAAGGATTTTTTTGCGCTTGAACCCATAAACGTTTTTCATAAGGAAATGGAGGACGTAAAGATCCCGGAAAATACTGCTTATGAAAACAAGCACATTCTGTTCCGGCACACATTTTCTCTTTCGGAATTCTCCAAAGCGATTCTTCGCATTTCTGCAGACGACTACTACAAGCTTTACATAAACGGCCAATTTGTCACACAGGGACCTGCGCCGGGCTATCCGTTTCACTATTATTACAACGAAATCGATGTGACCCGATACTTACATCCGCACACCAACGTGATTGCCGTACATACTTATTATCAAGGACTTGTCAACCGCGTATTTGTCAGTGCCGACCTTCGTCAGGGACTTGCGTGTGAACTGCTTTTGGACGGCAAAAAGGTGCTTACATCGGACGAAACCTGGAAATGCGCCTATCATACCGGCTTTGCTGCCTGCGGCAAATTCGGATACGACACGCAGTTTGCCGAGCACTACGACGCCGGCAGCCCCGAATGCGGCTTTTCCGCTCCGGAATTTGACGACAGCGCATGGGAAAACGCGCATTTCCGCGTCCATTCGGACTATATTATGTTCCGTCAGCCGACCGAGCAACTGGAATTTTGCGACGTGAAGCCGAAAGAGCTTCGCAAAACTCCGAAAGGACTGTTTATCGACTTCGGTTTTGAAGCCGTCGGCTATCTGACGTTCCGCGCTTCCGGCAAAAAAGGCGACACGCTGACGCTTCGCTTCGGCGAAGAATTAAACGACGACGGTTCGGTTCGCTGCAAGATGCGCTGCAACTGCGACTATGAGGAAAAATTCACGCTTTCGGGCAACGACGACGTATTAAACGAATACGACTACAAGGCATTCCGCTATACGGAGCTTGAAATTCCGGACGGCGTGACGGTGGATACCGACTCGCTCCGCTTTGTCGTGCGGCACTACCCGTTTCGCGAGGTCAAGCACTATACCGGCACGAACGAGAAGCTTGCAGCAATCTATAAGCTCTGTTCGGATACGGTAAAATACGGCGTGCAGGAATGCTTTGTCGATTGCCCGACGCGCGAAAAAGGCCAATATCTCGGCGACGTGACAATCGCGGGACTTGCGCATGCGTCGCTCACGGGCGACCCGTCCATGATACGCAAGGCGCTGGAAAACTATGCCGAATCCACTTTCATCTGCAAGGGGCTTATGACCGTCGCTCCGGCGTCGCTCATGCAGGAAATTGCTGATTATTCGCTTCAATTTCCGTTTCAGGTGCTGTGGTATTACCGCTTCACCGGCGACAAGGCGTTTTTACGGCAAATGTATCCGTATGTGCTTGGCGTCTGCGATTACTTTGCGGATTATCGCCGTGAAAACGATCTCATCGAAAATGTCAAAGCCAAGTGGAATTTGGTGGACTGGCCGGCAAACTTACGCGACAACTACGATTTTCCGCTTAAAAAGCCCATTGATGAAGGCTTTCATAACGTGATCAACGCCTTTTATACCGCTATGCTCAGCCATACCGACGAAATCGCGCGTATCTTAGGCGAGCAGCCGACCGGCCTTTATGAAAGCACCAAGAAAGCCTACATCGACGCCTTTTACGACAAGGAGCAAAAGCTGTTTGTCGATTCGATCGGTTCAAAACACGCGTCGTTCCACTCCAACGTGATTCCGCTCTTTGGCGGCATTTGGGTGGACGAGGAAAACAAGCGTGCCATGATCGAGCTCATCCGCACTAAGCGCCTTACCTGTGCCGGCGTGTACATGGCATTTTTCGCGCTGTACGCTCTCAAGGAATGCGGTGAAAAAGCGCTCATGGAGGAGCTTATCTGCGACGACGGCGCATGGGTCAACATGTTAAAAGAGGGCGCGACGACCTGCTATGAAGCTTGGGGCAAAGAACAAAAATGGAACACGAGCTTATTTCACCCGTGGGCCAGCGCTCCGGCTATTCTTCTTGACTGACATCGTCGGATTACACAAAAACCCGATATAAAATAATCAAATTATGCATTGAAAAATCCCCTGCTTTGCCTGTATAATATACTTGCTATCGGAATGCTTTTCCATAGCAATTCGCAAATGAAAAACTCTGAAATGAAAAATAAAATGCGAGAGCAAAAAGAAAGGTTGACTAAAAATGGATAAGGTACGTTTTGGTATTATCGGTATCGGTAATATGGGTTCGAGTCATGCAACCTATTTGCATGCCGGCGAAATCGATGGTGCGTGCTTGACGGCTGTATGTGATCTGAAGCAGTCGAGACTCGATTGGGCCGAGGAAAAGCTTGGCGACGATGTAGCCCGTTTCACCGACTACAAGGAAATGTTAAAGAGCGGACTTGTGGATTGCGTCATTGTTGCCGTTCCTCACTACTATCATCCGCCTATCTGTATCGACGTTTTGAACGCCGGTCTCCACGTCATCTCCGAAAAGCCGATCGGCGTTTACACAAAGCAGGCCGAAGAGCTTATCGAAGTGGCAAAGAAGTCCGACAAGGTATTCGGACTCATGTTCAATCAGAGAACCAACGCCATGTACCGCAAGGCACGCGCCATGGTTCAGGGCGGCGAGCTTGGCGAGCTTAAGAGATGCGTTTGGATTATCACAGATTGGTATCGCACCCAAGCCTACTACGATTCCGGCGACTGGCGTGCAACCTGGAGCGGCGAAGGCGGCGGCGTTATCCTCAATCAGTGCCCGCACCAGCTCGACCTTTGGCAGTGGATTTTCGGCATGCCGACCAAGATCCGCGCTTTCTGCCACGAAGGCAAGTACCACAACATTGAAGTTGAAGACGATGTTACGGCCTACGCGGAATACGCAAACGGCGCGACCGGTGTGTTCATCACCACGACCGGTGAATTTCCGGGCACCAACCGCCTTGAAATCTCCGGCGATAAGGGCAAGCTCGTTATCGAAGGCGGCAGCATGAAGTTCTGGAAGAACAAGGTGCCGGAACGCAAATGGACCTTCGAAGCTACGGAAGGCTTTACAGGCCCCGGCTGTGACGTAATCGATGTTGACTACTCCGAGTTCAAAATGGCCAAAGAGCAGCACAGAGGTATCACTCAGAACGTCACCAATGCGATCTTGCACGGTGAAAAGCTCATGGCGCCCGGCGAAGAGGGTATCAACGGACTTCGCATTTCCAATGCCATCTTCCTTTCGAGCTGGCTCGGAAAGCCGGTCGATCTTCCGGTAGACGGCGATCTCTTCCTTGAAATGCTGAACAAAAAGATCGAAGGTTCGACCTACAAAAAGGAAACCAAAGAAGTCGTTGCCAACTTAGACGGTACTTATTAAGATTCAAAGCGACCCAAAGCGGAAGTTTTTACAGGCTTCCGCTTTTTTGCGCAAACAGGAGAATACGAAAATGACCTTAGTTAAGGAAAAAAACTTTTACCAGCATTTCTTTACCATGATGTTTATGTTGGTCTTGCAGAATGTCATCGCCTTGAGCGTCAATTTAGCCGACAACATCATGGTCACCTCCTACAGCGAAACGGCGTTGTCCGGCGTTGCGACGGTCAATCAGCTTCAGTTTGTCCTCCAACAGCTCATGATGGGAACCGGTGACGCGCTGGTTTCGATATGCAGCCAATATTGGGGCGAGGGCAAGACCGAGCCGATAAAATCGGTCGCCAAGGCGGCGTATCTCGTGGCAGGCGGCATCGCGCTCATCTTCTTTGCCGCGGCAAGCCTGTTTCCCTATGAATTGGTTCACTGTTTTTCGGATAGTGAAGCCATTGTCGCCGAGGGCGTGAAATACTTAAATACGGTCAAGTATACCTATCTTCTGTTTGCGCTTACCAATGTGACGCTTGCCATGCTGCGCAGCGTGGAAACCGTTAAGATCGCATTCGGCGTATCGGTCTCCACTTTTTGTATCAACTGCGGCATCAACTATTTGCTCATCAACGGCAACTTCGGATTTCCGCGCTTAGGCGTGACCGGTGCGGCCATCGGTACACTATGCGCACGCGCCGTGGAATTGTGCATTGTTCTTGTCTATGTGTTCTGCTTTGACCGAAAGCTCGGCGCAAAGCTAAAGAATCTCTTCAAGGCCGACAAGCTTCTTATGGGCGATTATTTTAAGCACTGCAAGTTCTTCCTTATCGTCGCTATGCTGTTCGGCACGTCTACGGCGCTGCAAACCGTCATTTTAGGCCACCTTACCGACGCTGCTATTGCCGCTAACGCCGCCTCCAATTCGCTCTTTCAGATTTTGAAGGTAGCCTCTATCGGCGCATCGGCGTCGGCCGCCGTCATGATCGGCAAAGCCATTGCCACGGGCGACCAAAAGATCATCCGAAGCTACACACAGACCTTGCAGATCATTTTTCTCTGTATCGGCCTTTGTACCAGCACGGCGCTTTTCTTCCTGCGTACACCGGTATTAAGCCTATACGGCAATCTTTCGCCGGAGGCGCATGACCTTGCCAACCTCTTTCTTCTCGTTTTATGCGTCACCGGCTTCGGCACGGCCTACGAAATGCCGTCGCTCTGCGGAATCGTGCGCAGCGGCGGCGACAGCAAATTCGTCTTTTACAACGATCTTATCAGCATTTTCGGCATTACACTTCCACTGTCATTTTTGGCGGCGTTCGTGTTCAAATGGCACCCGGCTGTCGTTGTCCTCTGTCTCAATTCCGACCAGATATTCAAATGCGGCGCGGCATTCTTCAAGACCAACAGCTATACGTGGCTTCGCAAGCTGACGCGGGATTAGTCTTAAACGGTTCTTAAAGATTCACTGCCGGAAAAATCATTTCCTATCTTGACGAAAGCCGCGGAAAATGCTATAATAGAGAAAACTCCGAAAGAACAAAGGAAATACTATGTTTCAGCTTCTCGATGTAGCCAAGAATTTTTTAAATCAGGCAAATATTCCGCAAAACGGCACGCTTGCCGATTTCACCATGGGCAACGGTCACGACACACTCTACCTTGCGTCGCTTGTGCCGGAGGGCAAGGTCTATGCTTTCGACATCCAACCCGAAGCGCTAAAAAACACACGTGCGCGGCTTGACGAAGCCGGCTTTCACAATGCCGAGCTGATTTTAGATAGTCATGCCAATGCCGAAAAATACATTCATGAGCCAATCGACGCCGGGATGTTCAATCTCGGTTACCGTCCGGGCGGCGACAAAAGCGTGCATACCATGCATGAATCGACACGAAAAGCCTTTACCGACGCGATCTCATTTCTAAAGCCCGGCGGTGTGCTTGTCATTTCGGTCTATCCGGGACACGCCGAGGGACAGACCGAGGGCGATATGCTCCTTGAAATGTTAGCCGGCTACGACAAGAAAAAGTTCTGCGTCACGCATTTCCATCTTGTCAACTCGCCCGACGCGCCGTTTGTGATCGCCGTGGAAAAATACGATAAACCTGAAAACCGCGCATAGCTTTTTTGCGCAATGCCGAAGAGGTGATTTCTTTGAATCAAACGCCAAAACAGTCAAAGCCCGTAAGCCCGAATACATCCAACCGTCCTTCCGCAGCTTCTGCGAATAAACCGGGCAAAAACGTGAAAAAATCTAAAAAGAGCTTTAAGCTGTCCGAAATGCCGAATGTGCGCAACTTTCTTATCGCCTTTGCAGCCGGACTTGTCGCGTTCGGCGTTTTCGCCGCTATGATGCCGCGCCTGCTGCATCACAGCGATAATCCCAATGTTCCGCCCTCCGAAGACACCGATAATGTTGACGACACGACTCCCAAGGATCCCGATACGCCGGTGCTTTCCGGAAGTACCTTCACCGCCGTTGTCGGCGGCTATGACGCCGATTCGGGCGAGCTTGACGCGCTTCTCTTTCTGAAAGCCGACAAGGAGCGCCGCCGCTTTGTGATCGCCGCTATCCCGACTTCGTCTAGCTTTGTCATGACCAGCACCGACCCGAATACCGAAGTGACCGTCAAGACCAATGTGCGTATCAAGGACATTCCGCTCATCAGCCGCGACAGCGAGCGCACCACTCGTATTGTAGACACAGTCCGTGCCATAACCGGCATGAACGTCAATTATTACGCCTTTTTTGATACAAGCGCCGCAATCAGTTTATTTGAAAAGACCGGCGGTCTGTACTATACCGTGCCGCAGGACATGGTGTACATCGGAACCGGCACGGCGGAAAATCCGGAAATCAACTTAAAAGCCGGCGGTCAGGTATTGAATGCAAAGCAGATGTTGGGCTTGCTCCGTTTTTCGGAATATACCACCGACGAGCGCCGCAACAACGCAAGACGCGCGTCCTTACAGGCGGATTTCGTGTCGCAGGGTCTGAAGCAGATTCTGAAAGCCGACCCGGAAAAAATCGTCGAGGGCGTAACCAAGGTGCTTGCAAGCTGTGAGACTAATTTCACAGTCGCCGATTTTGTCGAGTATTATGACTTGATTTCCAAGTTTAACGACTACAGCGAGGCCAATTCCATTATTACGGTGGATCTTACCGATCCGCTCGAATATTCTTCGACACAAAAGCTATTCGAAAGCTATAAATAACCGAAAATAAAAAAACTCCGTATATATTTCCTGTGATGGGTAAAAATATAGACGGAGGTGTTTTTGTGTGAAAGAGACAAAGAATACAAATAACGAAAATAATCCCGAAGAAAACGGTACCCGACAAAACCGAAAGAAAAACGACTTAAAAAAACAGCTTGTCAGCGGCGGCGTATACATTGCTCTTGCCGCAACGGTAGTAGCCGTGACGGTAAGCACCATTACCGCCACCTTTTCCGGCCTGTCGAACGAAAAGGTCACCGGCGACAAAACGCTGTACCACACGCAAAAGGATAATACGGGCAAAAACGACAAAAGCGGTACAAATATCCCGGAAAATCCGAACGTAGGAAATAATCTTTCAGCAGGCGATCTGACGCTTGATACGCCGGTATCGGACGTTGGCAAGGGCGTTGACGCGACAGTCACCGAATCCGGCAAGACCAAAAACGACGTCCCTGCCAAAGAACAGGACGCTCCGCCGAAAAACGACACGCCGGAGGATGCGGCAATAACCGAAAACAAACCGGAAGCCGGCACCTCGGAGGACAAAACCGCACCGCGCTCCGAAGAACCGGCTGAAGCCACGTTTGAGATCGGTTACGACGGTTATATCAAGCCGTGTTCCGGCTTTATCAATAAGGAATATTCGGTGGAAATGCCGGTCTATTCGGCGACTATGTACGATTACCGCACACATTCCGGTATCGACATTTTAAGCGATCCGGGAACGCTTGTCAAGGCTGTGAGTAACGGCACCATCAAGGAGGTCTACACGGACTATCTGTACGGCACAACGGTGGTTATTGAGCATGCGAACGGTGTAGAATCGGTATATCAAGGACTTTCGCCGGAGCTTCCGGCAGAAACGGTTGCCGGCCGCACGGTAATGACCGGTGAGGCCATTGCCGGAATCGGAAACAGCGCGTTATGCGAATCGGCGGAGGCAAGTCATCTGCATTTTGAAAT
>ERZ773136.2839-NODE-2839-length-13759-cov-6.639229_pt1 | contig 13759 bp, 7 predicted proteins | sample MGYA00580855_ERZ773136 | MGnify/ENA primary metagenome ERZ773136 (study PRJEB29015, sample SAMEA2737860) | human gut metagenome | biome: human gut; feature: human-associated habitat; material: faeces | place: China | collected 2012 ... | reverse complement strand
TTTCTGATAGTTTATTAGCTGAACAAGAAATAAATGAAGAAGATGCTGTAAAAGAGGCTCAAGAAAAAATAAAAAAAGATTATGAATTATTTGAAGATGCTTTTATAAAAAATGATGATGGTACAGTTACATTGAAAACTGATGAAGAGTTAGTAGAATTAGGATATGATAGTCCAGATGAATTAGAAAAACTAAGAAATATTGAAAAAAATATGAATAACTCTGACCAATACTTAAATGCAATTAGAGAAAGCATAAAAGCAAGTAAAGATATTGATGCTGAGATTGATAGAAAAATGGAACTTGCAAAATCTATTATTAAAGCAAAAAAAAGAGGAGAATCATTACCAAGCAATTTAAATCCAAATTTGCAAAAAGATAAATTTGAAAAAGCAAATAAGTATATTGCTAGTACAACTACATTAAAAAGAATTCCAGTAATTCAAAATGAATACATAAAAAATAATTATATAGCAGAAAGAAGATATAACAACTTAATAAGAAATAATAATAATGTTAATAGAGGTAATGCATCAAATAATAGGGTTGTAACATCAACTGCTACAGTAAGTTCAACACTTGTAATTAATAATGTTGTTTCAACTGCCAATATTGTAACAAAGAAAATACCAGATAGAAAAAATGTAGTTTATTCTAATTTTGAAAAAAAGTTAGATAAAGATAATGATTTAACAAAACAAAAAATAAAAGCTAGAACAGAGTTGAAATTAATTTTTAAAGAAATTGAAAATAAAGAGTTATTAGGAGAAGATGTTGAAGAATTAAATTCAAAAATAGAAAATATAAAGAAAAAATATCCTAATACAATTACAGATAAAGCTTTAGATAGATTATATGATAAATATAATGTACAGATAAAGGTAAATGAAACAGAACAACAAATTCAAAATGCTGTAGAAAATATAGAGCAAGAAGCCCAAGCAGAGATTGAAGAAATTAAACAAAATATAGAAGAAAAATTAGAAAATGTTAAAACTTCTGAAGCAATAGAAGATACGGACAATAGCAAGGAAAAAACGAAAACAATTGAATTACAAGAAAAAGCAAATGAAGTAATAGATTCAATAAATAATATAACAATATCTAAACCTAAAGCAGAAATTAAAATTGAATCACCATCAACAAAAATAAGACAAAAAACTACAAAAGCAACATTAGGTGCATTAGAAGCTGGTAAAGCAGTTGCTACTGCTATAGGAACATTAAAGAAAAAAAGTGAAGCAAAGATAGATGATTTAAAGAAAAAAGGCGAAGATTTAGTTAAAAATATTGTAGAACAGCAAAAAGATGCTAAAAAGAAGAAAAATACGAAAGCCAAAAAGGAAACAACCCCAAAAACAAACAAAGCAGAAACATCTCATGCACAATCGACGACAAACCCAATTAAGACAGAAAATTCAATAAGTGAAGAAAGTCAAACGGAAAAAACAACTCAGATTGAAGAAAAATCAAAAAATGTTTCTAATAACTCTAAAATGTCAAAAGAAGAACTAATGAAAGCTTTAGAAAAAGTATCAGCAAGAAACCCTAAAAATTCGCGAGTTAAAGGAATTAATTTATTAGTAATAAATAAATTAGTTTGTTATTTGAAGGAAAATGATGATCCAGAGATTCAAATGAGATTGAGTGAAGAAATAAAAAAATTGCAAAAAGACAGAACTGGGGATAATGAGGATAATTTATGCATATACGATTATAAATTTACTAATCCAAAGACTTTGTATTATATGTATGATAAATATAAAGATGGTGTTAAATCAAATGATGGAAGTAGAGAAATAATTCCAGCTAATAAAAATGCTTCTTCATATTATTTATATCTAGCATATAATCTAATGCAAGGTGTAAAAAAAGAAAAAGAAGAACTTCAATCAAAAATAAAAGAAAGATGGGAAGTTCCATTGAATATTACTCAAAAAGTAGAGAAAGATTTTATTGAAAATAAAGAGAAAGTATGTGAAGGGTACTACGACTTTCTTGAAGAAAAATATAATTTGAATAACCTTGATGGGATTGAAAGACTAAAGTCAGAGTATTTCTTTGTGAATGAATTAACAAAAGCAAATGAAAATGAAGAAAATAGTGAATATTTAAAATTGGCTTTGGCTACAGATATTGTAAAAAGACCTGGTTCATTTTTGAGACCAAATAATTACAAAGAAAAAGAATATCTTGAGGAGCAATTACAGCGTTTTGATGAAAAAATTAAGGATAATAGAGAAGTAGAACCTAGAATTTTAAAATTATGGGGAAATTTATTCTATAATGGATTAAAAGGACCATCTGATAAAGAAATAATACCAATGAATAAAGCAAAAGCTAAAAAAATATATGAACAATTAATTGATAGAGATAAAAATTGTTGTGATGCTGATGTTTACTATAATTTGTATGATATATATAATGATAATACTACTCCACTATTTGATAAAAATAAGGCAAACAAAATTTTAAAAACAATAGAACGTAAAAAATTAAGTAGAAGAAATGTGATAGCAAAAAACAATAAAAATGAGTCAAATATATATGTATGCAGTGATTTACATGGAAATTATAATTTTTACAAAGCAATTACTCGTGAATTAAAAGAGAATGATAGATTGTATGTATTAGGTGATGTAATTGATAGAGGAAAAGATGGTATCAAAATATTACAAGATGTTATAAAAAGAAAGGAAAAAGGACAAGTGGAGTTTCTAGTTGGAAATCATGAGTTGATGATGGTACAGTCATTATTTCTAAATAATGAAAAAGTAAGGAACGATTGGCTTATTGATGGTAATGGTGGAAAGAAAACATTAGAAGAATTTAACAAACTAGATGTAAATGAACAAAACAAAATGAAGGAGTTTCTGTTGAATTCATATGTATATAAAAATATAAAAATAAATGATAAACCTGTTCATTTAGTACATGCTAAATCAATTCAAGATAAAGAGGAAAATAATGAAAAAACACTTAGGGAAATGATTAAAGAAGAACAAGAAAGTAAGATAAATGAAGCATTATGGTCAAGAGATCCTAAAACGGGTACATCAAAACCACATCCACAAAGTGCAAAGCCTGGTGTATTTACTGTAATAGGACACTCTCCAACAGCTGATAATAAAGTGAATTATAAAGATAATTATATAGATATCGACTGTGGTGGAGGATATCACTATTGTTCTTTAATAAATCTGACAAAAGGAACAGTTAAATATATTGATGAGTATTTTGAGGAGAAAAAAGAAAAAATAAAAAATGAAAAAAGCAGATAAGGAGTAGGGAAAAATAAGATTTGATTTTCAAATCTTATTTTTTGATAGAAGATAATGAATTATATTATTATTTCTGAATTTATATGAGTTAAATGAATGATAGCGAAACTAAGAAATGAATTAAATAGTATTGAAAAAACTCTATGTAAATGGTATAATATAATAGACAATTGAATATAGTTGTACCCTAGTCAAGTAGAAGTAATTCCAAAACAGACAAACCAATAAATTTTTACTTAAAGAAAGGAAGATATTGTTATGGAAAACAGCTATCAATGGATTGAAGATTTGGAAAAATATCTGAACTCTGATGAGGATATTTTGGAACCTGAAGAGGTAATTGAAACTCCGAAAGGTTTGGAAGGTAATATTACACCAGACGAAGTTAGATGCTGTGGACAAGATTTGTTATATCTTGTAATAGACAATTCAGGATCTATGTATAACAATGGGCTTGAAAACGCAGTTGTTGATGGACTGAAATTGGCAAAAAAGACAGTTGAAGGATGTAAATATATCCAGACAGCAATAACACTTTTTGGCTCTAAACTTGAGATGAGACCGTTTAAGTATGGAGTGCAGATTGACACTTCTTATGAAGCAAAAGGATACAAATCTCGGTTGTATGATGCAATTGTAGAAAGTTGTAATAACATGATATATCAGTATGACATTCTTAAAACTGAAGTTAAGGTCAAAGGTTTTATGCTTCTCTTCACAGATGGAGGAGAAAACGGATCTGAAAAGTATAGCGCCAATGATGCTAAGCAGGCAGTTAGGGAACTCAAAGCAAGAGATATCAGATTTTGTGTAGCAGCATTTGAAGGATTCGATTCAAACAAATTGGCTGAAGAGTTGGAGGTTGAACCAATTTTAATCGAGGATGGTCATTGTTTAAGAAAGTTGATGCGTATAGTTAGTCGTTATGATTGGCATCAGCATTAAATTAAAATTCTACTTGATTTAAGGGAAGGATGGAGAGTAATTTCTCCATCCTTTTAATATCATATTAAATATATAAATTAATAATATCAATATAAAACAATCTAAAATTTACATAAAAGTCGTATTAAATTAGATAAAAACGGAAAAAATCATATAAAATGCGAGAAAATAACAAGAAAAGTATTGACGGAACTTTACATAAATAGTATAATATAACTGACAATTGAATATAGTTGTACCTTAATCAAGTAGAATTGATCGAAAATACAAACAACCAATAAACTTCGACTTTAAGAAAGGAAGGCATTATTATGGCTAACAATGATCAATATGTAAACGATTTGGAAAAATATCTGAACTCTGATGAGGATATTTTGGAACCTGAAGAGGTAATTGAAGCTCCGAAAGGTTTGAAAGGTAACATTACCACAGATGAAATTAGAGATGGTGAACAGGCTCTGCTTTATCTTGTGGTAGACAAGTCTGGATCCATGTATAACAATGGACTTGAAAAAGCTGTTGTTGCTGGATTGAACGATGTAAAGAGAACTGTTAACGGTTCTAAGGAATCTAAATGCATCCAGACGGCGATGACATTTTTTGGATCTGATCTCGATATGAGACCATTTAAGTATGGAGAATGCATTGACGTCTCCTATGAAGCAAACGGCTCGAAGACTCGTATGTATGATGCACTTGTAGAAAGTTGCAACAACATGATTAGTCAGTATGACATTCTTGAACCTAAAGTTAAGGTCAAAGGTGTTATGCTTCTCTTCACAGATGGAGGAGAAAACGGATCTGAAAAGTATAGCGTCAATGATGCTAAGCAGGCAGTTAAGGAACTCAAAGAAAGAAATATTAGATTTCTTGTTGCAGCCTTTGATGGATTCGATTCAACCGAATTGGCTAAAGCCTTAGATATTGAACCGATTTCGATTAAGGATGACCACCAGTTGAGAAAACTGATGCAGTTCGTTTCCAAAACATCTATGGCATAATCTATGATTAAGCCATATCATAATTCTACTTGATTTAAGGGGAGGATGGAGAGTAATCTCTCCATCCTTTTCTTAATATAAAATCAAAATTAATTAATAAAGGAAGTGTAAGAAAATGCAAGAAAATATAGAAATTCTTAATAATAAAATATCAAAAATATCAATAGATGAAGAAAACGATAATGTTGTGTATTATATGAATAATGGAGATGCATTAAGAACTAAATTATCAACTATTATAGATAATAAAAAGAAAATTTATAAAAATTTTAGAATATCTCAAAAATGTCATGAACTTACAACTTCTGGATTTAAAAAAAGAAAATTGCAAAAAAGTTTAAATCCTGCAATTATTAAAGGGCTAAATGATAATGTTGAAATTATGGAATATATAAGATGTGTAAAAGATAAATCAAAATTACCTTTTGAATTAGAACATAATACAGCTAATTCAACATTAAACTTTACTAATAGAAGAAAAATGAAGAATATTGCAAAAAAAGAAAGAAAGTTGGGCGCAAAAGTGAATATAATAAATGAAAATATTTTTAATAAGATAATGAAAAAAATAGAGAACATGTTTGGCAAAGAATATATATATGAAAATGAAAAAAAATATACTTCACTTTTTTCTGAAAATGAAGTCGACAAAAAGTGTGAAGATGTAAAACAACAGTTAATTAAATATTATTCGAATATGACTGGAAATATAGATAATATTAGTGAACTAGAAAGCATAGAGTTAAAACTAAAAACTGCAATAAATTGGTATATAGATAATCAAAAAAATAAGAAAGCCGACACTAACCTAAGAATATATAGAAAGTTATTAGAAAATGAAGGCAAATATTTTTATTTACTTAAATATCATGAAACTCATAAGCAAGATTCTAAAGAAGCTATATTGAAATATAAAGAACCATTACATATTAAGGATTGTGAATTAAGAAAATTACAAATAAGAAATCTATTATCAAGTGGAAATCATGAAGTGGCTGAAAATTTATATAAGGAATTACTTAATGACTTAGGAATAAAATTAACAAAAAGAGAAATGAAAATGAGTCTAAAAGAAGGAATAAATACAGGAAACTATTACGTGCTAGAAAATAGAAAATTTTATAGAAAAAGAATTAATGGAAATGAAGGAATATTAGCGGAAATAAAGAATATTGACAAAGTATCAAATCAACAAAATAAAATGAAGAAAAATCAATGTTCAATATTAGAAGAAAATAAAATAAATGAAACAGAAAATAAAAAAACTGAACAAAGTAAAGAAAAAATATATTCAAAAGAAGAAATTACATCAATTATGAAAAAATGGGATAATTTTAGTGATAAAATTAAATTTCAAAAAGGTGCAGTTATTCCAGTTGTTGATGCATTGATTTCATATTTAAAAATAAATAAAGATAATGATATTAAGGAATATTTAGATAAAATATTGACTGATTTAAATAAAATTGAGCCAATTGCTATGATAAATGAAAAAGATGGAAGAACTAATAAATATAATGTTTTAATTATGGATTATTTAAGTAATTTATATGGAAATGGTGTTAAAGGAATAAATGGAGAAGAAATTATAAAAAAAGATGAAAAAATCAACTCATATTATATGTATATGTTGAATAGAAGAATAAGTAAAAGTGCTGAAAACAAATCCTTATTAGGAGAGGAAAAAGTTGAAAAAATAAAAAATGAATATTTTAAAAACTCTGAAACGATTGAATTTGAATATTTTGAAGAAATAAAGAAAAAACATAATAAGCAAGTGCATGGAATAAAAGAAAAGCTAATAAATGAAAAAAAATACTTGGATGCAATTTATGAACTTGAAGATAATGCCAATAATGACTGTATAAAGTTATTAACATTTGCAGAGGATTTAAAAAACGGAATAAGTAGAAGAAATGTTGGTATTCCAACAAATTTAAAAAAGTACATGGAATTTTATGAAAAAACTATAAAACAAATAAAAGCAAACGAACTTAGTAATCCTCAAATTTTAGATAAGATTAAAAAAATAGAACAAGAAGGAATTAATGATAAATTTGACAATGTTATAGTAAAGGCATCTAAAATTAAAACACAAAAAGAACAAAAGAAATTATCAGGTGAAAATTATTTGAAGGAAAAAGGTGAGTTAGTAGGAACAGAAAATAGTGGCAAAACAGTGAAAAAAAGAAATAGAATAAAAGGATTTACAAATAAAATAAAGATTAATAATGACACTAAGAATGTAAACACATCATCAATATCACAAAATGTTTATGTATGTAGTGATTTACATGGACAATATGAATTATACAAAGATATGCTAAGCCAAGTAAAAAAAGGTGAAAAATTATATATATTAGGTGATGTAATTGATAGAGGACCAGATGGAATTAAAATTTTAGAAGATATTATAGAACAAGGCGAAAAAATCGAATTGTTAGTTGGAAATCATGAATTAATGATGATTCAATCATTGTTTATGAATAGAGAAAAAGAAAAAAATAATTGGTATAGAGATTCAAATGGTGGAAAGAAAACATATGATGATTTTATGAAACTATCTTCAGAAAAACAAGAAAAAGTAAAAGAATTATTATTAAAATCTACAGTACATACTGAAATTAATATAAACGATGAAAACTTGTATTTAGTTCATGCTAAAGCTGATAAAAATACCGACAAGAAAAAAGAAACAGTGGAGGAATATCTAATAGAAGGTAGAGAAGATGATTTATATAATTGTGTTTGGGCAAGAGTTGATAACGACAAGAATAATAATATAAGTGAAAAATGGAAAGAAGAAGATATAGGTAAAGAAAAAATGTTTACTATAATAGGACATACACCTACGGATGATAATAAAATTGCTATTCATAATTCTTATGCTATAATAGATTGTGGAGCATCTTACTATGGTAATGGGTGTTTGTTAAGGCTAAATGACGGTAAAACGGTATATTATGATAATGTAACAAGATGTTTGGAACAAGTAAAAAGTGAAGAGGAAAGATAAATAGAATGAATTTCATTTCATTTTCAATATATCCAACTTGACATAATACTATGAAAGTGATATTATATTCATATAAATTTTTAAAAACTTATTTTTAAACAGGGAGGATTACATTATGAATATTATCGAAAAAAAATCACCTCTACTTCGGTCTAATAGTATAAGCAACAAGAAAATTGAAGAAATAATAAAGCAACTAAAAAGAGTACCAAATTTTTGGAAGAAAAGATTTGTGCAAGACAATTGGCAAATAGTCTTAACAGACAAAATGCCTCAAGAATTTGGAGGAATATTAGGAAAGTTTTATGCTGATGGTAATGAACGACAGATGTGGTTAAATGTAGGAACATTGGACATTCATTCAAATATAATATATGTTGCATTTGCATATTATGTTAGTATGGAATATGCTCAAATAAAAGAATCTTCTACATTTACCCAATTAATTAACCGGAATGAACGCGAACTAAAATTATTCTTAAGATTTAGAGGAAACATTTCTTCTACTCAAGATGCAATTTTCGCTGAATTATTTTCATTTGTAATTGAAACTAATGGAAACAATTCAATTTTGCAAATTGATGAATCTTATCAGTATGTGAAGAAGTGGGTATATGGTCAAATTTTCGATAGAAATATTATCTATATTCCAAACTATATTGAGGTTGGTGTTGATGTTATTGATGAGCAGATTGAGATGACTGACAAAGCATTTAAATCTTTACCTCAAAAATTACAGCAACGATTCCTAAAAGAAGGATGGAAGATAAGGATTTCTAACGAAAAACTTTTAAAAGACTCTACCTATGGACTTTGTTCGAGTTTTGATAGTAAAATATTTATCAGAAGTTCATCTCCGGAATTAAGTAAGACTGTCTGGCATGAATTTGGACACTATTTAGATTCTAAAGAGTTTTTCATAAGTCATAGAAGAACTTTCACATCAGCTTATAAAAAAGAAAGAATGGCTGTTAAAAGTCTATATGATTCAACCGAAGAATATAACTATGGAATTTCAAATAGTGTAGAGTATTTTGCAGATATATTTGCGTTTTATATGGCTAAACCAAATGTTTTGCAAATATATGCACCAGAGAGCTATAATGTCATAAACAGTGTAGTAATGAAATGGAAGTAAAATAAGCAGATGAGAACTCATATTTGAGTTCTCATTTTTAAATGCAAAATAATAGATTCGTTAATAGTAGATTAATTCTAAAATTGTTCACATAATATTGACAAAACTTGGAAAAAATGATAAAATATGCTACAGTTAAGGGATTTTCAGGATTTTCAAAATTCTTAACTAAGGACTTTGACAAAACGGTAGTAAGCTACCAACATACTGTAAACAAAACCTAAGTCTATTATTAGGAGGTATCTTTATGAACTACAATTTTAGCAACAAATATGAGCTTGATAAATTTACTGATAGCTTTGGTGAAGGAATTATCGGTAACCAAGCTAGTGTCTTTTTCGACAACAAAAACAATAAGGTCATCAAAATTTTTTCCTGTGAAGGATCGAATTTTGATGGACGGGCAAAAGAAGCGAAAATCAACGAATTAATGAAGTACAAACATCGTTTTCCAACAGCAGCATTACCTGAAACAGTTATCAGGTGCAAAGGTAAATGTGTTGGTTATGTAATGCCTAAAATCTCTAATGCGACAAGTGTTAGAGAATTACAAATTAAGGCAAGAAAACGCAAAGATGATTGGAAGAAAAATCTTGAAATTGCTTGCGAATTAGCGAGATTCATTAATGATCTCCATAATGCTGGTATTGTTTTCGGAGATCTTCATCCTGATCAGTTTTTGACAAAGGATGGTAAGATTTATGTGTGCGATACGGATACTTGGGGATTAAAATGTAATGGCATTTTTATCGAAGCCGATAAGGCTGGTAAACCTGAATATGTTGACCCTAAAGTAAGTGTTATCGAATCAAATGGATTAACAATTAAGGGTTATACTCAGAAGTCTGACTGCTATTCTTTAGCAGTTGTCATCTTTGAAATGCTTGTAGGGTTTAATCCATACGATGGTACTTTTCCTCTTGTAAGAAGGTACAATAGACAATTAAGAGCATTAAATCATATTTCAATCTTAGGTAATCATGATTTAAAAAATCTTGATGATTTTAGAATGGAACATGTTGCTTGGATGTCTGAAGGATTGCAAAATGATTTTTTGAGAATTTTAGAAGGAAATGCAAGATTTAATATCTTAGCGTCGCTTGAAAATCAGGCAAAAGACCTCAAAAAATGCAGAAGGCATCAGTACTACAACTCTTCTAGATATTCCAAGTGTCCTTGCTGTCGTGCTTATCAGGATAGTGATGCATTGAATGAGTTCAGGAATTATAATGTTGACAATATCTCGTATAAGAGAAATCGTGTGTTTGCTCAAAAGCAGGTACGCAAAGTTGTGAACTTTTCTACAATTCTTGATTATGATACCAATGCAATTCACTTGAAAGAAAATGGACGACTTGAAAAGGCATCAGTAAATTCTAGAACTGATGATGTTTGCTTTACTGAAAGAGGGCTTGTCGTAAAAGTGAGCAGAATTAGCAAAATCAAACAGTTCTTCAATACACTGTTTGGAAAATTCAATGAACTTTATGGCAGATGTTCTTTCAGCGAAAAGATGAAAAGATGTCGAAATTCCAAAGATCCGGCTTGCAAACTTGAGATTTTTAACAATAAAGGAAAGAAGTTGTTCTCAACTTTGCTTCTTAAGTTAAGCTCTAAAATGCTGGTCGTAGGTGATCACCTTTTTTACCTGAAAGGCAGAAAAGAATTGATTGACGTTTATATGACAGAGAATGCTTGTTCCACAAAAGTGGTCGCTACTATCACCGATCCGTTCATTTATGAAATTAATGAACGTGGTGAATATTGTATGTGTAGCATTAACAATGCTGGGCATTTGAATATCATCGTAAACGGGAAAGAAATTCGGCAACTTATCAAGGAATTTCCTAAAGCAATCAAGTATGACCATGTAAGTCAAAGTTGGTGTGTTGTAACACTAACTGCAGAAAAAGCTTACAAGGTTTATATTATCAGCAAAAGCAACAAGGTTAAGCAGAAGTTTCAATCTTTCTCCTTTGGCGGACTTAACTTGAGAAACTGCATTTTCAACAACTCAATGCTGGTTATTCCAGCTGAGAAGAGAATACTTTTCTTAAAGACTGGTCCGACCATCGAAAAATCGACCGTAACTGAAAAACATATTGGAGTTGTTAATCCTAATTCCAGAATTGTGATTCAGTACAATTCCTATGAAAGACGTACATACTTGTATGTACAAAACAGTGATCAGGTTTATAAAATCAGTTTGAGCTAGGTTTACAGTATGGGTTTAAGGTGCTACTTTTTGTAGCACCTTAAATTTTAAAACTAATACTATTTTAAAAGAGGTGAACAAAATGAGAGACCAACGGAATGATAACTTTTGGGCTGATGTATTCAAATGGTTTTTGATTTGGAATCTTTTAAGTTTATTGGTTAGAGGCTTTGTATTTGTATGTAAGACTATACTTATAGCTATTTCACAATTGGTTTATTTTATTGCTATTGGAATAAAAAAATTAATTCCTATAGCAAAAAATAAATTTGAACAATTTAAAATTGATTACGCACAGAAATACAAGCCAAAAATCGATGCTAAATTTTCGAAAGTGAAGCAATCTTTCTTCAATATTATTTTTAAATTAAAAAGTAAAATTGCTTATTTAAAGGTTAAAAGTAATGAATATTCCCAAAAAAGAATTGAGAAGAAGGAGGAAAAGCGTAAAAACAAAGCACTCAAGAAGATGTACAAACCAAAAAAATATAAAGAGTCCGACTTTGCTTTAAAAGCAAAAAAGGTAAAGTATTGGGTAATCGACTTTTTCTATTCTTACGAATTTCAGATTTTAACTTTTGGAATTCTTGCAATAGCAATAGTTATAGCGTTGATTGTCTTTAATGTAACAACAAAATAGTTATAAAGGAAACTGATTGAGTTTTTAATCAGTTTCCTTTTAAAATTGACATTTTATGTAAAATGTAATATAATAAGTAATATAATGTTTTTTTATAAAAGGTATTCAATATTAAAAATGTGAAAGGAACATGCTTTATGAAAAAATTTATTGACCGCTGGGGAAATTACACCATTTATGCTTTTAACTTTAAGAACCCATTGGATCTTTGCGAATATGTACGGAAGGCTGAAATAAATACTAGAATCTTTCCTGAACATATTGTAAAAAGCATTGGTAGTGAAGGAAATGATAAGAATGTTAATGGTGGAGGATGGTATCAGACAAAGAGTCTCAAACAAGCAATTGACTTTTGTAGTGATGGTTGGCACGAGGGGTTTGACTTTTTCAAATCACTTAAGAGAACTTTGGATTATAGAGGAGATAAATTAACTCTTCTTTCCAGAAGTAAGGAAAAACCAATAAATATTTTGGTGAATTTATCTTATCGTTGGGAAACCACAAAAGGAGCTGTTATTAACAGAGGCGTTATAATTCAAAACCTCGTTAATGAATTAGAGAGAAATGGATACAAAGTTAATTTGAAGACATTTTCCTTGAGTTATTATGAGGATGAAATTAGCTGTATAGTAGTCAACTTGAAAAGTGTTCAAGAGCATCTGGATATCAGAAAAGCATATTTTGCTTTTTGTAATCCCTCATTCTTTAGAAGGTTAGTCTTTCGTGTTATGGAAAGTTCCAACTTTAAAAAAGAAGGTTGGAATCAAAATTATGGTCATCCTTGCGAGTATGACTTTATAAAAAAAGCTTTTTCGACAGGCAAATTTGACATTGTAATACCACAACCGAGCGAAATTGGAATAGCTGGACACGATATTGTCACGGATTGGAGAGAATTCTTGATATTCGAAAATCTTCAAGATTGTTTCAATTTTTAAGGTAATAAGGAGTAGCAATTGCTACTCCTTATTCATATAAAACAAGCGAAGAAGCAAAGCGAAATAGGAGGCTAGCCTATTAAACATTATCATAAAAATTAAAATATATGAATTTAGTATAAAAACTTATTAAATTAAATTTTAAATAATTTTGTGCAAAGTTAAATTTTATAAATTTTAATTTAATTTTTTATTATACTGATTATATATAATATTTTAATTATCAAACACTCTAAAATCGCTTTTAAGACATTTTAATGTTAAAGATAATAAGTTAATCGTTTATAATTAATTGTAGAAAACAGAAATTACATAAGTTATTTTGAGAATGATATAAAATGTTGATTTTTATAGGGGTTTATAAAGCCACTGAAAAGTGGCAAAAAACGACGCACAACTTAGTTGCTGTTTGTGAAAGTGTAACTTGAACAATTACAGCAAATTAATGGCTTGCCAGAATCGATTTTAAGCCGTTTTTATTTTTTAGACATATAGTTTGTTGTTGAAAAAACGAGTAAAATATTGATATATGAACAGTTTAGAGATTTTTGAAAAAATTATATAAAATAATATAAAAATTGTAAT
>ERZ773136.2832-NODE-2832-length-13781-cov-9.485939_pt1 | contig 13781 bp, 17 predicted proteins | sample MGYA00580855_ERZ773136 | MGnify/ENA primary metagenome ERZ773136 (study PRJEB29015, sample SAMEA2737860) | human gut metagenome | biome: human gut; feature: human-associated habitat; material: faeces | place: China | collected 2012 ... | reverse complement strand
ACGGCCCCCGTACCCACGGCATCCGCAACAAAGCCAAGCTGGACGAGTTGGTGGAGCAGTCCCTGCGGCGTGCCGCCATCTGGGACGAGGTGAAGGACCGCCTGAAAAAGAATGCCCTGGGCCTCTCCGGCGGCCAGCAGCAGCGTCTGTGCATCGCCCGTGCCCTGGCGGTGGAGCCCACCGTGCTGCTGATGGATGAGCCCACCTCGGCCCTGGACCCCATCTCCACCTCCCGTATCGAGGAGCTGGCGGTTGAGCTGAAGCGGCATTACACCATCGTCATCGTCACCCACAATATGCAGCAGGCACTGCGTATCTCGGACCGTACCGCCTTCTTCCTGCTGGGCGAGCTGGTGGAGTACGGCGACACGGAGACCATGTTCTCCACGCCCAGCGAAAAGCGTACCGAGGATTACATCACAGGGAGGTTTGGATAATGCGTAGTCAATTCGATAAACAGCTGGCCCAGCTCCACCGCGAGCTTATCGAGATGGGCGCCCTGTGCGAGCAGGTCATCGCTCTGTCCTCTCAGGCCCTCACCAACCGCGATACCGCCCTGGCGGAGAAGGTCGCGCCCCTGGACCACGAGATCGACCGCAAGGAGCGCGACATCGAGAACCTCTGCCTGCGGCTCCTGCTTCAGCAGCAGCCGGTGGCTGGCGATCTGCGGCAGATCTCCGCTGCCCTGAAGATGATCACGGACATGGAGCGTATCGGCGACCAGGCCGACGATATTGCCGAGATCCTGCTCTGCCGCGCCGGCCGGCCTCTCAGCGCCGGCGACACCCTGCGGGATATGGCCCGGGCCACCATCCGCATGGTCAGCGAGAGCGTGGACGCCTATGTCCGGCAGGATGTGGACCTGGCCCAGCAGGTCATCGCCGCCGACGATGAGGTGGACGGCTATTTTGACCGGATCAAGGCCCATCTCATCGACCGTATCGCCAAGGACGTGGATGACGGTGAAGCCACACTTGACTTACTGATGATCGCCAAGTATTATGAACGTATCGGCGACCACGCCACCAACATCGCCGAGTGGGTGATGTTTTCCGTCACCGGCGTGCACAAGACCGAGGCCACTTGAGCCAAAAGGAGGGACCCCACATGATCTGGTGTGTAGAGGACGACGCCAGCATCCGCGATATCGAGCTGTATGCCCTGCGATCCGCCGGGCTGGAGGCCGAGGGCTTTACCGACGGCGCCGCCTTCTGGAAGGCCCTGCAAAGCGAAAAGCCCGATCTGGTGGTGCTGGACGTGATGCTCCCCGGAATCGACGGCACGGAGCTGCTGGGCCGTATGCGCGCCTCCACGTCCCTGCGCCGCATCCCGGTCATTATGGCCACCGCCAAGGGCGCGGAGTATGACCGCGTCCGGGCGCTGGACGGCGGCGCGGATGACTATCTGACCAAGCCCTTCAGCGTCATCGAGCTGGTCTCCCGGGTCAAGGCGGTGCTGCGCCGCTGCCAGCCGGAGGGGGACAGCTCCATCCTCCGCAGCGGCGAGGTGTCGTTGGACACCCGTGCCCACACCGTCCTGTCCGGCGGCGAACGCGTCGACCTGACCTACAAGGAATACGAGCTGCTGCGCCTGTTCCTCAGCCACCCCGGCACGGCCTACACCCGCGACCGGCTGATGGAGCTGGTCTGGGGCATGGATTACTGCGGCGAGAGCCGTACCGTGGATATGCACATCCGTACCCTGCGCCAGAAGCTGGGCAAGGACGGCGCACACATCACCACGGTCCGCGGCGTGGGCTACCGTTGGGAGGAGACCATATGACAAAAAAGATATTTCGCTCCACCGTGGCGGTGGGGCTTGCGGTGCTGCTGGCCAGTCTGGTCATTATCATGGGCGCACTGTACACCTATTTCGGCCATGTCCAGGAGCAGCAGCTCCGGGATGAGCTGTCCATCGCCGCTGCGGCCATGGAGTCCGGCGACGGCGAGGTCTATCTGTCCAAGCTGCACTCCGACAATTACCGCATCACCTGGCTTCGCGCCGACGGCACGGTGCTCTATGATACGAAGGCTGACGCTGCGGCTATGGAGAACCACGCCCAGCGCGAGGAGGTCCGTCAGGCCCTGACCAACGGCACCGGTGAGTCCAGCCGTTACAGCGCCACTCTGCTGGAAAAGACCCTCTACTACGCCCGCCGGCTGCCGGACGGCACGGTCCTGCGCCTGTCCGCCAGCCGCGTCACCATGGGCGTGCTGCTTCTGAGTATGCTCTCCGCCATCCTGGCGGTCATCGCCGTGGCCCTGATCCTCTCCGGCATTCTGGCCGGCCGCGTGTCCCGCCGCATCACCCGCCCCCTGAACACCCTGGACCTGGAGCACCCCCTGGAAAACGACGCCTATGAGGAGCTTTCGCCCCTGCTGCGCCGACTGGAGCACCAGCGGCGTCAGATCGACGATCAGCTGCGTTCTCTGCGCCGCCGGTCCGAGGAGTTTGAACAGATCACCGCCAGCATGACCGAGGGCCTGGTACTGGTGGATAACGGCGGCACCATCCTCAGCATGAACCCTGCCGCCTGCGCCGTGTTCCACACCGATGCGGCCTGCGTGGGCCAGCCTCTGCTGACCGTGGAGCGCGGCAGCGCCGTCAGCCACGCCCTCCACGATGCCATGGACACCGGCCACGGTGAGACCCGTATGGAGCGCGACGGCCGCGAGTACCAGTTCGACATGACCCGTATCCAAGCCGACGGCGAGGTGGTGGGCGCGGTGCTGCTGACCTTCGACGTCACCGAGCAGGCCTACGCCGAGCGCAACCGCCGCGAGTTCACCGCCAACGTCTCCCATGAGCTGAAGACCCCGCTTCAGGGCATCATCGGCAGCGCCGAGCTGCTGGAGAACGGCATGGTCCGGCCTGACGATGTGCCCCGCTTCGTGGGCCATATCCGCGGCGAGGCCCAGCGCCTGGTGACGCTGATCAACGACATCCTCCGCCTGTCTGAGCTGGACGAGGGCGGCAGCCTGCCCACCGAGCCGGTGGAGCTGCTCTCCCTCTGCACCGACACGGTCAAGTCGCTGGAGAGCGCCGCGCAGCAGCGCCAGATCACCATGACCGTCACCGGCGAGGCCATTACGGTCCCCGGCATCCGCCGTCTGCTGACCGAGACGGTATTCAACCTCTGCGACAACGCCATCAAGTACAATAAGGACGGCGGCAGCGTCGCCGTCGCCGTGGGCCGTGACGGCCCCGACGCCGTGGTCACGGTGGCCGATACCGGTATCGGTATCCCGCCGGAGCACCAGGGCCGCGTCTTCGAGCGCTTCTACCGCGTGGACAAGAGCCACTCCAAGGCCTCCGGCGGCACCGGATTGGGCTTGTCCATCGTCAAGCACGCCGTGGCTTATCACCACGGCACCGTCACGCTGGACAGCCGTGAGGGGGAGGGCACCACCTTTACCCTCCGCCTGCCGTTGGAAGCGTAAACGCGAAAATGCCCGCCTCTGCGGGCGGGCATACAAAAAGACCACCCGATAGGGTGGCCTTTTTTGTCACAAATGCGCCTTTGCGTGGGCACAGATGGCGTCAAAGGTCTTCTGACTGATATCGTGTTCGATCTTGCAGGCATCTGTCTCCGCTGTGGCGGCGTCGATACCCAACGCCATCAGGAATTTCGTCAGCGTGTGGTGCCGGTCCAGCATACGCTCGGCGATGGCCATACCGCTGGCCGTCAGGGTGATCAGCCCGTCCTTGTCCATCGTGATATAGCCGTTTTCCCGCAGCCGTTTGGTGGCGTAGGTCACGCTGGGTTTTGTCACGCCCAGATGCTCGGCTACGTCGATGGAACGGATGTAGCCGTGCTGCTGCTGCATCATCAGCATCGTCTCTAAATAGTCCTCGGAAGCGCGCAGTATCTGCATAAAAAGTGTCACCAACTTTCCCCAATACACTTTTAACAGCATACCACAATTTTCACAAACTTACAAGTGCGGTAAAAAAATTTCGTTCTCCCTATTGACAAAGAGGGTTTGAGGTATTAAACTGTGCCATAGGTTAAGGAGGGCTAACCGTTGTGGTCCGCTATGGACCGGGAAAGCCCTTTCAGAACCGCTTTTTTCAGACACAGGGTTAGCGGAAGCTAACCGTGAAACGGAGGGATATACATGATGCCTTTGATGCTGGCAGACGCCGGAACGGAGCAGCTCATCCATAAGGTGGGCGGCAGTCCGGAGGTCAAAAAGCACCTGGAGGACCTGGGCTTCACCCCTGGCAGCACCGTCACGCTGGTGTCCGCCATGGGCGGCAACGTCATCGTGAAGGTCAAGGAGTCCCGCGTGGCCATCAGCGAGGAAATGGCCCGCAAGATCATGGTCTGATAGCCGCGCCAAGCGGTTATTGCATTTGAGAAACAGAAATATCACATAGAAGGAGAGCAGAAGCATGAAAACATTGCGTGAAGTCAAGATCGGCGAGACCGTCAAGGTCGTCAAGCTCCACGGCGAGGGCCCTGTCAAGCGCCGTATCATGGATATGGGCATCACCAAGGGTGTGGAGATCTATGTCCGCAAGGTAGCCCCTCTGGGCGATCCCATGGAGGTCACTGTCCGCGGCTACGAGCTGAGCCTGCGTAAGGCCGACACCGAAATGATCGAGGTCGAGTGATGACCTGCGGCGCCGTGTTCCGGTGCCGGAAATACGTCCGTTATTTAAATTCATCTGTATATAGGTTCAACAAGATTAACCGGAAGGAGAGACACTATGGAAAAACAGATAAAGATCGCGTTGGCAGGTAACCCCAACTCTGGCAAGACCACCCTGTTCAACGCGCTGACCGGCTCCAACCAGTTCGTGGGCAACTGGCCCGGCGTTACGGTGGAGAAGAAAGAGGGCAAGCTGAAGAAGCACGATGACGTGGCCATCATGGACCTGCCCGGCATCTACTCCCTGTCCCCCTACACCCTGGAGGAAGTGGTCGCCCGTAATTACCTCATCACCGAGCGCCCCGACGCCATCCTGAACATCATCGACGGTACGAACCTGGAGCGTAACCTGTACCTGACCACCCAGCTGACCGAGCTGGGCATCCCCGTGGTTATCGCCATCAACATGATGGACGTGGTCCGCAAGAACGGCGACAAGATCAACGTGGAGGAGCTGAGCCGCGAGCTGGGCTGCAAGATCGTGGAGATCTCCGCCCTGAAGGGCGAGGGCGTCATGGAGGCCGCCGAGGCCGCCGTGCAGGCCGCCAAGTCCACCAAGACCGTTCCCATGCACACCTTCTCCGGCCCCGTGGAGCACGCCATCGCCCACATCGAGGAGGCCGCCGTACATAACCTGCCCGAGGAGCAGCAGCGCTGGTACGCCATCAAGATCTTCGAGCGCGATGACAAGGTGCTGGATCAGCTGAAGATCGACCCGACCGTCATGGCTCACATCGAGGAGGACATCAAGGCCGCCGAGAAGGAGCTGGACGACGACGCCGAGAGCATCATCACCAACGAGCGCTATGTGTACATCGCCGAGATCATCAAGGCCTGCTACAAGAAAAAGAACGCCGGTCAACTGTCCGCTTCCGATAAGATCGACCGGGTCGTCACCAACCGCTGGCTGGGTCTGCCCATCTTCGCCGCGGTCATGTTCCTGGTGTACTACATCTCCATGGTCACCGTTGGCTCCGCCGCTACCGACTGGGCGAACGACGGCCTGTTCGGCGACGGCTGGCACCTGTTCGGCATTGGCTCCAAGGCATATACCGAGGCCAGCGACGAATATACTGCCGCCACCCAGGCCGTAGACGCCTTCCTGGGGCTGGACACCGAGGCGGAGGACTTCGATACCGGCGCCGCCCTGGCCCGGATAAAGTCCTTCGTTCCCACCTCCGACACCGCCACCGTGGATGTGGAGGATGAGGAGACCCTGGCCGTCAACACCATGACCGCCTACTATGACGCCCTGCCCCAGGATGCCGACAAGCGGGACGATGTGGTGCAGATGACCTATGTGGACGCCGCGGCCTATCTGGAGGCAAATGGCTTTGAGGCCCCTGACCCCGCCGACTACGGCGTGTGGGTGCCCGGTGTTCCTGTGCTGGTGGGCAACGCGTTGGAGTCCGCCGGTGCTGCCGACTGGCTGTCCGGTCTGATCCTTGACGGTATCGTCGCCGGTGTGGGCGCGGTGCTGGGCTTCGTGCCCCAGATGCTGGTGCTGTTCCTGCTGCTGGCGTTCCTGGAGGCCTGCGGCTACATGGCCCGTATCGCCTTCGTGCTGGACCGTATCTTCCGCAAGTTCGGCCTGTCCGGTAAGTCCTTCATCCCCATGCTGATCGGTACCGGCTGCGGCATCCCCGGTGTTATGGCCTCCCGTACCATCGAAAATGAGCGCGACCGCCGCATGACCATCATGACCACCACGTTCATCCCCTGCGGCGCCAAGGTGCCCTTCATCGCCATGATCGCCGGCGCCATCTTCGGCGGCAGCGCGTGGGTGTCCACCTCCGCTTACTTCATCGGCATGGCCGCCATCGTGATCTCCGGCATCATGCTGAAGAAGACCAAGATGTTCGCCGGCGACCCCGCTCCCTTCGTCATGGAGCTGCCCGCTTACCACTGGCCCACTCTGGGCAACGTCCTCCGCTCCATGTGGGAGCGCGGCTGGTCCTTCATCAAGAAGGCCGGCACCATCATCCTGCTGTCCACCATCTTCGTCTGGTTCACCAGCTACTTCGGCTGGGTGGATGGCACCTTCCAGATGCTGTCCGATGAGCAGATCGACTGCTCCATTCTGGCTGCCATCGGCGGCGCCATCGACTGGATCTTCGCACCCCTTGGCTGGGGCAATTGGCAGGCGGTCGTCGCCTCCATCACCGGTCTGGTGGCCAAGGAGAACATCGTGGGCACCCTGGGCGTCCTGTACGGCGGCGGCGACGGCAGCGTCTACGACGCTATGGCTGCGGCTTTCACCGGTATCACCGCTTACAGCTTCCTGGTGTTCAACCTGCTGTGCGCCCCCTGCTTCGCTGCCATCGGTGCCATCAAGCGTGAGATGAACAGCCGCAAGTGGACCTGGTTCGCCATCGGCTATCAGTGCGGCTTCGCCTATGTGATCGCCCTGATGATCAACCAGTTCGGCGCTCTGTTCACCGGCAACGCCAACATCCTGGGCGTCATCGTGGCGGTGCTCCTGCTGGCCGGCATCATCTATATGCTGTGCAAGCCCTACAAGGAAGCCACCAAGCTGTCCGTGAAGTAAACTGTCCCCGTAATTACCCTCTTACCCCATAGAAAGGAGTGAACTTCCATGCTGCAATGGCTGTCAGCGAATCTGGGCACCATCCTCATCAGTGCCGCCTTACTTGTCGTTGTGATCCTCATCATCCGCTACCTGCTGCGCCAGAAGAAGGCGGGAAAGTCCTCCTGCGGTGCCGGCTGCGCCCACTGCGCCATGCACGGCCAGTGCCACAGCCAGAGCTGCAAGCACTGAATAGAGCAGGGGGGAGGCATCGTCAGTGCCTCCCCCTGCGTCTAAAAGGAGATGTCACCATGACAGAAACCATCCTGAAGGTGGACGGCATGGCCTGCGGTATGTGCGAAAGCCACATCAACGACACCGTCCGAAACAAGTTCTCCGTCCAGAAGGTCACGTCCTCCCACACCAAGGGTGAGACGGTGATCCTCTCGGAGCAGCCCCTGGACCAGCAGGCGCTGCGTGACGCCATCGCCGCCACCGGCTACACGGTCACAGCGATGGACGCCCATCCCTACGAGAAAAAGGGCCTCTTTTCCTTCCACAGAAAGTGACCCGTCAAAGAAGCGCCCACCCCCGGCGCTTTTTTAAAAACCGATAGTTAAATTACTCTAACCAAAGTTAGAAGAAGCTAACCACGTATCATCCGGAAGAAACGAGCAAAAATACCGTCGAGCAATATTCGGCGGCACGGAACAGAAAGGAAGTGCGATATGAGCGTCGTGATCTTAGGCGGCAACGAGTGCATGGAGCGTCGTTACAAGGACCTGTGTCAGTCCTACAAATGCTCCGCCAAGGTATTCACCAAGCCCTCCGGCGGCCTGAAAAACAAGCTGGGCAGTCCGGACCTGATGATCTTCTTCACCTCCACCATGTCCCACAAGCTGGTGCAGAGCGCTCTCAGCGAGCTGAAGGGCACGCCGACCCGTATTGAGCGCTGCCATACCAGCTCTCTGTCCGCCCTGCGGAGCATTCTGGAAAAACACGTCGGTTAAGGAGGAACCCCTATGTCCGAAGAAATGGTCGTGCGCCAGTGCGCCCCCACCCTGGCCGGTATCAAGACCGGAAGTCTCTTTCCCTGTCCCTGCACGGACCGGGATGCACTGCTGGACGAGGTGCGGCAGCTGAACCGCCGCCTCTCGCCCAAGGGCCTGTGCCTGCTGCCCCTCCGCTTTACCGAGGGCAGCGCCCTGCTGTACCTCTACCGCCCCGCCACTCTCCGCCGCGATCTCAGCGACGATCTGGCCCGCCGCCTGCTGGCGGAGGCCGGCTATGACGGCGGCAGCTGCGGCCGCTGTGTGGCCACGCTGATCCGCCGCTTCCGTCAGGGTGCGGACTTCCCCCACGAGATCGGCCTCTTCCTCAGCTACCCTCCTGAGGACGTCAAGGGCTTCGTGGACAACCGTGCCCGCAGCTACAAGTGCGCGGGGCTGTGGAAGGTGTACAGCGACGAGGCCCGGGCCCGGCGGCTCTTCACCCGGTTCAAGCGCTGCACGGACACATACTGCAAGCTCTGGCAGGCCGGCGCGACGATCGATCAGCTGGCTGTGGCGGGGTAACGATCGAAAGGAGAAACGACAATGAAAAAGACTGCTGTGATCTATTGGAGCGGCACCGGCAACACCGAGGCCATGGCCAATGCCGTGCTGGAGGGCATGACCGCCGCCGGCGCGGATGCCAAGCTGCTGACGGTGGACCAGGTGAACACCGCCGAGCTGAACGGCTATGCCGCCATTGCCTTCGGCTGCCCGGCCATGGGCAGCGAGGTGCTGGAGGAGATGGAGTTCCAGCCCATGTTCGATGCCTGCAAGAACTGCCTGGGCGGCAAGGCCGTGGCCCTGTTCGGCTCCTACGGCTGGGGTGACGGCGAGTGGATGCGCTCCTGGGAAAAGGATTGCGCCGATGCCGGCGTGAACCTGGTCTGCGACAGCGTGATCTGCTGCGAGGCCCCGGATGACACCGCCCTGGATGCCCTGCGCGCCATGGGCAAGACCCTGGCAGCTTGAACGCTTTGCACCTCCTGCGCCGCCGTCTGCGGCGCAGAGGACAGACTCTGCTGCCGCTGCTGGCCGCCCTCTCCGCCGCAGCGGTGGTATACAGATGAAAAGCACCCCTCAGGCCAGGCGGCCTGAGGGGCGCTTTTTTTACAGCCATTTCTTGTGCCTGAAGAACCACAGCAGTCCTGCCACCAGCAGTATGCTGGCGGCGATGATCACGGGATAGCCCCACTCCGACTGCAGCTCCGGCATATTTACGAAGTTCATGCCGAACCAGCCGGTGATCAGCGTCAGCGGCAGGAACAGCACCGTCACAATGGTGAATACCCGCATCAGGTCGTTCTGCTGGATGGCCAGCTGGCTCTGATAGGCCTCCCGCAGCTGGGCCACCAGCTCCTGCAGCGCGCATACCTTTTGCAGATACCGGCCCGTCCGCCGCCCCAGCACCTCCAGCCGCGCCAGAATGTCCGCCTCGATCAGCCCGTTATCGTTGTCGCACATCTCATCGAAGATGGCGTCCAGCTGCTCATAGTACCGCTTCAGGTGCAGCAGCTCCCGCCGCCACGCGGCGATGCGCCGGGGCGCGTCGTCCTTGGCCTTGCCCTCCAGTATGGTGCTCTCGCCGCCGTTGATCTGGGCCTCCAGCTTTTCCAGATACGCCATGTCGCCCTTGAACAGCCCCGCAAAAAACCGGTACAGCAGCTGCTGGTCATTCAGCGGTCCGCCTGCGGTCAGCGTGTCCACCGCACCCTGCACATACTGCTGTGCCGCCTCGTTCCGGCAGAAGAAAAACAGGTCCTCCCGGTCGATGTATACCAGCACCTTGCCGCTTTTTCCCGCCTTCCGCACATCGTACCAGTCAAAGGCCAGCAGGTCGAAGTCGGCAAAGGCCTCAAAGCTCTCCGTCTGCAATTCACCCACATATTGAAATACGGCGGCGTCCATCTGCTCCGCCACCTGATCCATATCCTTCCACAGCAGCACGCTCCGCATATTGCCACCGTCCTTTCTCCTGCAGTATACCCCACCGCGCCCCCTTCGTCAAGTTGACTTTCCCGCGGCGGACTGGTACAATAGAGCCAGCGCAGCACCATTCTGAAACAAAGGAAGTGGTTTTATGCAGTTGACACCCCAGCAGCAGGCCCTGCTGGACGGCGCCCAGGGCGAGACCATGGCCAAGGTGGTCAAGACGCTGGTCATGTACGGCGATACCTTCGGCGCCCGGCGTATGGTCCCCGTTACCAGTGAGTACGGCCACACCGTCATCTCCTTCGGCCTGGCGGTGATGAAGCCGGTCTACGACCTGTACGACCGTCTTATCGAGTCCGGCCTTACCAGCGGTCAGAAATTCACTGCTGACCCCCTGCCCCTGGATAAGCACGTCCCCACCAGTCTGTTGGAGGACATCGTCTTCCGCAAGATCATGTACACCCAGCAGGACCGGTATGAGCAGCAGCTGAAAAAGCTGGGCATCACCGCCGATAACGCCTATACCTGTACCTGCTATCTGGATCAGGTGGGCAACACCCCAAAACAGGGTGATATCCTCAGCTGGGCGGAGTCCTCCGCCGTGGTCTACGCCAACTCCGTCCTGGGCGCCCGCTGCAACCGCAACAGCGGTATGCTGGAGCTCATGGGCAGCATCGCCGGCTTCGTGCCGGAGTTCGGCCTGCTCACCGACGAGGGCCGCAAGGCCCATTGGCTGGTGGAGGTCAAATGCACCCGCCGGCCCGAGGCCCAGCTTCTCGGCTCCGCCATCGGCATGAAGGTCATGGAGGACGTGCCCTACGTCCGGGGACTGGACAAGTGGCTGGGCCCGGAGCTGAACGACGAGAACCGCGCCTACCTCAAGGACTTCGGCGCGGCCACCGCCAGCAACGGCGCCGTGGGCCTGTACCATGTGGAGCACCTGACCCCCGAGGCAAAACAGCAGGGCGAGGCCCTGCTGCGGGAGGGCTATCGGACCTACATCATCGATGACGCCGAGCTGGAGCGCGTGAAGCGCAGCTATCCCGTCATCTGGAAGGACCCTGCCGCCGCGCCGCAGCTGTGCTTCGTGGGCTGTCCTCACCTGACGCTGGAGCAGCTGAAGGACTGGACGGCGAAGCTCACCGATGCCCTGCGGGCGCAGAACCGCCTGCAGGTGGCCGTTCCCACCGTGTTCACCGCTGCCCCGGCGGTGCTGGACGCCTTCAAGGACACCGTGGAGGGCTACAAGCTGCAAAGCATGGGCGTGATCCTCAGCTACATCTGCCCGCTGATGTACATGAACAACCCCCTCTGCAAGAAGAAGGCGGTCATCACCAACTCCAATAAGCTCCGCACCTACACCAGCGCCCGGTACTATACCGACGCGGAGATACTGGACATCCTCACCGGAAAGGAGGGACGCTGATATGCAGCAGTTCAAGGGCCGCGTGGTGGTCCCCGGTACCTGCACCGCCGAAGCGCTGGTCAGCCATGGCGGCTTCAACACCCTGGCCAGCTACCAGATGGCCATGATGTTCGGCGACAAGCAGGTCAAGTGCGGCGACCAGAATAACCCCGACATCTACAGGAAGCCCATGATCGGCAAGGCCCTCTGCCTGCCCCAGACCATCGGCTCCACCACCGGCGGCATGGTGCTCTTTACGGTGTGCTCCCACGGCAAGCAGCCCGCCTGTATGCTCTTCTCCCTGCCCATCGACTCCCTGGCCGCCTCCGGCGCCATTCTAGGCGATGTCTGGACCGACAGCAAAATGCCCGTGGTAGACTCCCTGGGCGACGAATTTTTGCAATATGTGCAGACCGGCATGACCGTCACCGTGGGTGACGACGGCCTGGTCACCGTGGAGGACTGACATGGACGATATCTACACCAAAAAGCCCGAGGAGTGCGCCTACTCCTTCACCCAGCACACCGCCTGCGAGTTCTTCCCCTGCCACAAGACCGGCCACCCGGAGGACTTCAACTGCCTGTTCTGCTACTGCCCGCTGTACACCTTGGGCAGCAAGTGCGGCGGCAACTTCAGGTACCTGGAAAACGGTGTCAAGGACTGCTCCGACTGCCTGCTGCCTCATGGCCGCGGCAGCTACAGCTACATCAAGTCCAAGTTCCCCGAGCTGATGGAACTGGCCAAGAAAAACCGATAAGAAAAGAGACGGCTCACGCCGTCTCTTTTTTCATCATTATTCCAGCAGCAGCTCGTGGTCGCCCTTGTCGCAGAAATAGTAGACCTGATAGCCAATGGGCGCGCCCTTCTGCCCGCTGGTCGGGTCTGTGCGCTCCCTCTCCAGTATCGCACTTACCGTGCCAGCCTGCATCTGCACTTTGGTGCCGTCCAAAAACGTAATGAACCGTTGCGCGTTCTCATGCAGGTCACCCCCGATTTCTTTGTATTCTCCGGTGGTGATGTACTGTGTCTGCAATTCCGCGTAATACGCCCGCACGTTGGCCATGTCAGCGGCCACCTTGGCCTTGTGCAGGCTGCCGTTGAACACAGGGATGGCAATAGCCGCCAGCACAGCGATGATCGCCACCACGATCAGCATTTCCATCAATGTAAAGCCGCGGTTCCGTTTCATAGTCTATACCCTCCGGAATCGTTTTTTTTTGATAAGGTTTCCATATTATACCCTACCGACGCCCGGATTGCAACCCTATTTTCCCGTCACCACCTCCGCAAATCCCTCTCCGAACACCCGCACGGCCTTCAGCGCCTCCTCCAGCGAGTTCCCCGCCGCGCCGATCTCCACCAGCAGGCTCCCGGGCGTGAAGTACTCATTGTAGTCCGAATTCCGCAGCGTCAGCGGCCGCATCAGCGTGGGATAGCGCTCCGTCAGGTGCTGCTGCACCGCCACGGCGAATTTCAGGTTCTCCTGCCAGCCCTCCCAGCTGCTGCCCATCACCAGGCTCACCTGCGCGCAGTCCGGGTCCTCCCGCGTTACCACCTTGTACTGGTGCCCGGCCTTGTCCTCCAGCGCGTCCCGGTGCACATCCAGAATGAACCCGATGCTGGGGTACTTCTCCATATACGCCTCGATGGCGTCCTCCGCCCGGTAGTACGCCCCGTTGTACTCCGGGTCGTCATACAGAGCCCGGTCGTGCAGCACCGATATCCCGTAGCCCGACAGCACCCTCGCCAGCTCGTCGCCCACCCGTATCACGCTCACGCTGGCATCCGCCGTCCGAAAGCTCCCCGTGTCCTCGTATTCCTCCCCCGGCGGCATGGTGTACGCCTCGCTGCCGTGGGTGTGGACGATCAGCACCTGCGGCGCGTCCTCGCCCAGCGCCGCCGCGAACGTCCCGTCAAACACGATGCCCTCCACCGTCTGCCGCGAACTGTTCTTGATGAACACGTCGCCCACCCGGGTGTACCCGTTCTCATCCGCCGCCACCACCGACAGCGGCCTCGATTCCCCCTGCCCGCCGGTGTTTTCCGTCTGCCCCGTTGTTGGGCCCTCCGGTATTTCCGCCGGGGCGGGGGAGGGCGTCTCCTCCGCGTTCCGGGGCGTCTCTGCCTGCGTCACCTGCGTCTCCGCCGCCAGCAGCATCGGCGACTGCCGCAGCACCGTCAGCACCGGCAGCGGCAGCGACAGCGCCGCGCG
>ERZ773136.2829-NODE-2829-length-13795-cov-3.494833_pt1 | contig 13795 bp, 9 predicted proteins | sample MGYA00580855_ERZ773136 | MGnify/ENA primary metagenome ERZ773136 (study PRJEB29015, sample SAMEA2737860) | human gut metagenome | biome: human gut; feature: human-associated habitat; material: faeces | place: China | collected 2012 ... | reverse complement strand
TGACTGTTATGATCAGTAGTGTATATAGCTACTACCTGTCCCAGTACGGACATAGGATGAATTCCAAGTATGATACCCATACAAGATCCCAGCTTAAAAACACATACAGCAAGGTTGTAAAGATTAACAGCCAGACCCCTGTATACAAGCTTGACTTATCGAGTGCTGCCCAGAAATATGCAATAGACCTTAAGGAAAACGCACGTGCTCTTGAGAATATAACCCAGGACTTATCAGACAGTTCAAGCGGTGAGATGACATTTAAAAAATCTGCTGTGTCAAGCAATTCTGATGCTGTATCAGCACAGTACATCGGAGATTCGAGCCTTGCCTCAGATGATGAATCATTTGACATAAATGTAAAGCAGCTTGCAGCATCCCAGATTAATACTGGCAACTATCTGCATCCTCGCTCCAGACTTGTAAAAGCAGGTGATTATTCCTTTGATCTGTCTATTAATAATGTAACTTATGAATTCCAGTTTAGTGTGGAGAGCAGTGAAACCTTAAACAACATACAGAATAAGCTTGCAAGGCTTATAAACAGATCAAACATCGGACTTACTGCAACTATCAAGGAAGACAGTCTCGGCAACACAGCCATAAACATAGAGTCCGAAGCAACCGGAATCAGCGGTTCCTCACCTGTTATATTCAAGATTGAACCAAGCCAGAACAGCGATAAGACTGATGTATCTGCCAACGCTGCATTGATAAGCACTCTTGGACTTGACCGTGTTACGCAATATCCTTCAAACGCAATATTTAACATAAACGATGAAGAACGTTCTTCCATGAATAACCTTGTAACAATCAACAAGTCATATGCACTTGAACTTTCAGAGGTTACAGATAATCCAGTAACTATCAGCCTCAAAGCTGATGCTGATTCAATAGCAGAAAGTATTAATGAACTGGTATCAGGATATAACAATCTTATATCTGCTGCCAACGACAAAGCCAACAATCAGTTCCAGGGTACAGAACGCCTTCACAAAGAAATAACTGCTATAGCACGTTCACACAAAAAACAGCTTGAAAGCAACGGACTTACTCTTAACAAGGATGGTACAATAAGCACTAACAAAGAAGTTCTAAGCAAGGCTGCTGATGACAACCAGTTAAGCAAAGTTTTTGAAAGTCTTAACTCATTCAAAGACTCTATTAAAACAAAGGCTGAAAATATAGCACTTAATCCTATGGACTATGTCAACAATAAGATTATTGCTTATAAAAACCCTACCCGTACATACAATGATCCGTATAACCTTTCAGCTTATACTGGCATGATGTTTAACGGATACATATAAATATATTGTTTAGCACAGTTGATTCATATTATTTATTTTGATGTATTTTATTGATGTATTTATATTGACGAACGGACGCTATAAGGCTAGTGAGGTATTTTAAGAATAATTCTACAGTCACCAGAAAGCTGATTGGATATTTCTAAGATATTCCATGTAGGTATTGATTACGAACGCAAACGCTCATACGAAACATCCATGTTTCGTTTTCGCTCGATTATACATCCATGTATAATCGTTGCTGGATATTGAGGGAATATCTAAGAACTATCACAATCAGCTTTCAAGTGTTCCTTGCGCATTATTCTTAAAATACCTCACTAGCCTTATGGCTGTCTTTGACATAATATAGTATTAAAATTCAACTATGTTGATACAGTGAAAAGCCAGAAAAAGGTGGGATTGAGTACCTCGTGCTCAATCCCACCTATGTATTTTATATTGAAATGGTGAAAATTTGACTCTATTTGCAAAATTGACAATTCAAGTCATATTCGTTGCAAGAAAAGGAAGAAAAATGTATCTATGCTTCTGTAATATTCTTTGCTGCCTCTCCATAAGCCTTTATGAAGTCCTTTATATCTTCAAGTGCTGCTGCCTTATCTTCATCAACACTTCCCTTAAGTGCAGCTCCAAGCTTCCCAACCGCTTTATTTACCTCTGTTTCATCTATATCTGAGTGTTCCTTTACAAGCGTGCGTGTTGCGTTATACATCTCTAATGTGTTGTTAACCGCATCTACTGTCATTCTAAGATACTCATCTGTATCATCCTTCTTAGCACCTTTAAGCTCAGGAATAACAGTATCTATACTGTGAAGCACCTTTCCGCAATAATCCTTAGCTTCTCCTAACACCTCTAACTGCTTACTTCTTATATCCTCCATGATATTACCTCTCATTCTAATAATAATATTATTATACCATCATGTTTACTATCGGTTCATAATACACGATAAATATATCGGCACACGCCAGTCATTCTTAACCCCGGCACACCAGATATCACCCTTTATACGTGCGCTGTCTATCCAACATCTGTCAGATCAACCATTAAATCATCAACAGCATCCTGATCTATATCTCCATTATCAAGTCTTGGCAACGGCTCCTTTATAAGCTTAACCTTCTGTATCTCCCAGCGGAAGCCCTTTCTTTCATTATATCTGTTGATAAGCCTTACAAAACGGTCTATCCTTGCTTCCTTATCTATAGGTACTATTAATGCTGTGAGTTTATCATTATACAAGGTTACATAACTTTCTGAAACACCATCAAGTGCTGTGATTTCCCTTATTGTAACAGTACGGCTTATCTTCTCACCTGTTGGAAGAAGAATAATCTCAGGGTTACGCTTAAGAAGCACAAGACGTCCCTTCTCGTTAATCCTTCCAAGATCGCCTGTATGATACACACCATCCTTTAGTACACGTGCTGTATAAGCTTCATCCTTATCATAACCATTCATGACACAATCTCCGCTGACAAGAATCTCACCATCAGCTGCGATTGTAACCTGCGTTTCACCAAACAGCTTATAAGTACCGTCCATTGTATCATTTATTCCTATACAGCCAGATGTTTCTGTCATGCCATATACATTATATACCTTTAAGTCCCTGTCACTTAAAGCCTCAAAAAGCCTGAACGGACAGCTGGCACCACCGATAATAACCGTCCTTAAATCGTTGTTAAATGCTTTGATTCTCTTTAAATAATCTATCATAGATGGTGAACCAGGAAGAATTGTAGGATTATAATAATATGTGTCCGCATCTATATGCCTTAAGCCTCTTCCTATGCACACACACGCACCATTATGCAACGGCCATATAAGACTATATATATAACCAAATATATGATGAAGTGCTATCTGTGCCAGAACCTTATCATTCTCTTCGCATAAGCAGAACTCATTAATCTCATTGATAGTATTAAAAATATTAGATACAGTAAGGACTACTGCTTTATCACACTCCTGTGGAACAGCCGTAAGCATAAGTATATTGCCCTCCACAGCCGAATCCTCATCATACACAAAGCCTTCCACATCATCCTTTTCGGCATCTGGTATCATAATTGCGTTACTATCTGCAAGAATATACTGATTCGTAGATGTAAGTACATAGTCAACCCCGACCTTTTTAAGTATATCGTTGCGGGTATTCTGTGGCAGAAAGAAATCAACAAGCATAACATCCTTACCAGCAAGTATTATACCAAACATATTAACAATCCACCTGTATGATGAAGGACCATATAGTGCAATACGGTTTCCTGTAAATCTCTTAAGGTGAAGTGCTTTCTTACATACATCCTCAAAAAGCTTGCTATATGAAATAGTCATAGTATCATATATTATAGCTTCCTTATTAGGATATTTCTCTGCATTATTTTTAAGCATTTTATAAAATGAATTAAGCTTTTCCATAATCTGTACAACCTGCCTCTTATAATCTTTCTCAATATGCATTACTAAATTCTCATAATCTGGCTTTATGATATTACTTATATGCCTTTATTGTAAGTTAATCAATGATTTTATACAAGCATAATTATAACATTCCTGACAAAATTTTATTCATTCTTTTTTCAAATGTACATTCACTCTTTACCTTTTCATATCCATTGCACGCTATCCTTAGGCGCTCATCATCATGTGACAGATAATAATCCACCTTTGCAATAAGATCAGGAATATCCTCATATATTACAAGTTCCCTTCCATCCTCAAAGTTCTCTGCTATCTCCTGCTGGTAATTCGTTATAAGAAAACCTCCACAGCCCAAAACATCAAACACTCTTAACGGAATCCCTGACTGTATAATCTTTAAAGATATATTTAGGTTAATCTTTGCCTGATTAAAAGCAAGTGGCATCTGATTATAATAATCCACCGGACCACACTGGTTAAGTCCTGACAGCCTCTCATCCTTATCAGTTGAATAAAGATTAACCCTGCACCTGTTCTGCAGCAGCGCAAGTGCCTTATAACGCTCTCTCCCCGTAACCTCAGTTGCAAGCGCATAAGTAACCTCCGGCTTAATAACAGAATAAGTTCCACCTGATACTTTCGCAAAGTTATCATTGATACATTTCATAATATTATCATTCACACAATCATCTATAACATATCCCCCATATATCTTCTCCTGTGTTGATACTATACCTTCAAGATAGCCCCTTGTATACTCATCCTGATACTTGCTTATATACTGATAATCCGACCTGTAAAGCTTGCCTACAAATGCCACATCACTAATACAAGAATTTCCAACATTGCTTGCAACATTGTCTACAACATTACAAACCGCATTATTAATAGCCTCAGCAAAGATATCAGTATCAACAGCAAGTGGCATATGTCCAGCACCTCTTACTCCCTGCTTTGCATAGCTTTCAGCCTGGATTCTGTCAAAAAAATATATGATATTGCAGTCATTCTTTAACGCAGCTGTCCTTCTTATATTGACAGGGCAGTCATATACCCATGATATGTACTTAAGCTTCCTGTATCTATCTGTATTAAACTCAGACACTAATCTGCTGCATACATCCGATACCATAGGAATAAAATTCACTGAAAACACAGCATCATATGTAACATTACTATTCTTAAGATAGTCAGACAGCTTTCTCTCAAGCTCATCATCATTATCCCAGTCTTTCATGTCATAGTAAAACACATCATAGCTTACATTCATCTTCTTTAATGCATTCTCTATGCCCTTCTGCATGAATGCGAACCATTGGAAAAATAATATATTCATGTTCCTCTCACCCTCTTTGCTTCTATTGTATACCATCATATAGTATTGTACATTTTTCATGTGGCATCTGTCTATGACACCTGTTACATTCTTATTACATACTTATGATGTTCTCATAATATTATTATGATATTCTCGTAACATTCTTAAGGTATTCTTATAACATTCTTATCATATTCTTATCATATTCTCATAACATTCTCATGGCAGAACCTTTCTGAATTATAATACAATGGAATACCAGTTACGTAAACAATCACTATGAATCCTACGCACAAAATCTTTACTCTATTACTATGAATTAACCCACTCATCTAAACAACCACTATTGCTTTCTTACGAAAATACATTTATATTAAAGATATAAGGCTTGTATGAATATTAAAGAGGAAGCTTATCACTTATAGATGCCAGAATAAAGAGTTACTTTGACAGCACAGTTATATTTAATTTAAGCCTTTAGAAATGAGGTTTTTCATGAAAATATATATATACAGATACGGCAGCATATGCGAACCTGACATAATAGATTCTTTCAAAAGACTTGGACTTGACGTTCATGAAGAATGTATGGAAATATTTAATAAAAATCTTACCCCGTCTGAATGTATTAAGCGGACAGCTTCTGATATAGTTGACGGCGGCTACAGTTTTGTGTTCACCATTAACTTTTTCCCATGGCTTTCCGAGGTATGCAATATAGCAAATATTGTATACATAAGTCTTATCGTTGACAGTCCCGTGCTTGAGCTGTACTCAGAATCTCTATCCAACCCTTGCAACCGTATATTTCTTTTTGACCGCATGCTTTATAAGGAATTCGTACCTTATAATCCAGGTCATGTATTTCATATACCACTTGCGACCAATGTAGCAAGAACTGATAAGGTCATACAAAATGCCAGCATAAGTGAGCTTAAGCACTTTTCAAGTGACATATCCTTTATAGGTTCTACATATCAGGAAAAATGCGACTACAACAAGATAAAACTTAACGAATACGATACCGGATATGTTGATGGGTTAATAGAGGCACAGCTAAAAATATATGGATATAACTTTATTGAAGATGTCATATCTGAGGAATTCGCAGAAAGATTCATAAAAAGCAACTTAGGAACTTATGAATTTCCTGAGAACTCCCGCTGTAACTACAAAGCACTTGTAGCACAGCACTACATAAGTGTCAAGGTTGCAGAGCAGGAAAGACTCCGTGCCCTGCGTATGTTATCAGATTCCTTCAATGTAGACATGTATACAGGCAGTGACACATCATCCATGCCGCATATCAACAACAGAGGCTTCGCCAAGTCACTTGAGGAAATGCCGCTTATATTTAACAACAGTAAAATCAATCTTAACATAACCGCCAAATCCATACGCTCCGGTCTTTCGCTGCGTGTATTCGACGTGCTTGGCTGCGGTGGCTTCCTTATAACCAACTACCAGGCTGAATTGCCTGAATTCTTTGAAATTGGCAAAGACCTTGTTGCATACGAAAGCATGGAGGATCTTAAAGCAAAATGTGATTACTACCTTAAGCATGAGGATGAACGTATGGAAATCGCCAATCACGGATATGAAACAGTTAAGAAGCTGCATACATATGATACAAGACTTATACAGATGATAGATATGGCATTCCCAGCAAAATGATGAATATAAAAACTGGCTTTGCAGAATCAATTCATGATTAAGAATATTTTAAAATCTGTCATATATACATGTACATAAACACGTATTTTAAAAATAAAAATTCAAAATAAAAAGAAAGGAATGTCAGCTTGTATACACTTTACCCATTACAGCAGCCATCTATAATAGTGAAAACAAACAAAACATTATGCGTATTCTTGAGTTTGAACATAAACACTTCGGTGTTGAAGATATGAAAGAAATACTTCCTGCCATGGGACATGAACTTACAGTTATATCCACTCCTCTTATACTAGAACGGAGAAGTGAAGAGTTTGATAAGCTGTTTGATAGTCTCATTATAGGAAATAATGATAGCCACAGTAGTAATAGCTATTGTAATACTGACAAGTACTGCAAATATGATGCTGTATTTACATTTAACTACAGCGTTGTCGTATCCAACTGCTGTAACCGCCACAACATCCCTTATATAGCATGGGTATACGACAGCCCTCTGCTTACAATATACTCATACACTATAACCAACCCATGCAACCACATATTCCTTTTCGACAGCGCACAGTATATTGAGCTTAAGAATGGTGGAATCAATACAGTGTACTATATGCCACTTGCTGCCAACACAGACAGACTGGATAAGCTCACATTGAATGAACATATTCATGAGGTGTTTGACAGTGACATATCTTTTGTAGGCTCTATGTACAACGAAAAAGGAAACTTCTACGACAGAATCTACGACAAGCTGAACCCCTGGACGAGAGGCTATCTTGATGCTATCATATCCGCCCAACAGAATGTATATGGAATGAACTTCCTTGAAGATATGCTGTCTGGAACACCAGAAACTAACAAAATACTTGCAGAGCTTATGCGTGTGGAGCCCTATACGCCTAACCACGATGGCATAGAAACTCCTGCATACGCATATGCCAACTACTTTCTTGCAAGAAAAGTCGCACAGAACGAACGTAAAGCCCTCCTTACTGCTGTATCAGAGCATTTTAAAACAAAGCTGTATACACATAACCAGACACCTGATATGCCGCATGTTATCAATCAGGGACCTATAGACTTCTACGACAACATGCCTTATGTGTTCAAATGCAGCAAAATCAACTTAAATATAACACTCCGAAGCATAAAAAACGGAATTCCGCTCAGATGTATGGATATCATGGGTGCCGGTGGCTTTCTTATGACGAACTTCCAGTCCGACCTGCTTAACCACTTCGTACCTGATGTTGATTTCGTATACTTTGAATCAAAGGATGACCTCATAAACAAATGCGATTACTATCTAAAACATGAGGATGAACGTATAAAAATCGCCGCTAACGGGCATAAAAAAGTCCTGCAGCTGCATAACTACAGGACAAGACTTAATGAGATATTTAGTGTATGCGGGCTTTTGTAATGCCCGCATCATAATTAACTCCAACAAGAACAACTTCACCAGAATATCCTTTCAGACTTTCATCATATTGTCTGTTCTTTATCTGATTTATTGCAGAATCAGCCGACTTATTCCATTTAAGTTCCACTATAATCGCTGGTTTATTGACATTACTTCTTGGCACAAACACCATATCCGCATAGCCCTTACCACCTGAAAGCTCACGATAAACTACATAATCTTTCTTTGCTGAATAATACGCAAGTGATATAACACACGCAAGTGAATTTTCATCATTATACTTCAATATAGATGTGTTCTCCTGATGTACCTGTTCTATCATTGATGCCACTTTTTTCTCATCACCATCTAATGTTGCCATAAGCAGTTCATCCGAGCTTCTGATAGCATCCATGACCGGCTCCCAGCCACCATCTTCTATACAGTTGATGAATTCTTTCTGTAATTCCTGGTTTGGTATCGTAACCATCTGATTGTAAAAATCATATGTCAGATATCCAAGATGTACAAGTAATGTCAAAACATCATCAGCACTTTCAAGAGTTGTCATATCATTCTGGAACTTGTCTGGATTAATGCAGACACTTTCCCCTGCTATCAGCCTTATAACAAAAGCTTTAAGATTATACATATCAAGCTGAATATATTTCTTTAAAGCTTCATAAGTTTCTGTCTTAGTCCAGTAGCTGTCAAAATCGTGTCCTAGAAGCGACATGACAACCGACCTTGGATTATATATCTGAACACCTTTAAGCTCATATCCATCATACCATTGTTTCATTTTTTCATATGGCATATCATACTGGAAACATAATTCTTTAACCTCATCTTCCGTAAAACCAGTAAACTCAGCTAATTCCCTCTGATTGGTCATGGAATACTCATCAAACATATTTAAAGCCGAATGTTCACCATATTTCTTAATAGGAAGAATACCTGTCATATATGCCAATGCAACATACGACTTTCCCTTTATAAAAAATCTCAAAAAATCCAGATACTTCTTCTGTTCCTCAACATTATCAGGATATTTTCTAAATATACAATCCCACTCGTCTATGATTATGACGAATGATTGTTTCTTTTCACTATATATTGTTTCAAGGACATCTACAAGGTCATTCCAGTCAAAGCAGTCAACGTCTGAGTATTCTTTCTTAATATCCCACAACAATCTTCTTTGCATATAATCTATTAAACCATCCATCGACTCTGCTCTGCTAAGAAAATCAATCATATTAATGTGAATTACATTGTATTTATTAAGATGTTCTTCGTAGCCTTGTTCTTCTGCTACTTTAAGATCATCAAATAATTCCTTTGACTCACAACCTTTACTATAATATGCAACAAGCATATTTGCAGTCATAGATTTTCCAAACCTACGTGGACGGCTTACACATATATCCTTTTGTTCACCACACAAAACAGAATTAGTGAATTTTAACAATTCCGTCTTATCAACATATATTTTAGATTTTTTAACTGCATTGTAAAATTCACCATTTCCCGGATTAAGATATGTTCCCATTATCTATGCCCTCCCATTAATTATGTATATATACATCCGATTTTCCAAAATAATTACTATTCCACCAGCTCCATAAACTCCTTCCCCCTTGCTTCCCATGTATGCTTATCCTTTGCCAGCATATATGCATTGTCTGCTATATTCTCCCTATATCTGGCATTAGAAAGTACATTATTAATAATCTCTGGCAATTCCTCGAGCCTGCTCAAGTCATACATGATAATATTCTCATTATTACTGAAATTTCTCTGCAAATACTTTGATGAATCTGTAAGACATACCGCCCCTGACAAGCATATGTTAGCTACTCGCTCTGTCATTCCAGCCTTATGCCACGTCATAATATTAAGTCCTATCTTAGAATGTCCCCATACATTAAGAGCTTCTTTTACCGACACTACGTTATGAATTATCAGATTATCTTTATAAATGCCTTTGTACTCCTTCCACGTATCACCAAAAACATCTATCTTTATACCTGATTTAATAATTACTTCAATAACCTTAATCCGGTAATCATATACTATTTTTCTGCATACATTCTGTAGTGAACACAATATGTCTACGAATCTGTCTTTTTCAACAATTATGTTCCTGGCTTTAAAAATATTTTCAAGCCCCTGTTCAAATGTATACGCAGGAGTGTCTATCATATAATCATAATATTCCTGCTGAAACTCATCCTGTATAACCCAGTCACCCAGCACATGATATGAACCTATAAATACAACATCATACTCCCTGTCCTTATTACTTATAAAACCTGCATCCTCGCCAGCTGGTGGAAACTGGATTGCATTATGTATATGATAATATTTTCTCATAAATTCTGCATAATACTCATCCTGACACAGCAGATAATAATTATCATCCGTTCTTTCCAACATATCTTTAAAATACACCGGATGGTCAAACCAATACACATACTTAGGACATGCAATATTCTTAAAATATTCCTTGAATAAAACAGGTGCCTGAAAACCTATTATTCCCTTTAATGCCTGTTTTTCAATCTCCTGAAGTTCTGAATTTTTTCCATATGAGCCATCTGATGTAATAACAGCCTGTCCATTATTTATAAGCTGTTCTGTCAGACATATTGCAAATCTTTTGAGCACACCATAACAGATATCATCACCCATTATTATATAAAAGGGTGCTGTATCAGCTTCTATTCTTTTATACAATTCACTATTGTTTAAAAAAAACATAACAGATGAATTAAATATATCTGCACAACCTTCCTTTATTGCATACTCTGTCATATTGTTTAATACATTTTCTAAAAGGTCACTCTTCTTAAGAGGCTGCATATATTTTCTTATAACATATGCATATGTTAGTACTATTTTATTATTTTTCTCTGTGTCAGATAATTTACACTCGCTATTATGGAATATTTGATACTTTATACTGCTTAATCCACCATCTGATGCTTCCGGATTAACATATTTTAAACTCCTATCTGCTACATCAGGTCTTGTATTATTCACACTGAGGTCTATTACTTCCTGCCCTGCTTCTTCCTGAGTAAAGTCTGTTGTCTCTTGCTTTATATCTTCCTCACACTCTACCCCATATACACCACACAAAGTATCTTCATAATGTTCATACGCCACCCTCAGCGCCAGTTCATATATATCCTTACACTCTAACTGCTCATTAAAACACCCCGTTATACTCAAAACAGATCTTTTAATTATCACTGCATATGGCTTAACATTAAGGCAATTAATAAGCATATTAAAATGTATGTCACCCTGCAATACATTTTCTCCAAATATAACCATATCATAATTCATAAGAAACTCATTTTCAGCAATAACCTGTTCTATTTCTTCACCATTGGTATATCTGGAATTAATAAACACTATGTATTCTGACTTACAAGACTTTATAAGATGATTTTTATATTGTGGATTGTTCATCTGCTCATTGGTCATTTCATAGTATATTATTTTTATATTTTTATTATTATAATCCTGCATACACTACCCTCAGTAATTTATAACTGACTAATCAAATCATCATACAACTCATGCGCCCTTACTTTCCATGTATGATTTTTCAATGCTGTATCATATCCCTTCTCTGCTATAAACTGCATTTTATTATCATCATTTAATAAATCTTTTATTTTGTCTGGCAAGTCATTTATTTCTTCAAGTTCAAACATTATGAGTTCATCATCAGAAAAATTCTCTTTCATATAAATAGAAGAATCCGTTACCGCTACTGCTTTTGCAAGCATTCCATTAAATACCCTGTCATGCGTTCCATCCTTAAACCATGTCATTGTATTAAGAACTATTTTACTGTCATTCATAACATCTATCACATCATCTGCTGCAATTCGTCCTCTGTAATCAAGATTTTCATTATCAATCCAATCGCATACTTCCCAGCCTGTACCATATAATGTTACTTTAATTCCTGATTCAACAAGAGTTTTAATAACTTTTTCCCTATAATAAGATACAGCTAACATATCAACATATCTTAATTTTTCTATTACATATAATAATTGTTTGTCATTTAATTTTATTCCATTCTCTAATAACTTTTCTTCTATCACCTCTTCTGTTGTCCTATAAGGATGTATTAAAAGCTCATCATATGACTGCTTTGCAATCAACTCAATATCAAACGAAAATTCTTTAACATCGGGCTTTATCTGTTCTATGAATTTATACGATATTCCACCTGCATACAATACATCTATATGTCTGTCTTTAATAGGTTTATATTGCAATCTTTTTTCTTTTCCACCATGAGGAAGAAACCCTGCAATCTGAATATCTGGATAAAATCTCTGAACAAATTTCATATGATTTCTATCAGGACATATAACTATCGCATTATCAGGAGCTGCATCTAATGCATTTTTATGAAACATTGGGTGATCCATCAATATATTAATACATGGAATTCCCAGACTCTCCCATATATTTTCTCCTTTTTTTAATTCCATATTAAACCCAAGATTATTAAAAGTCACAACTGCATTAACAGGTTTTTCTATAAATTTCATTAGAGAATACAGGGATTCTTTCATATCCTTTGTATTAAATTCCATAACCTCTAAGCCCATATTTATAAACTCATGTTTCAATTCATAAGTAAATATATCCAATGTATCATACAGTCCTGTCATTAATATAACTCTGGCGCTCATAATTTCTCCCTCGTCTTTGCAATAATTTAATCTTTAAATATGTAAATACAATAAATAATCCATTCGTAATATTTATATGTTATTTATTAAATACCCATAATACGTTGTCTGTCCTATTATATTTTTTTCCATATTATTATCATTTTTAAGTTTAAAAATATATGTATCATTTAAAATATTTTCCCATGCATCACATCTAAATATCTTGTTACCATTAGATATAATGTAAGACATATTTTCATTACTATATTCACATTTATCTATACATTCACGTACATCAGGTAAATCTTCATAAGCTATCTCAATAAAATAATCAGCCATATCCGGGTCTATTATAGTATCCGTATAACTGTAGTATGCATCAAAAGACTCCATAACCATACCAAATAATGAAAAACCAGCATTACCTTTTACAACATCGGTATTCCATCTTCCTTTAACAACTAAATCGTCCCAACTTATTCTATCTGACTTTATAGTATAAAAATTCTTTTCTAAAATAGCATTTATTCTATCATCAACTACGCAACATTGTGAATCAATCCATAATCCACCGTATCTATACAATAATTCCATCATTATTCGTTGTGATAATATTTTTTCTGGTATTTTACCCTCATTAAATTTATCAATAATTATTTGTGATAAATTTACATATTCCATACAATTATCTAATGTTATAATATGCAATTCCGCTTTAGATATATCAATATTGTTTTTTATATCGGCTATACATTTTTTTACAGCTTTTGAGGCATTATTCTCTCCCTCACAACACCATGTCCATACTAATACCTTTTTATTTTCTTTACTATTATTTATATTCAAATCTGTATTACATTTTAATTCATATATTGTTTTATCTAATTCTGGTGTTTTTCTATTAATATATCTGTCAACTACTGAGGCTGTTAACTTTCTAAATAATTTTCTT